>OFQZ01000324.1_pt1 | contig 17625 bp, 24 predicted proteins | sample 1543011 | NCBI WGS metagenome assembly OFQZ01 (sample SAMN07774216, study PRJEB24372) | wastewater metagenome | isolation source: Exp Tend NO 0WW | collected 2016-02 | reverse complement strand
CAATCTCATAGACCGGAAGGTTCAGTACTGTGTCCGGGAGTTCGATGTCGTTGACGCCAAGGGCTGCACGCACCTCATCGAGTTCACAGTATGCTGTCAATGCCATGTGGAAGGCTCCTGCAAAAGGGTTTAGGCGGGAACGATTTCGAGCTTGCCTGCAGACACTTGTCCGCGAACGAAGTCGTCTAGTTCTACTTTTTTCGGATCAGCGGTAAGCCAGACATTGGTGAACAGGTTCAGCATGTTGCCGTTGACCGCCCGAACATAGGCCATCTCCGGGGCCTTCTGGGCAGCCGGCACGACCTTCTTTGGTGCAGGGGTGGGTGTACTCATTTCTTACTTCTCCAAAATAAAAGGGGCGGACTTGAGGACCGCCCCTTTTCTGATCTCAACCTTAGATTAAGCCAGGGTAGTCAAAACTTCGAAGGCTTCGTCGAACAGGCGGTAGACCATCTCACCTTTGTCGAAACGCAGCATGGTGCTACGCTTCATGGCGAACTGCTCAATCGCGCTGTACTGAGCGGACAAGCTGGTCACGCGGTGGATGCCGTAACGTGCGTCGATACCCATGATGGTGTTAACAGGCCAGTTCGCGTCATCAGTGATGAAGATTTGAACGTTGGCAGGCCACTTGGGATTCATCACGGACATCAGCGTGTCGATGCGAGGGCTGTTCGGATTGTCTGTGGTGATCACAGGTTTGCCGGTACGGTTCTCGATCATCATTGCGCCGGCCAAGTCGGTCACCACGTGGGTGATCATGCGCTTGTTGGAGCGCTGGCTCAGCCAGGTCAACCAGGTCTTCTGGTTCAAGACGCCTGCACCCAAGGCAGCACCGTTGATCGAGGCGGAGGTTTGCACCTTGCCTACGAACGTGCTCAAGGCCGCCATCGAGTAGTCCGCATCACCGTTGAGCAAGCTCAGGATGTAGCTGTTGGCGCGCTCGTTGGTTTCCACTTGGGCTTGACGTGCCACTGCCAGACCGACGAGGTCCAGTGTGGTGGACTTCTGAGCCTGCTCGGAGATTTCCAGGCCGATACCCCAGGTAGGGATACGCATGGATTTGTCCGAGGCGGTGATGGTCATCATCGCATTGGGCATGGACAACTGAGCCACCGGGCCACCACGAGCGGATTCAACCGCAGCGTAGCTGATCACTGGACGTTCCCAACGGTCACCGTTGATCGAGTCTTCCTTGGCAATCATGGCGCTCAAGGCAGCAGGGTTGACGTCATAGTTGACCGACAACTTGTTCTCGATGACTTCCAGCATCACTGCAGGAAACAGCAAGCGACTTGCGGGCACGCCTTCACGGGTGATCGCAGAAGCGCTCTTGGGCGACAGCACATCTTCCAGCGTGGAAGCGCGGAAGCCGAACTCCTTGTTGCCGCTGATGAACACACCACTTTGCTCCATGAGCTGTTCAAACACCGTGCCGTTTTTCTCGGCGTTGGTGGGGTACTGGGTGGCCAGGTACTGGGGCAGCGACTGATTGCGGTCAGCAGCTTCCTTGTACATGGAGACAGACATGTCGACGGGCAACTTGTCGCCCTTCGCGTCGATATAGATCAAAGAATCAGCCATGGGATTTTCTCCTTCTTTTGGCGTTTGGTTATTTCAGGGACTCGATGGTGGCCGTTTGGCCCACAGCGGTAGTTCCGTCGAGGGACACGACACGCCACTTGTACACGATACCGGTGGCAGCCGCTGTGGCCTTGCAGACCTTGGGGTAGCCAGGCAAAACCGTGCCGCGTGCAGTCACGGTACCCGCAACCACGTAGTCGCCAACAGCGATAACGCCTACACCAGGGGTGGCTTGAAGGCCGTCCAAGGTTACTTTCGCGCGGCCTGAGCGCTGCACTGCGGCAATCGCGTAACCGTCTTGAGTGGCGTTGTCGGGACCGGTGGCCAGGAAGCCCTCAATCTCGTTGCCCTGAGCGCACAAGCCATACTGGCTGTCGCCGATCAGTTTCACAAACTTGTTTAGGTCGTTGTCGCCCAACAAGTCTGCGGCTGCACCGTCCGCTACGCGAGCGGTGGTGTAGTCTGCCTTTTGGTCAAGAGTGACCTTCATCTGAAATTTCGCCATTTCGATTTCTCCTTATTTGGCAAAGCGGGTGGAAGCTAACCGTGCTTGGCGGACGGGATCGGCCACCTCGCTTTTCGCGTCTGGTTGCGCAGTGGACGAAACCGCCGCCACGCCGCCAGCCTTGAACTTGGACTCGAACTGGGCGCGCAGTGTTGCGTGCTCAGCGAGCAGTGATGTGTCGGACAGCGCATCAGCGCCGCCGGCTGTACCGCCCAGAGCGATCTTGAGCCGGTCCACGGAGGCGGCGGCGATCGAGCGCAGTGCAGTGTGTGTAGTGGTCATGGCCTCGGCCGATGCCTTGGCATCACGCAACTGGACGGTGAGGTCCACGTTGGCGGCCTGGGCTTCTGCCAGGCTGGTCTTGAGGAAAGCCACGAGCTCGGGCGCCTCAGCAGGCTTGGCCGGTGCGGGCTCGGGTGCGGCCTCTGCAGATGGTGCTGCGGCCTCTGGAGCAGGGCTTGGAGTGGTAGGAATGACTGCCGTACCTTCCGCCACATGTGCGCCCAACTCCGCCATCGCGGAGATTTGTTGTTCTGTCAGTGCTGCCTTCATGGGTGTACCCTTTTGGAAATTTGCGCCATACTGGGGAACTTTTCTCAGAGAGTCAATCGCCCCCTGCGCCTTCGACACAACTGCGTCAAAAGTGGTGACGGAATCTGCAAGTCCTGCCTCCACCGCCTGGGTTCCAATGAATGTTCTGCCCTGCCCCATCTTGCCGTCGGCCACCGGGTAACTCATGCCACGGTTGTCCGCGACCGTTCCCATGAACAGTGTGTACATGTGGTCAAGCTGTCCCTGGATTTCCGCTCGGGCCTTGTCGCTCAAAGGCTCGTAGGGGTTTCCGTTGCCCTTGTGGTCGCCTGCCTTGATGACGGTGGCTTTGACGCCGTCCATCTCCATGGCTTTGGACATCTCCCGATGAATCGTAAGGACGCCGATACTGCCCGCCTCCGTCACCTGGCCGACGCTCACGCTCCGCGCGCTGGAGCCCAGCCAATAGGCTGCCGAGGCGATCATGCCGTCCGAAAAAGTGTGGATGGGCTTGACTTCTTTGTCGATCTTCTTGATCAAGTCTGCCGTGTCGCTGACGCCTGAGACTGCACCGCCGCCGGAGTTGACGTCGAGCACGATAGCGCCGATGTTGGGGTCCGACGCGGCGTGCACCAGGGCATCCCGAATCTCGCCGTAGGACGTGCGACCCATGTAGGCGTTCATCCAGGAGTCGTTGTTGACCAGAGAGCCAGCGATGGTGATGATGCCGACGTTGCCCGACTGGGCGAACAGGCGCGGTGGCCCGTCCTCGGAGTCCTGCGGCTGCATGGCCGAGATGTCGAGCTTCTCTGAGGCGAGAAACTTTTCCAGCGACTGCTCAGTACCGGCCCAGAATTTGGAGTCGAGTGTTGGCATTATTTAATCCTTTGCATGGGTGCGTTTTGCGCTGGCCCTTTCGGGGCCTTCGGCGTATCTGGGGTCAGCGTCTGCTGCATGGCGCCAGTGCTCGACTGAGCTGCAGCCGTGTCAACAGCGTTGGGGTCCTGCGATCCAGCTTTAAAGAACGTACCGCTGAGTGGTTTGTAGCCCTTCGGCGGCAGGCGCCCAGTCAACTGGATGCAAGCCTCCTCGTCTGAAATCAGGCCCAGGCTGAGCTGCTCCAGCACTGTCGATTGATTCATCGCACGGAACGCGGCCATCTCAGACTCCGGCCGGATGTCAACTTCTGCGAAAGAGAATTCGCAGTACACATCCTCACCCATCAAGCGCAAGGCGAGGGTCAGTGACCTTGATAGGATGGAGTTGAGTTTGACCTGCAGACCCGAGACGTATTTCAAAAATAGGAGTGTCTCTGCTGACGCCACATTGGAGCTTCCAGACCCGTGCCCAAGCACAAACGGCGGTGCCTTTGTGCCTGTGGACAGCTTAGAGTTTGTGAGGGACTGAACTACTTCGAATTCTTTACTTAAGGTAACATTTCCGTTATTTAGGTACGAGAATTTCACTGAGTCGAGGTGTACAAGCGCGTCGTCAACAGACAAACCGTTCACTACCTCTTCGACAGCGTTGATGAAGTTGTTCTGGTACGACCGCAACCCCTCCGTATCGCCCTGCAACTCCAGCGGGATACTCTTTCTGAAGGCGTCCGAGTCGATCTCGGCGTCCAGGCGCGGGTGCAGCGCACGCTTCACAGTTCTTCTGAGGTCCTGAGAGAACTCAGCATCCGCCAGCGTGGCTGCAAGTGCCGCCTCCATCGGGGAGTCCGAATATGCGGACAGCAAGTCTGCGTCCAACACTTCCATGAAGAATGCCGGCGTGTCCAGGTCGATGTAGTTGCCGTTGATCACCTGCTGCGGGTACATCGAACCATCCGTGGCGTCCCACATCACAATCTGCGTGGTGCTGATGGGCTGCAACCTAGATGGCATCCTGGCTTTGTCCAGCACCAACTCCAGGGCGCATGAGCCGTACAGGCGTAGCTCGCGCGCCAGAGACTCCGCCACCGCGTTTATCCCTGAGATGTTTGTAAAGCCCTTCGAGTAGTCCGTCAGGTAGTTCATCCGGGCCAGAATCTGCTGCAGCGTCTCTGTGGCCGACGGGTTGGCCGTTCCGTCTTGGTTTCTGGCCACCGCTGTGTATTTTTTCGACACAGCCAACCTGATGTACGCCCAGACGCTTGCCGAAAGGTCCGGGGACACCTGTGCCAGGTCGCGAATCGTGGCCTTGGTCGTCGTGCCGTTGCGCAGCGTCAGAAGGTCAAGGTTTGCAGTCTGGCGGTCGGCCGCCACCAGGCGCTGGTCGCCGTTGGTGGTTTTCGTGCGTTTGGAAACGCTCGGCTGCGCCACTGCCTTGTTCGGCACCTTGGGCGGCGCGATGACGGGCAGCACACTCCCCGCTTGCTTGGCCGGCGAGAAGAAGTTGGCGAGGGTGGGGAATATTCTGCGTAGCATCGCGCCATACTGGAGCCTGTCAGGTCAGAAAGTAAATCCCCTACCTTCGCTTTGGCGCTGTCGGGTCGATGACCTTGAACTTGGAGACTCCGATGCCAAGGTTGGTGTAGCCGGCGGCGATGCCGCGCATCTGGGAGGCGACCCACAGGTAGCCCATGGCATGCATGTAGTGGTCCTGGCCGTCCGCAGGCTTTTGCCACACGCTCGTGAATTCCCCGTTTCTGAGCTGGGCCTTGGCCCGGCGCATCGCCAGAAAGTGCGCCTTGAGAAGTTCCCAGTCGTTGAGCCTACGGATCATGATCTTCGGTGCCGAGAACTCTTCAGGCCGGATCGCCGACAGCAGCTTGTCGAACAGAGCGTTGCGATTCACGCTCACCTCGCGCACACCCTCGATGGCGTTCTCGCGATCTGGGTCTTCCTGCTTGACGTCGTACACCTCCAGGCCCTGGCGTGTCACATACCGCGCGCCATAGAGGTTCTGGTCCGACTCACTGAGCGACATGATGAGCTCGGTGTAGGGCTGGATGTCCGACACCTTGACGGTGATCCTGTACTCCTGCACCAACTGTGCGTATCGCCGGCGAAAGTCCTTCAGCGCCACACGCTCGTAGTGCACCACCACCAGGGTGCCGTCGCTGGCCACGCCGCCTATCATGAAGTGGCAGTACATGCCCAAGTCGATCCCCATCACGTGCGACCTGAAGCTCGTCTCGACGTGGTCGAGGCAGATCGCCATCATGTCCTCGTCGGTAATCCCGCTGTCGCTGTCCGTTGCCGGGCGCCCCAGGGAGAACTGCTTGAACTTCGACTTGGAGGCGTACTTGGTCGACGCAATGATCAAGTCCGACAGACTCACCACAAGCGGTGCATCAAACGGCTGCACCTGATACCCGGCCGCAATGTGACGCTCCTGCGGGTTCTCGCACACCCACTCGCGGTGCTTGGGCAAGAGGCTTGTTTGCCGCTGGCACTTGGGGCAGCGAAACTCCGCCTCTTTGTGCCGAACCGTGTGCAGGTTGTTGGCGCTGATCTTGTCCAGCTCCAGCCCGCCGCCGATCCCCGGCACAAACACGTTCTCGTAAAAGTCCGGGATGAACCGGTGCCCACAGTGCTCGCACCGGCAGAAATTCCAGTGCCTGCGACTGTTCGTGAACGCGGTGTCAATCGCGTCGGCAATAAACGTGGGTGTACTCAGCGAAATGCGCCACTTGTAGTCCGAGTGCAGCACACGACTCCAATAATCGCCAATCACCTCGGGGTCTGAGAAGCTCAACTCGTCGTGGATCAGAAGATCAAGGGTCGTGGAGATGGCCGCGTTGCCTGTGGCCGCGCCCTTGAAGTAAAGCTCCTTGCCCACGCCCAAGGTTTTCACCTCCGCTGAGTCAAGGTCCGCACTGGTCACTGCCGCGCTGAGCGCTGGGCTTCCGAGGATGATGGGGTTCAGGCGGGACTTGGAGTAGCTGGCCGCGAACGTCGCGGTTGGGAACGTGTAGCCGATCCTGAAGGCGCCCGGCATGATCATCAGCATGGCCAGCGACATCCGCATGGACATCTCGGAGATTCCTGTCTGGGCCGACTTGCGGATCACAATCTCCGGCGACTCGTCGAGCAGGATTTGCTGCTGGTACTCATGCTTGTAAAAGCTAAACGGCCGACCATTGATCGTGGTGTTCCTCTCGATCCACTCCGGCAAGTCCTTGCGCCCGAGTCTCTGTGTGGTGGCCGCGCGCAGGCGCTGCAGGTGATGAGCCAGTGATGGGTCAAGCATTTGCCGCCACCAGTTTGCTCTCGTACAGGTCAAGGAAGGCTACCTGGGCGTCGTGGGGCAGCGTGGTGATCGTCTCCACCAGGATGCTCTCCGCGCGCTTCATGCGCTCCGACGAGTACACCTCCACCTGCAGCTTGGAAAGCACTGCAAGGACGTTCGCGACAGCTCCCGCGCATTGGGCCATTTGATTTGCTGGGGTGTTTTCTGAGTCGTTAAGCACGTCGCGCTGGAGCTTTTGCACGAGTGCAAGCTGGCGCACGAGTTCCTCCTCAAGGTTTATGTCCTTGAGGCGCTTCGCTGGGAGAAGTTCGTCGATCTCCGCTCGAAGTTCAATGAGTTGCTCGTCGTCGTAGCTGGCAAGGTCCACACCCTGGCGCGAAATCTTGGGGATTAGCGCAGGCTGCAGGTACTGCTGCCCGGCGTTGTACGGAGGCAGGTCTGGAATGGTTGGTTTGGTTGCCATCGAGGTTTTCCCTTCTTATTGGCTCAGGTAAATTTTCAGCTCAGTGACCCGAGTTGGCTTGCGTCAGTGTGCAAAATCTAGCGCACACTGACGGGCTGAAATTTCAGCCCGCTACACGGTTTCCAGCTCAGAGAGCGCATCCCTCACTCGCTCAAGGCTCCACTTCAGGTTGTAACCTGACTTACTCCCTTTCGTCCGTGAGTGCTTGGCGCACATAGCTCGCGCCTTGTGCGTCGGAACCCATCCGTCAACGTCACGTTCCTGAAGGTCGGCCGCCGCCAGCATTCTGTTCATCTTGACTGCGCTGACTCCAAAGTGCTCACCCAACTCTGTAGGCTCCAGCATGACATCCTCGACAGCTACAAAGTCCTGAGCTGGTGCGAGCCTGAGCCACGGAGACAGGTCAACATCCACCTCACTGCGCACCTGCTTGACTGCCTCGATTTGTGCAAGGTGTAGCGGGATTTGGAACAGAGACGCGAGGGCCAGCTTGGTGCTCAGGAGAGAGACCTCAGGTGCAACCTGGCTGGATGCCTGTGGAATTCTGTACCCGCCCGTCTTGCGGATCGACGGCAGCACCTCACTGGTCACCCATTTCTTGAACCGTTTGGCGTCAGGTTTGCGGCTCCCAAGGATCAGGTTGTACAGTCCGGATTCGTTGATGACTGTCATCTCCTGTTCGCCGCCAGGGGTGCGGATTGAAGCCGCACCCTTTTCGTCGTCGTCCAATCGACTCATGCCGTCATCAGTGCGACTGATGCCAATGGCCGCGCAAACATCAGCCGCGACAAACCAAGGTTCACCGTCTTTTGTGATGACACGCAGGCGTTGCCCCATAGAGTCAAAAACGGATACGGCAGTTTCAAGCTCTGCCAAGCTGTTCAATGTGGGCATCGTCGGCCTCTTAAAAAGAACAGGCCTAAGTCGAACCTCTCATGACCCTTGCGGAGTCAAGTTGACAGACGCCCCAGTAAGGCGCAGAGGTTCGGCTTAGGTCGACTGGTTGTTCCGCTGTCAAGCGGTGCCCGCATACTAGGGAGACGCTGGCGAGAAGTCAAGGGTTTGGTTGTGCACTATCTCCCCGCCCTCAAATTGTGGTTGGGAAGGTCGACAAATGGTGTGGTTTGTTTGACCTACCTCCGCTGTAATTTCCTACACAGGTGTAGGAAATTACGTGATCTATGCTGTTTTTGCAGATTTCACTCCGTCGAGCCCGTTTGGTGGCGATTTTTGCAGTTTTTCTGCAGAAACTGGCGGTATTTGAGGCGGATTTGGTGTTTTAGGCCTTGGTTTGCGCAGTTGGCGGGCTCTTTTGGTGGTCATTTGGGCTTGCCTATTGCACGATCTCAGGGTCAACGTGGACCAACTCCACCACTGTGATCGGAGGCTTGGGCTTGCCTTTCGCTTTGAGGGCGGCGATCTTTTTGTCCGATTGGGCTATCTGCTCCTGCTGAATGGCAATCGTGTCGTTGGCGCGGTCCAACTCGTCCCGGAGTTTGTCCAGTTGGTCTTGCACCTTGCTGTCGGAGTTCGCCGGCGGTGACTTCAAGTCAAGCAGGCCCATGATCTTCGTCATGGTGTCTGTGCATTGGTTGTACGCAAGGTCCTCCTGCTTGGCTGTCCCTGCTCCCGCCCACGCCTTGTAGGCCTCCTGGTGCTGTTTGACCAGGTTGGCAAGTTCTGAGGGTGGTTGGGGTTGGGGTTGCGCGGCTGGGGTGGGTTGGGCTGTTGGCTGGGTCTTGCTTTTGGCGGCCCGAACCTGCTGCATCATGTAAGCGTAGTTGACTCCGAACTTCTGCGCGGCGAAGGTTCCCCGGACGCCTCCGGACAGTACGGCCTCTACTGCTTGGGCGTAAGAAGATGTTTGTGACATTTATGTAGGTAACAAAAATTTAGGTAACATTATTGTAGGTGATAAATATGTTACATACAACTTTGTTGGTGATAACTTTATTACCTACGGTAATGTTAGTGATAAAAATGTTAGTAACATTTATTTAGGTAACATTTTTGGATTGCTGCTCATCAGCCTCGGCGAGGGCTTCGAGGGCGGCGATCTTCGACTTGCAGGCTGTCACCGCAGCGCGCAGGCTGTCTGCCGTAGTTTCGGCCGTAATGAGTTTCTCCCTCACCTCCGCCAGTGTGTGCCTGTGCAGTTTTGCTGCAGTCTCTGCCTCGATCAACATTCTCATGTAGTTGCTTAGCTTGGCCTTCACCCCGTCAACGGTTATGTCTGGCGCGTCAGCATTGAACTCTGGCATTCGGATACCCCTTGTCAGGGTTTGTGCCGTGAGGCCCCCTGGAACTATGTACCTGGACACCACACCCAATAAGTGCTTCTTTTCAGCCTCGCGGTTTTTTCTCAGCAGCATTTGGTAAGACAGGCCGTGCTTTTCAGCGACCTCCTTGGCGCCCAGGTTGCCAGTCTGCAGTTCGTCGAGCGCGGTGGCATAGGCAGCGTCCTTGGCAGCGTCCGCGCCCCACTGTGTGGCTGCACCGTGCAGTTTTTTGGTGCCTTTGTCCTTGATACCGCTCCTGGCCAGCCACACCCCCAGTGTCCCGAGGTTGATCTTGTACTCGTGCGCGGCGGCGGCGCGGGTCAGCTCCCCGGACTCTATACGGGACACCATCTCTTGGAACTGTGGGTCGTTTCTTTTCATAGTGTTATTGTACTACGTTAATAACAAAAAGTTTCAAAAATTTGTGGCGTTGGGCGGGGGTGCAGGGACGTGGGTCAGCCAGACTGTTGCGAAAAAGCCACGCCGTCAAATTAGAGTGAATACTCTACTTTTACTGTCAATAACGTGTTCCAATATATCCATATTAAGTTAATAACAAACTTAATAAGTGCCATAGGTGCGTGGATCGTCACGCCCGTGGTTTGTATTTACTTACTTTGGAGTTTTTATCATGGCCATTAAGTCCGCCCTTGGGTCTTTCATTTCTCTCATGCATGGTGACCGTGCCAGCACAATCGACGCTGCAACGCAAGCTTTCACCGACGACTTTGGCCACTTTGCGCGCGCCAATAATCGCGAGCCCCTAAATGTCGCAATTGCAGCACTCAAAAAAGCGCCAAAAGATAAGGCAATGTCCCAGGCAATCAATGAAGCCTATAAGGCGTCAGGTTTGACCGTGGGATATATCGGCGCCAAAGACGGTAAATTCACTGCACAACCTGATAACGTTCAGGCCACTTTCAACGATGCGATTAAGGCGGCAAGCGAAGCCTTTAAATTGTCCCTTGAATCTAGCGAAGCCTTTGCAGAAAAGGTTGCAAAGACCACTGAAGAGAAAGCCAAGGCCAAGGCAGACAAAGAAGCCAAGGCCACAGAAGCCACAGAAGCCCTTATCACTGCCAAGGTGCAGGCAGGGGAACTAGTCCGGGCTAGTGATGTTCGCCCATTCCCACAAGAGGAATTGGACGGTTTGAAAGCCTTGGTTGAGCGGTTGCAAGCTGAAAATGAGGCCATGGCTAATGAAATTAAGGTTATGGCTAATGACATTAAATTCTATCAACGTGACGAAGCTAGGCTTATCGACCTGCAAGCGCGCTACAACGACCTATGGAATGGCGTACAGGAAACAGGGAACGAACAGGTCTTAATAGATTGGTATGACGCTAAACATGCAGCACCTGTAGAACAGGTAGAACAGGTCGAACAGGTCGAACAGGTCGTTAAAGCCAAAGGCAAAGCCAAGAAAACCACGGTCACAGCATAAACCGTTGTCAGGCGCCACTCCCTAGGGAGTGGCCATTGATAAGCCTTAGGGCTTATCAATGGTGCGTATCGACGCGCCTAGTCGGTCAACTGTTCTGCATTCGTGCGGTATGGTTTGATGCGATTGTGTATGCAGTCCGTTAGGGTTCACCCTAACGAGGGTCAATTAGGTTGAAAGTGCCTGCAATAGTCGGTTTATGACAATGTGCCATTCGTGGGCTTTGTCTATGTCGATTGCCTTTGTGTGTACTGTGATGCCGACGTTGACGGGTTAACGCAAGCGGTAGGAATGCCACTCCAGATAGAACCATGCGTTATCCCAAAAGACCCTGACAAGGGCAGCGCCATGTGTATTTCATGCGCCTACATTCAACAACGTGACAGGTTGTGAACGGTTTTGAGTAACCCTGTAGGCAAGCAGATAGCATGGTCGGCTGGATTGTCACGCCCCTGCAATAGGGTGTCGTATTCGACGTTAACCCATCCCCGTATCCATAGCATTCAGTGACTCACTGGGACAGGTTTTGCCTGTTCAAAAGCGCCCGTGAGGGTTTCAGCCCGGTTCAAGAATGTTTCCTGCCCGGATGGTTTAACGCGGCCCGCTTCATGGCCATTTGCAAAAACTGAAGTTGATGGCTGCTTCGAACCGCAGCAGGTTGTCCGCACCTAGAACAGCGGCGGTTTTTACTCGATTTCCCGAGAAATTGACATTGATAAGGTGCCAGAGATTGGCATCAATGCGTCCCTGAGTGGAGCTGGATTGCGTAACCAGCAAAAGTTGTCGATAGGCGAGTTACCCGGACAAAGGAAGCCAGTAGGCGCGGGGTACTTTTGGCATGGCGAACCATTAACGCATAAGTTAAGCCTTTTGCACCACTGATAGCGCGGTCAGTAATGACGCTGGAAAACGTAACCAGCCGATGAGTTCCCCGACAACGTCGGGGGCTCTGGACAGCGCCTATGCCGTCGGCATGGACGTTGTCGGGAGCCAATCAAAAATCCCTTTGTTGCCGAATTTCTCGGCGTCAGGGCATGCCATTAAGGCGAAAGGTCATTGTATGAGCAAATCCAACGGAACCACAAAAATCGCCACAGTAGTGGCATTCTTCGCCGACTGCGGCGAAGAGCTGGTCAACTGCGGCGGCGACTTCGCTGCTGCCCACCGCGTAGCCAACGGCTGCGTGCTGGTGGAAACCAGCAGGGGGCTGGTGGCGTGGGACAACGGATTCTCGTCAGCCCTGCCGGGCGACAAGGTTGTGCTGCGCAAGGACGCGCCCCGTTCCCACGGCGATATGTCGTGGGTCATGACAGGGCGGGCATAGCCCCCTGTCAACGTCGGGGCCACCGCGCCCCAATTCCGACGCGATTTGCGTCACTTACTGAGAACTGAAATGAAAAACGTACTCTTCGGCGCCCTGTGCGCTGCATGCCTGTTCACCCTGTCATGGGCACTGGTCGGCGTCATGCTGGCCATCAATTTCACGATGTCACTGAGCGTGAGCATCGCTTCGTTCGTTGTCGGGGTCTGGGCATCTGGTCAAGTCAAGGAGTAAATCATGAGTCAATTCACTTCCGCCACAGTCTACGCCACCGACCCCGTCAAGGCCTTGGACTACGTTCTGCGCCGGTGCGACGATGCCGCCGAGCTTTTGCACGAGGGTTTGGGCCGGCTTCGGTATGTGCGGGTCTACACCGACGAGGGCAAGGTCGTTGTCGGGGATGTCGTGTGCCTGACGCAGGCCTGCGCCGTTGCCTACATCCTGGCCCGTTGGTGGTGATTTTGAACCCTGACGACGTCGGGGGACAGGGCGAAAGTCTGGAATCTCTGACGTTGACGGGGAGACAGGGGCCAGGTCTGAATTCGTTTTGAGAGCGGATTCCAAAGCCGAATCGGTTTTGGAGTGCACTTTCGCACTGCCCGGCGTGATTTGCGCCAAATTTACCGAGGAAATCCATATGTTGACTATCTTTCCTGGCGCCGAGCGCGCCGACCGCATGTTCATTCGCACCTTACGAAGCGACCGCCGTGCGCGGCGTACGGATTCCCGTCATGAGCGGGATTTTGAGGGGAAACCGCCGACCAAGCTCTATCTGCATTAATTGGGTCAGCGTGGGCGTCGATTTGGCGTCCACGCTCGCTAGCAACGTAAGTTAGTACTCACTTACATTGTTGAAAACACCCCAAAAACTTCGAAAAAATCGAATTTTTTTTCGAAAAAATCGAAAAACTGCCTATTTTTTAAGCAGTTTCACCCAAATTTGGAGACAAAATGACTTTCAAACCCGACACCATTTCCGCCAGAAACGTAGAACTGCGGGCGATGTTAATCGAAGCTCAGATGTACCGTATGCAAGGTCGGCCAATTTTGGCTGATGTGATCGAGCAAGAAGCGGTCAAGTACCGCGAAGTGACGCTTGCGATGGCGAACGACCGCAAGGTGTTTGCCTGATACTGTACGTATTCACATACTGTATATAAGTGCATTTGCATGGTACGGTTCTTGCTTAGGCGGTTTTAGTGGATACACGGCGGATACACAAGCATCCAACTGGATACAAATTGCTAGGTTTTCAAGGGTTTATGTACTTTGTACCCGTTTTCGGCAATGTATCCGCGTTTTTTCGACCTAGGCGCCTTTTTTGGGTTTTAGAGGAAAATTTTGAAGTTTTAGGCAAGTCTTAATTTCTTCTTAATCAAGTGTTTTATTGATAAATCTATACCACACAGATAATCATTAAACCCTCTTGAAACCCGCATGCTTATTGGGTTGCGTACTTGTTTAGGCCCGTACACAGGGCAGATACTTGCACGAATCGTCGGATTTACTTCAAATCCTGTATCCGATTTGACCTCCCCGACAACGTCTGAGCCTCTCCCGTACCCACCGCACAGCGACCTGTATCCGCCGTGTATCCACTTGTGTCCACGGGCGTTTAGCTCACATTTAGAGTTTTCAGTCTACTAATAGCTGCTAAACCCTATTGACAAACCTTTCTGGCTACGTATAGCCACACCTAATTCCTTGGCAGGAATATCGCAATGGGCCTCGGCCGAACCTCTGCACGTATTGCGCGTGTCTGCCAACTTGGCCCAGAAATGGGTCATGAGAGGTTCGGCCGAGGCTTTCTTACAGGAGAAGCCGAAAATGGCCAAATCAAAACCAATCGCAATTCTTATGTTCCAACCAAACCCCGCGTCGATGTGTAGCCGGGAGATCGCGGACATAACCGGTAAGCCGCACGACGAGGTCCTACAAGACATCCGGGATACCCTGGAGGTGCCTGTAGAACCCGAGTACCACTTGGAGGAGAAGCTGGCCCTTTTCCTGGTTACTGGGGAGGGTTACGGTTCCGCATACGGCAGGCGCGGGTGGGCAGAAATACATGCGAGGTTTCTAGAGATAGGGGCCGGGTCAGTGAAGCCTCTGGACGCCGAAACATTCGTCAGAGCTGCGACGATGGCGAGGGCCAGCGCAATCCCCAAGATCGTCGAGGCGTTAAACGCTGCCGCTGAAGATGATCCCTTTATGTCTCAAGTACTCAGAGAGGCAGCGCAAGAGCTTGGGTGGGTTGATGAAGACCCTATCGAACCATGAGCCACCCTGAACCCCACCAAATCGCTGCCTGGCGAGGAGGCTTGACCCACGAGGAGGTCGCAAACCTTGTCGGGGTAACTGCGAAGCAGTGGGCTTTGTGGGAGGTGGGTTTGAATCAAATGCCAGTTCGTTTTTGGCGCAGGATCAGCAAGCCTACAGAGCCAGCCAAACCACCACCGCCGCCCAGGATCACCCATGCCCCGACAACGTCTGAGGTAAAGACGCTGCGCCTGGCCTACGGGTGCAAGCGATACCAAATAGCCCAGCTCGTGGACGTTCACCCCAAGACGTGGGGGAAGTGGGAGAAGACTTGCCCACCCTCCCCTCGCAAATGGGGTCGAGTCCTGGAAGCTCTCAAGAATCAACCTAAATTGGAGATCAGTATGGAAACCGAATCGAAAACGCAAACCAACGCAGACCCTGCCAGAATCAAAATGTACCGTGAGGCCGCCGGTTACGACCGCAAAGGTGCGGCAGCCTTGATTGATGCCTCAGAGCACACATGGAAGGCGTGGGAGTTGGGTAAGCGCCCCATGAAGCAAAACCTATTGGATGAATGGGCGGCCAAGGCCACGGCGATTGGGAACGCCCCTGAGCCCACCAACGCAGCCTACTTTGCGCCGGAGACTGACCACTCACCTAACCCACCCAAGGCTGAGATCAAGCCCCTCTACTTTCGCCCACAAGGCGACGTGCATGTCACGGTGCCAGGCGCCATCGTTATCACCGACGACATGACTGCCGAGCAAGAGGCAGAAATGGAAAAGGACTTGATGACGCCGGTCATGTACGACCCCAGGAACCCAAAGAGCGTTCAGGACGCGCTCAAGGCGGAACTGGGGGATCAAGACGCCCTGCGAAAAGCCGCGCACGAACGCACGATGGAACTTGTCGCGCGTGACCAAAAACGCCTTGAGGAGGACTAAACAAAAAAAACGTGATTTATTGCACAGGTCTTATGTGTACAAACGTGCACGTAGGGCCTATATTTGAGCCACCCCGCAACGCTTTGTTGCACATTTACTGAGAGAACATCATGGATGCACTGCACCCTGTCATGGTGGAGGCGCTACGCGCCTTTGCGCCTCCACCTTCACGGCCAACACCGACCCACGACCAACAACTTGCCTTGAACCAGTTCAAGACCAAATACGGCCACTTCTGGAAAGAAGAGTTGATGCTCAAGTGGGCATGCGGACGTGACGTGAATGAACCGCACGGAGCACTTTTGCGCCAGGTGCGAAACCAACTTGGCCCTTCGTGGCTCGCGAGGCAGTAATGCACGGCGATTACCAGCCCTCAAGGCTGGATTACGTGGATTGGTTTCAGACCCTTGAGCACAAGCCCAAGGCGAAAACCAAAGGCGAGAGCCAGTCCACGTCTTGCCGAATCAAAGGCAAGCCTCGACCCTGCTTGGGTACGAAAAATCCAACCGTAACGAACCCCAACAGAGGTTTCTAACTCAATCTGGGCAACATAGCCACGAGGCTTGAAGCACGTTTGGTGCGTGGGTTGACGACTCACCGCCGCGCTCCCTGCGGGGGGTGCTACGAGAAAACTTTGAAGTCGGACACCCCGGAAAGACGGGGCAACTATCGCGGAGGTTTTCCGCACATTTACCGAGGATTCGCCATGACAACACTGAACAAACTGAACGCCCACTTGGCCACGCCCGTCAACGAGTTGACCAAGGGCTACTTCCACAAACCACTAGCGGAACACTTGCAGTGTGCGGACGGCACTAGCTTGTCAGTGCAGGCGAGTGAGACTCACTACTGCACACCACGTGACAACTTCGGACCCTACACAGAGGTGGAGGTGTGGTGCGTCACAGGGGCTGGTCCTGACGGAGTGACTGAATTCGATTACTCAGATGGCGACCCATCGGCCTACGTACCCATTGAGCAAGTGGTGCTGCTTATCGACAACCACGGCGGGTTTGCGAAGTAAGTGAGTAAGCACTGAGCCCACCGCTAAGTCCTGCACGCCAGGACTTACCAGTGCGTTCCCGCACTATCCCGTGGGACTTCCCACATATTTACTGAGGATTTCAAAATGAGCTTCAAACCCGAAGTCTGCGCAAGTCGCGACGGATCGTTCTCCCAAAACGGATTGGCGTTCGCCACCTATGAGGAGGCGCTTGCCTCCGCCCACAACCTGTTCTGCCGGTGGACTCTGTGCACGGATTACCGCGCGGTGGAGAGTGACCAACCGGTCAATTACCACTTGGACTTGACAACGCACGAGCTTACCCCAGTCGCAGTGGAGGTCGCATGAGCAAGCCCATCACGATCTTGTGGAAGGTCGCTGAGACCTACGACGGGCTTCCCCAATGGGAGGTGGAGCAAGGGGGCGAGCGGGCTTACATGACGCTCGCAGAGATCAAATACTTGATGGGGGCGGCATGAACAAGCACAAACACTACGACCTCATCGTCGCCTGGGCGGGCGGTGCGACGATTGAGGTGTTCGCCAACGGCATTTGGGAGACGCTTGACGGGCCAGGGATGCGGGGTAGCTGCCAACCCCAATGGCTTGATGACTACCAGTACCGAATCAAGCCCAAGACGCCACTTGAGATTGCGATTGCGGCGCTCACGATGATCGGTGACAACTCGGTGGAGGACAACATTGTGACGTGCACCCTGGACGCCTTGCGCTTGATCAAGGAGGCGTCATGACCATCCGAAAACCAGTAGCCCAAATGGACAACGCGGAGTTCATGGACGACCTCATGAACTTCCCCAAATCAGGCCCCCTAATGCAGGCATTCGTCATCGAGGGTTTGAGGGTCTACGCAGACCAGCAGCTCAGGGCCAAGAAGTGGAAGGAGGAGACCTTGATCTCCCAAGAGGCGTGGCGCGCATGCGCCATGGAAATCATCGGCAAACTAATCGCAAGGGAAATATCATGAAAATCAAGATTGAAGGCCATGTTCACTGGCTCAAGCGTTCGTGGCAGCCCGAGGGAAGCTTTGGGTTCGCAAACCACCCCATGGGCAACATTTCGGACTACACCGACGTGTGCGAAGCCACGGTCGAGGTTG
>OFQZ01000318.1_pt1 | contig 17829 bp, 36 predicted proteins | sample 1543011 | NCBI WGS metagenome assembly OFQZ01 (sample SAMN07774216, study PRJEB24372) | wastewater metagenome | isolation source: Exp Tend NO 0WW | collected 2016-02 | reverse complement strand
CTGCCAGCCGGGCAACGCTAGCGCGACACATCGCACTCCACACCATTCAATTCTTGCAGGAGAGAGCAGGGGATGAAGGCTTACAGCATCAAGCGGGCGGCGTTGTGCGTCGCCCTTGGGGCGTGTCTGGGCATGATCGCGCCCAGCGCATTCGCACAGGATGGTTCGGTGGTTGGCCGGTTGGTCACCGATTCGGGCCAGCGCCTGGACGCCGCCACGGTAACCGTGCGCAATCCCCTATCAGGTCGGTCCAGATTGTCAAGTGCGGTTGCGCCTTTCATTGCGTAGTGCGGTTGCGTTGAAAGCTAAGCTAGCCTCATCCCATGCGGTAGGCTCTTGAATATCATCACGCCCTGTATGGAAATATTGTCCCCACATCCACGATGTTTTTAATTCAGGCCACCATGTTGCAACGATGTATTTGCCGGGCGCATCGCACATTACGGTCGCGCAATTATTATGCGCTTCAATCTTTATGACACGATGTCCATTGAGAATGTGAGGAAGTTCCATTTGCCCGTCTCCTTTTCTGATGCACAATTTATCGCACACCAAATCCAGCACGTCAAATTATTTCTTCACAACATTCACAACAGCGCCCGGCGCAAACATATACAATCCCACTGCCACAAAAATAAACCCTAGAAAAATAACAGCGCCCCGTACAAACCAATCACTTGCCCACGCCATTGCGCCGTTAAAATTGCCCGCCTCAAATTCCTGTTGCTCTTTTTCAGCGTCGGAATATTCGCCGAATAATCCATCGTACCAGTTCGCCTCAGTTGCCGCGCTATCACCTCCACCGAATTTTTTGATCCACAATCCTGCAAACTCTTTTGCTGTCATGCCTGCCGTGCCGCCGTTAAGCGTTACGGCGTCATATCCCACAAGGTCCGCCGCAAGTGCATTCGGATTACTCAGCAACTTTGCCGCACCGCTTGCGCCTTGCTGGTGCGCTAGATACAGTTCGCCGTTAGACGGCGCGCGGCCTAGTGCCTTTTTCAAAAACGAGAAATTGGAGCTAGTTAAATCGGCAATGCCTTTCGCAACGTTGTCGCCTGTCCCATACTTCGATCCCGTGCCAACGCTATTCCAAGTTGACGTGATAAACTGAAACAATCCGCCTGCCGTGCTATTCGGATTTCTGGCGTTTGGATCGTGGCCGCTTTCGATGTAGGACAGGCGTTCATAATATCCAGCGCCAATGCCACTTGCGGCACTGGCGCTCTTGAAAAGATTGGATAGCGCTTCGGACAGCAGCGCCATTGCTTACCGGCCTCCACCGCGATTGATAGTCTGTTGACGCTTCTGGCGAAACGTCTGCGGTTTGTTCGGCAGGCCAGCCGTTAGTGGGCTGAGAAATGCTCGAATGTTTCCAAAGATAGGAATATTCAGCATTCCGTTGCTAGACGCTGTTGGAAACGTCTGCGCAGTATTATTGACGGTTCCTACAACCGTCTGGATCGCCTGCCCGTTAATGTCCGAGACGGGCGTTGTCGGCGCTGGCGCGTTGCCGAAAAGTCGAGTTAGCCAATCCATCAGAAAATCCTCCCTGTGCGGCCCGTGTCATAGATTGCCGCGCTGCTAGGAATATTCAGCATCTTGTTAAAGGATGCATTCGGAAACACCATGCTGGAAGGCGGCAAAGCCTGCGGCATGACAATTCCCGACGCGCCGAAAGCAACATCGGAAAGCGGGACATACTGCGGTTGCGGAAAGCGAAACCACGTCGCCACGCTCGGCATAGTCATAGGGTTTTCTTTGTTCATTTTATTCGCACCCGCATGAACCGACATACGGAGAGAAGCCCGCAAAATCGGTTGGTGTATTGATTGTCTGCCCGGCCTGTCCCGCTGTGATACTTGGCAGGAAATTGGAGATAGGCGGCGCGAAAGCAAACGGTGAATTATACGTCATGTAAGATGGACCTTTTGTCACGCTGTCATTATAAGGTGTCAGCGAAACGTTATCGGCCACGGGATCGTGTTCGATGATAGGCGCGGCAACCAACGGTCGCTGATAAATAACGACAGCCGCCAAAGCGACAGCCGCCACGCCTAATATTATTTTTTCCTCATTAGTCATTCTGTCACCTATCCGAAAATAGCGGAAAAGAGGCCGCGCTTAGGTTTGTTGATCTGCGCAATTTGGACCTGCGCAGAAACGGCATTCATCGCGACGGCGGCTTGCAGTTCGCTTTGACGCTGGATTGTCGCCAGCATCGCGGCGTTCTGCGACGTGTCGGCGTCTAGCCGGGCTTGTTCGACTTGCGCGGCAAGCGTACTCGTTAGGGCAGTCGTTTGCTGATTGGCGTTAATTTGCGCCATGCCAAGAGAAGCCGCCAAATCGTCACTATGCGTTTGAGACGCAAAGCCCAATTTACCTAGCTCCAACTCAGCCGCCAAACTGGCCAGCGAGACTTCCCGCTGTGCGCCGATTTGATACGCCTGCGCTTGTTGCGCGGCCTGCAACTGTTGAAGCTGCATACCCGCCGCAATTTCAGCATCGGACGTTCCGCCATTCCCGGCTGAAACCTCACCACCGCCACCGCTTCCCATAAGCACGAACGCGCCGAGAACGACAACAGCGCCGATCCCTATTGCCATAGGGTGTTTCTTCACGAAATCGAAAGCACTCATATTGCCGCACCTCCGATTGGCTGATCGCTAAAGGGGAACGGCTTATTTTGCACCCCTTCAATTCCCGTTGTGTAAATGCCGACCGACGGGTCAAAAAGTGCCTGCCCGTAAATCTGCCCGGCGTTTGTCGGAACACCATTCAAAACGACAGCCTGCAAACTGACAGGCTGCTCAATCCCGGCTAGCGGCGAAATGCCCTTGCGGACATTGACGCTAGGTCCAATGGGAGAGAATGGAGCAAGCCCCAAAGTTTCCCACGCGTAAGCCTGTGCGCCCGGCGATGGTTGGCGTTTCTTTTCCCATACCGCCTGAAACACGCCGGGTGGCGGATCGTTATGCGGAATTTCAATCCGCTTTTTGGTACGTCGAAAAAGTTTAAACATGGCTTTGGATCGCCTTTGGATTAGAGGCCGGGAAATCCGCCCATGCCGCCCGGATAGCCGAGATTAAGCGAAACGCTGGAACCGGTGACAGGGGAAACCGCTACGCCTAGAGCGTTGCCGAATGCCGATCCTGCCGACTGAATGACGCCAGCCGTATTGCTTTTCTTTGAGACAATGAGCGCCAGAAGCGCAACGCCGACGATAGCGGTTGCGATTGTTACAATGCTTTCCGTGAGATTGGACATTTCAAGCCTTCCTAGAAAAAGACGCCAAGCAAACGCGTTAGTGCGCTTGCATTTTTCGCGGGATCGCTCGTTTGCGCCCGCGACGTGTCGATAGATTTTTGTGCGAGAGCCGCACCTTTTGCCATAGCCGCCGCGCCAATAGAGACGGGATTAGCGAGCATTCCTGATAAGTCGTTTGCATCGTCTTTCGATCCTGCGGCATTTGCATTCGTGCGTTCTGGCGCGACGGGTCCGGTCTTGATCGCCTGCAACAGCTTGTCGAAAACTCCACCGTTGCGAATAATCATCGCAACAATAATGAGTGTCATAAACATGCGACTGAAAGCGCGAAACTCAGGAACCGCCCCTAAAGCGCCGACAGCGCCAATGGACGCAAACCAGTAGAAGAAATTCCCGTCGCCGGTAAAGTCTTTAACCAGTTGGTCGCCCATTGCGCGCGTCGTGCCTTTTACGCCCGTCACCACGAACACGAGGCCAAAAAGTAACAAGGCGAAAGGCATGTTTCATTCCCCAATTATGCCAGAAGAAAACCCATATAAATTGGGAGTTCGCCTTTAGCCGTAATGTAAAACAGGAAGGCTAAAAGCAGCATGGCCGCGACAACGTTCGACTGAGACATTACGCCAAGCCGAATTTTGCAGCGATGCCGGGAAACTTCACGCCTAGCATATAGCCGACGATAAGGATAACGAGGATGGTAAGGGTTTTCGACATTTTCAGATTGCCTCTCTCACATGACGGAGAATGATCGACCACAGAATAATGAGTATCAGCACAAAGCCGACAAACATAAACCATTCGACAGCATCCATATCATCTTGAAATGGCTCTGCCAAAAAGTCTTTGAAGTTCTGCCACATAGTTTTCGCTCCTTGAAAATTCGGTGCGGTCTTATTGCGAACCGCCTATGCACCGCACCGAATTTCTCACTCTACTTGCACGGGCTTACGTGTTGTAAAGCGAACCGGCCTGAGTGATCTGGTTGATAGTGGCGATAGCTTCATAGCCTACCAACATCTGCGACGTGCTGGCCTGTACCGCCGATGGATTGGCGATAAGCTGCATGTTGCCATACTGGATTGTGTTGATCGGTTTCCGGCGATGGTCGAAATAGTAGCCGGTTCGCCCGGCCTGTCCCGGCACGTCGTCATTGATAATCATGCGCGACATGAGCGAGGCCAGATATGGGTCAACTTTCAGAATGTTGGTGTAGTTCGCACTCTGAATAGACCAGTAGTTGATTTCATCGCCGGGCGCAACGGCGCTGCCAAAGTTGTCGTAAATGACAAACGTTGACATAAAGTTGCGGAAGTTGGCGTAAGGGATAGCCAAATCCTGACCGACAGAAATTCCGGTCGCCACCGTGTTGTTAAGCAGATACGCTTGGCTCAAATCCATCAGCGGAAGGATCGGGCCATTCGCCGCAACCGGAAGCTGGTCGAGATAGTTCTGATAGACGTTGATTGCCATGTTTGTGACAAGGCCAACGTCGCCAGCGGTCGAGGAAATATAGACCGCCTGAGTAGGATTGCCCGCGCTGCCGACGATGAAATTCGGGTTTACGGTAAGCTGCAAGTTCATCGTGGCGTTGACGACATTCGCATAAATCGCGCCGCGCAAATCGAAATCGCCATACGAAATCGGGATTTCGTAGAAAAAGCGGAAATTCTGCGCAGTCGTGACCGGCGACGGCATGGTATTGACCGCGTAGTTTGAGCCGTACCCGGTCGGACTGTCATTCGTGAACGCCGCGCCGAATGCCATCTGGCGGCGAACGGTCGCCAGCAAATGCATATGCCAGCCCGTAGTGTTAATACGCGTCTGGTTTGACAGGTCGGTGAAAACGATAGTCGAGAGAATATTCGCAGCGCCGAATTTCGTAAGGGTCAGCGTTTCGGCTGCGGCGCGCGTAATCGTGCCGGAAATCTCGACAATGAAACGCTTGATAAGGCCAACGTTTCGGATAGGCACATTGACGACAACGCCGCGCGGATTGCCCGGAATTGTCAAAGACTGGATGGACTGCCACATATCAATGGAGCGGTCCAGAACAAGGTTGCGGGCCATAGCGTTTGCGGCTGCGGCGTCCTGCGGATTTACTCGTGCGTTCATAGTCGGCTATTCCTCTGCGGTTGTCGAGAACGTGTCGGATGATTTCATGATCAGCGCAAGCCCGGCACCAGCCAGCACTATCATTAGAAAGACGATAATCCAGTTGACGGGATTAGCCACCAACTCAAAATTAATCGGCGTGTATTTTACGACTTTCTCCCACATTTACTCAGCCCCACTTTTGCCATACGTTTTAACGCTGGCCGCGATGACACCAACTAGAATTGTTCCGAGTGCCGCCATAAGCACTACGGTTATCCAGTTGATAATGTTCCACTGCAAATAAGTACGCTCCATTTCAAAAGTGCCTTTTCTTAGGGGTTAACCTTGCATCTATCATATCAATGATAGTGTCCGCGTCTGGCACAGGCTGCATTTGAAACACCTTGTCCCGGCCAACGTCATACCAGTACGCGTTATAATCTGGCAGACGATTTTTCATGTCCATACGTTCTCGAGGCGTAAACGCCTGCACTGTCAATCGGTCGCGCTGATCGTTAAGATGAAAGACGGCATAGAAATCCGCTTCCGAAAATACGAAACGGCTAACCCATGTTGGCCGTTGTGTAAGGACGATGGCAGGAATGCGCTTTGAGCGGCCTTGGGTGAGAATGGCCTGAAATGCGCCCTTATCAGGTAACGCGTATCCCTCATCGACATATAGACCAATTTTTTCTTTGGCCCATATTTTCCACAACCAGTTTTCGACAGCTTCATTTTGATCTGGCCTCGGTCGGATCGTGTAAAGACCCGGCTTTTTTGGTATTTCATTCAGGCCAATTTCTGTAATCCGTTCGATCTGGCCTAGCAACTCGTCACCCTTATAGTCTATCACAACATAGGGTTGCCGGTCAAACGCTGCATGAGCAAGTAACCACGCGCCAAACTGAGTTTTCCCGCTTCCCGTGCGGCCAATGACGGCTACACGTTGCTGGTTAGTTGGAAGGCGGAAAGCATCGCTCATTTTATTTGCGGTCGCTGTTGTTTGTGTTGTCAATGATCGCATCTTTGCGTTCAATAACAGCATCTTTCTTTTCTATCACCGCTTCCTTAACGGCAATTTCCTGCTTCAACTCGACACGCTCTTGCTTGTTTTTGTTGGCCTTATACGCGGACCAACTTGCGGCAACTAGCGCCATAAGCGCGCCCGTAATCCCTTCCGCCTGCGATTGCGTGATATAGGACTGCGACACAAGCCAAACGCCTAACGCCGTAATTAAATGGCGTGAGACGGCAGCGATCATTTCGTCTGAAATGCGACTAAAGATTTTCATGCTTTCTTTTTCCAATCGCGCCAAGGATGCAATTCAAAATGCGGCTTGTCCCACGCATCCTTGCGGGTCTTGTCGCCGTCGCGGTTGAAGTCACCGCCCCAACGTATTTTTACGTCGAGTTTCTCAGCAGCTTTAGAAAACTGCTTATAGATTTCCCGGAACGCCTTTTCGTCATTCCAGCCCGTGAACGGATACGGAATAACGTCAATGGCAAGCGCGGGCGTCTGATTGTGCGCGCTACCGGGAAACTTGACTTTAGACGCGCCGCGTTTGAACGCCGCATCTTGCTCAGCCTGTCCGCGAAATCCTTCAATGACTGTGAAATCCTGCGGCCCGATCTGCAACGCCAGTTCTGCCAAGGCGCGCAATTTTGGATGTACGAAAACTAAACATGCTTTGGAGCGGTCGCCAAAAACGCGGTTCATTGCACAACTCCTGATGCTGGCACGTCACCGATGCCGGGAATATGTACGGAATTTTGATCGGGCGTGTTGCGGCGTTCTCTCGCCTGTCGCGCACGATTGTTTCGGATAGCCATAATGCGAGTGCCATAAATAAGACCCATGCACATAAGCAAGTTAGTCCAATCCATCGTTTTCTGAGTGGCGGCAACGTCATAGTGGCGCGACACGTTCGCGATAGCCTCCGCAAGTTGGTGCGCTTCCGATTGATCCAGCGCCATTTCTGGCGACTTGGAAACCGCTGCTAGAATTGTGTGTGCCGAAAATAGAATATGCTCGACGCCGTTTATATCCAGCGCCGCGCCTTTGCCGGTCGCGCTGCGGGAGCCGGGTTTTCTTCCGCGACGTTTTGGAGCGTCTCCGGAATTATCTGCTCCACTTCCGGCGGAAGCGGGTCCTCCAATATCGGCTGGATTGACGACGATAAGCCCGTCGGTTCTGGCGATTGGCTCGCCACCGTCAACGTTGCCAGTCCCGCTATCTGTCCCGTTAATTGGGACACTGTTTCCGTTAGGCGCTCCACCGACGCTTTCAATTCCCTGTGCTCGTTTTGCCATAGCTCGTTTTCCTTTTTGAGATTTTCGATTTCCTGCCCGCGCGCGCCTTCCATTGCGGCTGCGGCGATTTGTTCGGCGGTATCCTGAGCGGTTGCAACTTGCTGCGCTGCTTGCTCAATGACGTTTTCTAAAACCGCCTCGGCAAATTCGGCGTTCTCGGCTTGGCGCTCCAATTCAGCAACCGCCGAAACCACGTTTGTTTCTGACATAGTTCAAGCTCCAATGCGTCTAAGCGCAGTTCGAGAACGTGTATTTTAAGAGCCATTCTTTCCGGCCTCATATCCAACTCAGGCGGCGCAAGATGATCCCTAAAAATCGAATGATCGGGCGACGGCAATTCAGCCGCCGCCCCTATCGTTGTCAAGTCAACCGGTAATGAGCGGTTCATTTGGCGCGACCGGCACAGGCGGCTTGTCGGAAGTGAAATACTTTTCCAGAACGCGCGCCATCCATGCGTTAAGGTGAGTATCACCCAATTCATAGAGCGCATCGCGCGTCGGCGTCGGCAACAGTGCCACTTCCGACTGTACGCGGGCGATTGCTTCCGAAAGAGGTTCCGTCGCGCTTTTCAAATCTTCAACAGTGACCGCGTTCAGTTCGGCAAGCCGTTTCTGCAAATCGGAAATCGTAGCAGTGAAACTTTCTTCCAGCTTCGCCAATGCAACGTCAAGTTCCTCGTGCGATACAATCGCGGGGTTATTGTCCGACATGTTCGTTCCTTTCGAGTGTTAGAAGTTTAGGCTCATTTTCGCCAAGCACTTTATCTAGCTTGGCTTCTATCCGCACCAATCGTTCCTGAATATCAATAACGACCGATCCGAAATCCGTTACTGCTTTTTTCATTTCAACGGGATCAATACCCATTGATTTCATAAGCAAATCCATTCCAGCCATGTTTCTTTCCTTTCCTTTTATCTAAACGTCATTCCGCTTGCGCACATAGTTCCATCAAATGAGAAATTTTGCAGTTGCGATAACTGCGAAACGAGAGAACTAAACGCAAACTGAATTGTATAGGGTTTGTCACTAGCTGGCGAAATGCCCGGCGTGAGCGTTCCCCAATTGTGCAAGTCATCAATTGCCGCGCCAGAAATGATATTATTCGGCGCTGTCAACATACCGACGCCAAAAGTAAAGCCGTTCGGTTCGACCTGCATAGTGTAGGAACCGCCCGGAATATCCCAATCATAACCGCCCGGCACGGCAGTTACTATCGCGTTTTGCTCCACACCGCCGCTAGAATAGGGCGTTGTCGAAAGCAAATTTTCAATCGTATATGCGCCGATCCCGCATTGAACTTGCCCTGCACTGCCCGCGACTGTGCCAGAAATGCCGACGCTAACGCTTGTGCCGAGCGGCTCAAGCGCCCAAATAATGCCGGTCATAAAATTCAACTTTGTCGGCAGAAGAAAAAGCGTAAACGGGATAAACCCTTGCTTAACTTCAACCGGCGTTTCGGAGCCGCCGTTAATATTCACGTTGGTTAGCGTGATAGTATCCTTGGCAGTGATCCAAAAAGGAATGCCGACAATACGCGCCGCGTTCGCCGGACCGACCGATACAGGATTGAAGCCAAAAGAAAACGACGTTGTATTCTGCGGCGCTGCGATATAGCTCTGCCAAAAGACCGGGCGAATTGGATTGGCGAACGTAAAATCGGACGGGACATAATACCCCTGCCGTTCAACGTTGCTGAAATGAATGCGCGTCAAAGGAACCTGTCCGGTCGCGAACCCCTCAGCGAAAATGCTGCATTCTTGAACGTTGGTAAAAACCGGCTGGCATGTAACAGACATAGGAGGACAAACGACAGTATAGAGACTGTCAGGAAATTGCACGTAAACCGGCACGAGTGAAAACGTGTTGTCAATATAGACGCTGCGAATTTTGTCGAGTGCGCCTTGCGGGTTGACCGTGCCTTGCGCAAGCAAATTTAGCTTGACTGCGACCCGCTTATTCAGCGGGCCAGCGCCATAAATCACCCAATTCAAATCAATACGCACGACGCGCGGCGGTTGTTTTAGAGGCGTACACGCGCCGATTTCCTGCCCGAACGGCGCGCCGATATAGGGCAGTGCTTCCGGGAATAGGGTTAGATTTTGTGCCACCGATTAATTCCAGACAATATCTATTTGGCCACGTGCGCCCGCGCCGCCTTGCTGCGCGCCCGATGTATTACCCGCGCCCGCCGCACCGATATTCAGGGTCAACGTATTTCCGGGCGTCAATCCGCCAACAGTGTAAACGGCAATCACGCAACCGCCTGACCCGCCGCCGCCACCACGCGAAAAACCCGACGCGTTTCCGCCCGCACCGCCACCGCCCGGCGCTGTACCGGCTGGACCCGCGCCCGATGTATTTACGCCGCCGTTTCCGCCGCCGCACGGCGCGTCACCACCATCGCCGGGCGCATCCGTATTTCCGGCCTCGCCATTTGTGTTCGACGTTCCGCCCGTCGCAATTCCGCCCGCGCCGCCCGCGCTAGGATTTGCACCGGTTGAAGCGCCTGCGCCGCCACCGCCCGCTGATAATGCAGGGGATGCAACAGTGCTTGCAGTTCCTGCCGTTGCTGCGCCGCCCGTTGTCGAGCGGCCACCGCCACCGCCACCGCCCCACATAGTTATTGTGAGATTGGTACAATAATTCGGGATCAGAAAACTATCAGCCCCGGTTGTGGTGAAGCTCTGCGAACCGGGCGGATCACAGGAAACAGCATTTCCGCCAACACCGCGCAAAAGTAACGAACTATCAGCTAAAGCAGCGCCACTAACTAGCAGCGCGGCGACAGTAAGGAAAAAACGACGCTTCATAATATCACCGATACGTCATGTTGACGGTGTAAGTCGTGGCGGCGACTGCGCCCGTATCAGCATCAGCGATGCCAGTTGTAACGCAAAAAGCGATACCGGTCGAAAAGCCCTTGCCAAGCGCGATGTTGACATTAGAGCCTGCGCCTCCGGACGCCGCGCCGGGGATCATGTAGCGGCCTGCGGGCGTACCAGAACCGCACGTTGGCGCGGATGCAGCATCGTACAATTTCAGCCATGCGATTGTGCTACCCGAATTATAGACGCTAATTTCTTGAATAGCGCCGGGAGCATTTTTAACCAGCGTGGCGTTAGTCGAGTTGGCAAGGATCGCAGAGAAATTGCTTGTCAAAGGCGTGGGGCTTGGCGACGACCACGTGCCGCCAACATCGCCGCGCTGACGGTCCCATGTCGCGCCGTTATAGACGCGCGCAACAGTCGGATATTGAATGTTAGACACGGCAGACGTTGAAAACAAAGCACCTGTGGGAGCGTTAATAGTATTATTCAACCCGTCCGCTTGTGCCTGCGCTAGAAAACCGGGCTGCACAATTTGCCTTCCTCCCACATCAATCAGCATATTGCCGCGCTGGCCATTCGTGAACGTTGGCGCAGTCGTCATATAAACGCCGCCGACTTTGACAGGGTTTCCAACGTCGGTGACGCCAGAATTAATATTTCCGCCGACATAGGTTTCGTTTACGTCGCCGCGCTGGCGATCCCATGACGTGCCGTTGAACACATTATTGCGCACTGACAGAGTGCCAGTTGTTCCAGCAGCCGTAGAAAGCGCTGCGCCAGTTGTATTGCTCGATCCATCAGCGAGTGTAACGCCAACACCTCCAATAATAGTGGCACCGGACAAGCCGTACCATGAATTAACGCGGTCGCCGGTGGCAACGAGAGACGGCGCAACGTTTGATGCGATCCCGCCGATTTTTACCGGGTTGCCAGCATCAACAGCATCATTCGCCACGTTGCCGACGACCTGTTGATTTCCAAGCGCATCAACGCTTGCACCTATCATATTGTTCGACGGGTCTAAAAAGCCCGACGCCGTGCCAGCCGCTGGAAAAGCCGCGCCGAAATTCGATGACGTGCCACCGCCGCCACCGCCGCCGCTGCAACCTATAATGCAGTTCACGCGCAAATTGCCCGCCGTGTCGAGGGACAGGGGCGCGGCCTGATTGTTCGGATAGACGGGCGCGGCGGTTGTCGCTTTGCCGTTGGCCGTCTGTGCCGCGACAGGCGAAACGAATGCAGCAAGCGAAAACGTTGCTGCAATAAGAGAGCGATAGAATTTACGCATTATGCATATTCCTTTGCGATGAATGCATGGCCGGTTGTCGCGGCGCGCACGTTGACACTCTGGATTGAGACGAAATTATTCGTCACAAATTTCTCACCCGGTAGCAATTCAATCGACACGCCGGGCGCGGCCACATTGCCAAACTCCAATAGAAGCGGCTCGATTTCATTCGTTGGGTTTTGAATGAGCAAGCCGTAGCGCAGCGCATTCGCCGCAATGGCAATTTGGCTCACGCCGCCTGCGGCAATCGTGCCGCTGAAATCCGTTTCGTTTACACGCTGAATTGGCGCTGCCGTCACATTTGCATTGACGGTTACGGGACCGCCTTGCGTGTAAGGCATAGGCACATTGAGCAAGATAACCTGTCCGACCGCGCCCGCTGAGACAACAGACGACATGCGAAACGAAACTTGATCCACCGTGATAACCGGCCACATTCCATGTGCGCTCGCCGGGCAGACAATGCGTTGACGCGTAACGCCGAAAACAATCGTCAAAGGATTGGGGTTATTTGTGTTATCGATCCAGATAGATTGCACCATCTGAATAACGCCGTTGGTATTTTCAACCTGCAAATCAACATCAATTACGCCGGTTGTGCGAAAATCGAAGTCCACCGGTAACGCTTTAGTTCCCTCCTTAGGGGCGTAACCGTTGAACGTCGAAAACGCGGCGCGTGTATTATTCGACATTTAGGCAACCTTTCTTTGGCGCGTAGCATATGGAACATACACCGGCGCAGTGGCGCGAACTTTTCTCGACATGTAAAATTGTTTCCCTGTTTTGGAAAGCGTCGGCCCGTTTGCGACAACCTCAATTATTTGGTCATCAAGCATTTTAACAAAGTCTCCCCAAATCAGGCCAGCAACGCCCTTAGACCTTATCTTATATTCGGCCTCTTGTCCAGCAACCTTGCAAGCATACTGCTTTTTCCCGGTTATAATTACTTCCGAAAACTCTGCTTCAATATCCCATGCACCTAATTTCTGCGCATCTATTTCAACGCCCGCAAGGTTTTTACAAATCAAACTGTCAGTGTCGCAATAAATAGGATCGTCCGCCGCTGCAATGGCGCGCATTAATACTGCCCGCGCCGCGCCGGTTATACTCGCTGCCGTGCCAACATTGTTGAAACGCTTGTTTGGGCTAGGGCGTTGCCAGATGGAATATTCAGGGCATTCATATGCCGGGATCGGGACAGTGTAACCCTCTGGCGGTTCCGCGCCCGTCTCAGTGATATAGCTTTCTTTGAAGCGGCGCGGATTTTGCGCAAACTTTCCATAGGCATTATTCAGCAACAGCTTAGTGAAAATGTCCTCACGTTTCGTCTCTTGATACTCAGCCGTGTTTTTATCCAGCCGCTTAAGCAATGCTTTCGTGTCTAGCCGCTTGGCATAGAGAGGAATAACAAACTTCGAAAAATCGGATACTTCCGCGCAATCAATCATGCTAATCAGGCGAACGCGATCTATTAGACCTAATTCCAACGCCGCCTGATATTCCCAAATCGTGGTAAGAAACCGTCCGCGTTTTTCTGTCGCACTGGTTTCATTGTTCTCGCCACGCTTGACTAACGCCCCGTAATTCTCGCAATCCAGTTCGACAAAAATCGTCTTGTCGTTAATCCCGCCCTTTTGGCGTTTCGTGTAGTTATTCGAAATAGGATGCTGAAAATTCGCCATAGCAAACGGATACATAGAATTAACATCGTACAACTTATAATCGCCCACGAAATGACCCCTGCCAGCAAGGCACTCGACGCGACCGCCAAAGAAATAAGCTCGTAATCCGGCGTCAAGGTTTTCTCCAATAGTCTGCACTTTGTAGTGCGTCCGCAACTCAGCCATGGCCGCTTGCCCGATGGATAGTTTCAGGCCAAATTTTTGCGCAAACCCAATAACGATTTCTAGCAGATATTTGCAGTCTGAAATGAGATAGTCGATAATTTCTTGTTTGAATTTGCCACGCTTAGCTTTGCGCATCTTTTCATAGTCAAACGTCTCTTTCTGGTACGCTGCGAGTTTCTCAGGGATGATATGGAAACTGTCACGTAACTCATGCCGCCCGATCTTAGCCGACATAATGCCGCGCCCCTTGAATGAGACGCGCCCACGCAACTTGTGAACAAGAAACATGAAGTCAAATTTGCCTCCATTGTGCGCGTATATAGTGTATTCATCCGGCAGATTTTCTATCTCTGCAATTACGCGATCAACAAACGCCTCGTGATTTTCTTCCCATATCACAACGGGGTCAAAATTATTGGAGTACAAACAAGCGCAAAATGGATAAATCGTCTCTCGCAATTCCTTGTCGAAAGGATCGGTTTCCATATCCAGAACGGCGATGTTCTCTATCCGCGCTTTCATCTTGCTGCCACGAATGGCGCTCTTGCGTTCCGCGCCAGTTGACGCGCGATCCTTGAAATGTTCGCGAGGTCGACCGCGCGTTTCCGGCGCGCCGTCCATTACGATGCATTGCGTAAGGTCCAAAATCATTCGCCGTCATCGTCCTCATAATCAATGATTTCGACGTATTTCTCCCAATCGCGATAAGGATTTTTCTCGCTGGTTTCGTATGGCTCCATAAACAGAACCAAATCGCCCCACGTATCAAACGACTGGCGCGAATTGCCTAGCGGGATCGTATAAAGCACATTGCCGGATATGGGCGCGCGGTCGCGTGACATTGTACCCGCCGCCATGCGTCGGCGTACTCGCTTGCCAGCGACTTTTGACGATGCAGTAATTTCCTGATTTTTGGCCGAGTACGCAAGTTTCTCGCCCTTGCGAATAGGGACCGCTACGCGTCCGCCCTTGACCTGATAGCGGTCTGCAAATTCTTTGGCCTGCGCACGAGGCACTTTCACAACGGCAGCTTTGCCGGAAAGCACGTCTGCAAATCGCTTGACCTGTCCGCGCATGTATCTAGTCGGCGCTTGTTTGCGCGCGTCAACGCGTTTTGAAAGCAATCCTTTTGCCTTCAATTGTGCAACCGATTTGCGGAAAGACCGGACTTGATCGCCCGGCGCTTTTCTGTTAGGCATGGTGTGTCGGCTTTTCCCCAGAAGCTGGCCCGCGTCTCGACAGACGCCAAGCCGAACCAGTTCCCGCTGGTTCGGCTTTTACTTTATCCGTCTAGGTATATTTTCACAAGCCCCTTGACAAAAGGGGCAAATCATGTCCTGCTAAGTTGCGCCGTTTTTCCTTTCGGCGCTCCCGCCCCACGCGGTGCAACGCCCGGATTGCTGCCCTGCTTTCCGGGCGTTGCTGTTTTCTAGCACCACGGAATTTTGTGGCGCTCAATCCACAGGCAGATTATTTGCTCTAATGCTTTGTCGCCTGTATCACAATCCCGCGCGATCAATCTGCCGCGTTTCGTTTTGGACAACCATGCGCGATACATTTTATTGTATCGCGTCGGAGGTTGAACGCCGCACATAGCGCCCCTGTATCGCATGGTGAAATCAATCACCGCAAACCGCCCATGCGTTCCGCATCGTCACGCATCGCCAAGGGATCGTCGTAATTCCGGCGCATGGTATTCATGGCCCGGTTATACGAAAACGGGTCCGACTTATTCACGTTGGCAACCAGACGCGCGATATTCTGCGCAGCGTGAAACGTGACAGGGGCTTGCAATTTCTCTGAGTAAAACGGCGGCTTCATTTCGGTTCCTTTCAATAGGTTTCGCGTAGAAATACGCGGTCGATTATTTCCGGGATGCTGTCGGCGCTGAGTAAATTTGCGTCGTGCAGCGTGTCGAACACTAAGCCCAACATAAGCGACAAGATTGCCACGGCTAGAATGGTGACGTGGAAATCGGTGCGGTTATGTTTCATTGTATTTCCAGACTTGCAACACGGTGAAACGCGCAATGCAAGTTTGGGTTGCCAGCACCACCGCCTTATTATGCGCCGCGCTTGCAGCGTTTTCCATATGCAAATATGGCGTGTTCTCAAACGTGTATTCCGTTTCGCCCGGCGCTTTGTAGCCGACCTTGAAAAACTCGTATGTGCGGGTTTTCATACAAAAATCTCCTTTGAATAATTCCTGTCAGCTTTAGTCAGATAGCGAATTGCTTCCTGCAAAACGGTTTGATCGCGGCGCATGATTTTCGCCGTCTCGACTTCAACCGGCATTGCCGCCTGCAACTCACGTGAACCAGCTAGCATTTCCTCTAGACCGGCTATGCATTCTTTGCGTGTCATTATCCTAGCTCCTTTCGAATTTCTGATAACTCTCTTTTCAATTCGTCCGTAACGCGATCTTTCTTGATTGCATCGTAAGCTCGCTGCGCTTTCCACGCCATGCCCATATTCTGCTGGCCTCTAGCCGCCCATATCAATCGGTGTAAGGCGATTAACGTTATGGCCAAATTCTCATTGTCCATCGCTCTTGCTCCAAAAGAAAAAGGCCGCGCTATCATCTAGCGCGGCCCCTTTCGGTCACTCGTGAAAATACTACGCCTTGGCAGCAACCTTAGCAGGAGCGGCGATCTGCGCAGCAGCGGGGTTCTGTGCGGCGATCTGCTTTTTGATAAGCTCCAGCGGATCAGTTGCGGCCTCAGCCTTGATAAGCGGCTTCAACGCCCACGAATAACCAGCAGGATTTTTCGCCTTCACGGAATAGACCTCAAAACCGAAATCGACGCGGGCAGGCGGGTTCTCGCCTTCCAGTAGGCCAACAATGTCCGCCTGAAAAGCCTCGCCCAAAAACAGAACGCCCGAACGGATCGTGTCGCGTTCCGGGTCAACCGGAATGCATTCAAAGGTTCCCTTCAAACCCTTAAATTCGGTCATCTGGTCCGCGCCCTTGGCAATCTTGATGCCATCGGCGGAACCGATGATTGTGCCGAGCAACAGATTGTCGCTGTCCTTCACGTCCGCAACCTTGGCAGGCGCGCCCGCATCCTTTAGCACAATCTTTGACTTAACTACTGTACCAGCCATTTTCGTTTCCTTTTTCTGCGCTTCATTGCGCGATTTGAGATTAGAAGATTTCACAACGTTGTCAACCGATTAGAGCAATAAATCTGGAACTATTTCCCAATCAGTCGCTTTCATTTCCTCAGGGGCTGGCCAATAGGCCGTGCGCCGCCCCTGCTTACTCACGCACACTAGAACCGTGTTGGCGTAAATCAAATGCCAATGCCGATCCTTGCGGCGAACCCGACCACCAGTCTGAACCGCGTGGCCGACCGCCAACCAGAAATTAAGCTTGGTTAGGGTCATTGGTAGCCTGCGCTGCGGCAGTTGCATCAGCCGACTTAAGCGCATCCCAATTTACCTCTAGCGGTTTGGCCGGATCGTAAGGGACTTCAACCGCCTGCGCTTTCGAACTATCGTACAGCGTCAGCGTATTGGTAATCTCCGCATTCGCTTCATAATCCGTGAAGCCCATGCAGCGCAGACGGTCCTTGAAACCATCGTCATCCATATGACCCAAAAGCCACATACGGCGATAATGCTGGAGCGTTTGCCGCCACATGATTTGGTCAATCATAATGTCGGAATGCAAGCGAAGTTCGGTTTGGTTGTTCATTTGGAGGTTTCCTTTGCTATTGCTTTCGCGATTGAGTTTTCTAGGTTGCGGCGCGACGTTTCGTATTCCTTTTCAACGTCGGGCCAATCGTCAGGTTGATATGCGTCCATATGGGCGTAATCCTGACACGCTTGACCGAAGCGTGTTATCTGGCGTTTTAGGTGAGTGGGGATTTGCGGCATTAGACCGCGTTCCCTTCCAGCACCTTTACAGCGCGTATTTGCCGCACCATGCTTACAACAGCATATTGACGCGCATAGTCAGTTCCGACCTCACGCACCATTATACCGTCATGGTCAACGCGTTCTAGGATTTCAAACCAAACCGCATCGTCCAGTTTGTTGAAAGCGACTTGCATTCCAATTTCTAGCTTTATGTTTTTCATTGCGGATTTTCCTTTGGCTAAATTCACGCGCTCATATTATTCTTGTGTGCAAAATTTGCAAGCTAATATTTTCAGCGCGTGAAAAATAGTTCACTATTTCGCGGCATTATACTA
>OFQZ01000316.1_pt1 | contig 17864 bp, 13 predicted proteins | sample 1543011 | NCBI WGS metagenome assembly OFQZ01 (sample SAMN07774216, study PRJEB24372) | wastewater metagenome | isolation source: Exp Tend NO 0WW | collected 2016-02 | reverse complement strand
CCAGGATCGTGAACCAGCCGTAGTCCTTCACCAGATCCAGCCCCGGCGCCAGCTCGGCAAGCTGGTTCTCCTGCTGCGGCCCGGCGATGCGGTCTTGCGACGGTTGCGCCAGGTCGAAGCCGGCACCACCGGTGGCACGTAGACCGCCGGGGGCTGACCGGCGTCCGTCGGCGCGACGGACTCGTCCGTGCCGGGGTTGCCGTTCCCACCCGAGGCACCGCCGTCCTGACCGCGGTGCTTAACCTCGGTACAGTTCGGGTAGGTGCCGGTCTGGCCACGCTCGGCACAGGTGTGCACCACGGTGATCGTGATGTGCCGGTTGACCTTCTTGGGCGTGGGGATCTCAGTGAGGCCCTCGTTACCGCAGGCGAGCCTGACGGCAGCATCCCAGTAGATATTTCCCGTGAAGCCAACCGGCAGTGCGATGATATCGCCGGCCGAGTGGCAGGTCTGGCTGGGATTCTCCTTGACCACCCCGTCGAGGAAGAAGGTGTTGCCGGTGAGGCAGCTTTCCTCCTTGAACTGGATGAGCATGACGTTCTTCCCTGCCAGGACCTTCTCGTACAGGCCGGGTTCGACCGCGAGCTTGGCCTTCAGTCGGTCACGCACTGCCTGGCTGGCGGGCGTACCGGCGTTGAGGTACTTCACGAGGTCGGCCAGGCTGTGCACCTGACACTTCGCGTACGGGTGGGTACCCGTCTCGCAGACGAACTGGCTCCAGTCGATGATGAGGCTGATCTGACCCGGCTTCCAGCCGGCAGCGGCGAGTTGCTCGCCAGCCGACAGGAGCGCACGGTTGCGGGCCTCGGCGGTCATGTTGGTACTGAAGCTGGTGTAGCTCAGCCCCCCCATGATGTACTCGATGCCCTTGAGCCTTGCCTCGACCTGCTTGTCCTTCTCCTCGAGCGCCTTGACACGCTTCTCGAGGTCGGTCAAGCGAGCGTCCTGCTCCTTGTCCTTGGCGGTCTGCGCCTCGATCACCTGCTTGGCCTGGTCGGCCTGCTTGGTGAGCTCGGCGGCGATCACCTTGCCCTCGGAGCCGGTCATGATGTCGAACCGACGCTGCGATGCGAGGCCGATGGAGGCTGCGAGGGCGATGATGGCAGTCACACAGGTGAGCTGCCAGACGAAGTTGGTCGTGCCGCCCGTTGCGTTCGCCCACCAGCCGAGGAGTGCCGCCGCCCAGAGCACCCAGAAGAGGGTGCACCAGACCTGCGGGATCTCCCACTGGAAGCCGTTGTAGAACACAACGGCCATGAGCGTCGCACTGAGAGGCCACCCGGTCGAACCGGTGCGGCCAGCGGCGAACATCGCGATGGCGGCACAGACCACCAGCGCGATGATGACAGCGAGCCACCCGCCGGGGAAGACCCCGAACAGTGACTCCTTGGGAACGAACGTGGCGAAAAAGTCCACGGTTTTCTCCTTCGGGTTGTAGGGGGTCAGTGCTTCCGGCGGGTGCCGGAAGTGGGGGTGGGAGCCGAAGCCGTGGGACGGACGGCGCGCAAGCGCGCCTTGTCCCTGGCACCGTTGTAGCCCTTCCTGAACGCCCCGACGACGCCGCCGCCCTTGGGCTGCGGGTCGTAGGGGTTCACGGTGGACTTGTTGATACCGGCGGCCTGGCGGCCGACGGCGATGCCACGCCCGAGATCGCCGGTGTTGGCGACCTCATGGACGAGAACAACGAACGCCCCGTAGTAGGTGTCCGAGCCGGGCGGAGTCGCGGCCCTGACGGTCGCGACGAAGTCCGCGAGAGACTTGTCGCCCTTGGCGAGCTCGACCACGAAGGCTTCGGCCTTCGTGGCCCAGTAGCGCTCGTCACCGGCGTTGAGCGCGGCGAGGAGGGCCTGGAAGTAGTGCTGACGGGTTGCGTTGTTCATGATGTCCTCCTGGACTGGTCGAGGGGCAGGCGCCCTAACTTGTGGTGGTGGGGCAGAGATGCCGGTCGACGAGCTTGCGCATTGCTCATCGGCCGGTGACACACACGTATGACGTGCGTACCCCTTGCTGATGAGCAATGGCGCTAAAGGAGAACAACCAGATTTGATTGTATTCTCAAGTGTACTTCATGCTGCATATGCAGCCACAAAAATAGGAAAAGAATGATGGCTTGGTGACGTCCTATTCTCGTGGCCGCATACACAGGCAATTCGTACCTATAAGGTATAGCCTGATTGTCAACGATCCTCCGCTAGGTCGTGGCTTCCACCTCACGCCCAGTGACCATTACATTCTATCACAAATATGCTTATATGTCAATATATTTTGCCATGTTTCAACGCTTATGGCTATAGCGTACAACAGGGGTGAAGGGCAAAATATGTTGCAAAATAATTAAAAATATTATTTTGAATATATTTTTTCTTGATATGTCTTTATAGATTTGATAGAATAACGGGAGCCAATTTCGCGGCACAACGGTCCCATCGTCTAACGGTTAGGACACCAGGTTTTCATCCTGGCAATCCGGGTTCGATTCCCGGTGGGATCACCAAGAAAAATACCTCTGCCGTTTACGTCAGGGGTATTTTTCTTTGGACGAATTCATTCGTCGAATCAAACCCGTCTCGCGGTTCGCTATTGCCCGGCAGCTTGCTGCGACGGCGCAATATAGCCTAGTATTCCCGGTGGGATCATCCGGAGAGTTCGATAAACCGACGAAATGAGAGAAAAATCAGCTTGCTTATTTCTCCGAGTGAGGATGGTTTACATCTTTAGATATTCCCGGTGGGATCACCAAATAAAGCAGGCCATATGCTATACTTTTCTATGAAAGACGCTTATGCAACCAAGTGGTAAACGAACAGTCGTAATTAGTTTTCGATGGGAGCACCTCTTGGGGTGGGGCATCACTATTTTGCTCTGCATCATTCCCGTTGTTCTGTGGCACAATGCCCATCCACTGAGTTATATCAAGCGACCCGAGCAAGTGATGCTAGCGCTAGGACAGGTAACAGGGCTTATCGGCACCGTCATGTACGCGCTTAACCTTCTTTATGCAACGAGGTTGCGCTTCCTCGAATATTTGTTTGGTGGGCTCAACCGAGTATATATCGCACATCATCTCTTGGGCGGTCTAGCCCTTATCATGCTGTCATTTCACCCGCTCATGCTAGCGCTTCGATTCGTTTCGACCGATATCAAGCAGGCGGCACTTCTCCTTGTACCAAACGGTATTTTCCCGCTTCAAGCGTTATTTGATGACGGTCATATTTTTCATCAATCGGTGCTACAACAATGGGCAATCTTTTTTGGCATCATCGCATTTTGGGGCATGGTAGCCCTACTGCTGATCACATTTTTCATTAAACTACCGTATAGACTCTGGCTATTTACTCATAGGTTTCTGGGCGTAGCATTTGCCATTTCCGCCCTGCATATCTTATTTATCAGCAGTGACGTCGCGAAATTGCCCGGCCTGCGCTGGTATATGCTTGCAATCGTCATTATTGGGACAGCTGCTTTTGTCTACAAATCACTACTGGGACGCATCCTCATCCGACGCTACCGCTATATCGTCCGCGATGTTACTGTTGTCGCTGGGAATGTCGTGCAGATCAAGCTTGAACCCGTCGGGCAACCGATATCCTACAAGCCTGGTCAGTTTGTGTTTATGCGCTTCATCGGAGCTGGTTCAGGAATCTCGAAAGAATGGCATCCGTTTTCGATTAGTTCAAATCCAAAAGATAGTGCGCTCGAGATCAGTATCAAAGGTCTCGGGGATTATACCAATAAACTGACGGCCCTCAAAGCTGGAACACACGCCGATATCGAGGGCGCCTACGGACGTTTCAGTTACGTCAATTACAAGAACACTCAGCAAATTTGGATTGCTGGCGGGATAGGTATAACGCCTTTTCTGTCGATGTCAAAGGATATCGTGGGCAGTGATGCACATGCCGACCTATACTATTCGGTCAAAACCGAATCCGAGCTTATCAACTGGGATATGCTCTCCGAGCAAGCCGTTGGCGCACCGCACAATTTGCGTATTATTCCCTTTATTGGCGATAAGCAACCGAGCTATCTCAGCGTTGATTTTATCGCCGAGAACAGTGGGGGATTGGAGGGAAAGGACTTCTACATCTGTGGACCACCTCCCATGATGCAATCTCTCAAGAAGCAGCTGAGAGCACGTGGTGTTCCTGCCACAAGTATTCATAGCGAAGAATTTGGAATGTCATAGGAGGTAGATGTATGTGGCTAAAGAAACTTGTTGCCGTTAGTATGATTATCACTCTCGTCGGGATGAACGGCATCGCTATCGCTGGTATCTTCGCTCCATCGAAGAGTGGTAAGGAGCTCAGCGCAACGCAGCAAGCTTCTTTGGCGATACCAGTTATTACCTTTTCGGCACAACCTCAACAAGTGGCGACTGGTTCGTTTAGTAGTCTGACGTGGTCTGTCGAGGGTACCGTCGATAGTTGCCGCGGGGAAGGATCATGGGAGGGCCAAAAGACAGCTTTTGGCAGCCAAAGCACGGGTCGGCTCGCAAAAGAAGGTACCTTCACATATGCTCTTATCTGCAAAAATGCAGCAGGAGAGGCCAAACAAACTGTCACCGTAACAGTTAAAACTGGTGCTGTTTCTCCACCCACAACGCCCACAGCCCCATCATCGCCTGGTACTCCAACCGTTACCTACTGCAACGGGGCAAGCAGCTGCTACGGACCGCGCGAGGTTGCTGCACACAATTCCAGCGGCAACTGTTGGGGATATAACGGTAATCGCGTCATCAATATTTCTGGATTTGATGCGGCATTTCATCGTGCTAAGAGTGGCATCTCAAGCATAGAAGTAGGTGGTGTATGCGGTACGAACCTTGCAAATGCCCTAGGGGGTAGTGTCGGTGCCGAAGGCCAGACAAGAAACCATAGCAACGCCAGTAAATCAAACGCTGAACGCAATATGACATCATTCTTTATTGGATACTACGATGCAAAAAAACCATAACCACTCGCGTCGGCATACTACTAGACTCTCTCGATTCTCTCAGGTGTTTTTTGTCATCTCTCTTCTCTTGTGTATTACTTCTTTTACAGTACTAAGTGTTAGTTATCGAATCACACACCCAACAATTGCCGGGCCTAGTTTTCACGGGTTAACAGTTGGCTCACCGGTGCGAAGTGGGGTGATAGAGATCACCGTGACTAAGGTCACCCAAACTCAAGGCAAAGCCCCCTACGCCGCACCGACAGGTAAGCATTTCGAGGTCATTGATCTCTTGATCGTCAACACTAGCACCGCCCCTATCACAATCACCCCGACAAATGATACCTATCTGAAGTCTGCCGATGGGACAGTTGCCTTCGTTACCCCCTCCGCTCTTGATACCCCACTCCGAGCAGGCACGTTGCTCCCAGGAGAACAAATCAAGGGCCAGCTCAGTTATCTCGTGTCCGATGCCACACGCTTCTGGCTTTACATCGAGTCAGATTGGAGTGGCGGAGCCATGAAATTCTTGTTACACTGATACTAATAAGCTAAAGGGGAATCATACTAGTGCCACTGGATCCATTTGTTGCTAAGATCAAGACACCACTTGATTCCAAACCGCCAAGGTTCCGTCTGCCGAAGCTCAGCCCGAAGGCAGTGAAGCTCCTGATTGCTGTTGCCTCAGCAATAATGATTATTAGTATGGTTTCGTTTGCTATATTTAGTTATCTCAGTACCAACAAGGAGTTTAGTAAAGACCATGGTCTCACCGCAAATGACCAAGAGGCACTTCAGGAAGAAGCTAAAAAAAGCGATGCAGCAAATCCAGGCGGAAATGTAGAGCAGGGAAAGGGTGGGACATCAGGCACTAATCCGCCAGTCGTCACTCTTACTGCCGATCCCGCGTCAGTGGTAACTGGTGGAAAAAGTAGGCTAAAGTGGAGCGTTACCAATAATCCTAAGGAATGTATCGCCAGCGACGATTGGTCGGGAGCCCGGGCTGCTTCTGGCGAAGAAGACACTCCAGCGCTGACAACTATTCAAACCTACCTCTTTACGCTCACCTGTAAGACCGATACTGGGACGGGGTTTGCAACTGTCGGTGTAGGGTCGATGTCCCGTACCGTCACAGGAAATGCAGCTCGCGCGCCCATCGTGACGATAGCGCCTGCTGATAGCTGGGTGTATACCGGCAGCTCGACGCAAATTATTTGGTCAACGACCAATAGCCCCACCAGCTGCACAGCCAGTGGTGATTGGAGTGGTACCAAAAGTGGCGACGGTAGTATCTCGACAGGCTCACTTACTCAAACACGCAATTATACCTACACGCTCAAGTGCTCAAACGCAGCTGGTTCCAGCTCAGCAACAACTACCGTCGAGGCGCGTACGCCGCCCGCAGATATTCCTATTGTTACAATCGCCGCCACTCCACCTGGGCCTATTGTTCCTGGCGCTAGTACCACACTCTCGTGGTCTGTAAGCAATGCTCCGACCAGTTGTGTTGCAAGCGGTGACTGGTCAGGCGCAAAGGCAGCGAGCGGGTCACAAGTCATGGCAGGACTGAGCACAATAAAAACCTATCTATTTACATTAACCTGCAACAATGCCGCCGGAGGAACCTTTGACACCGCAGCGCTGCAGGTAATCCCAAATCCCCCCGATGTCTCGATTACCGTTAGCCCTTCTCCCATCTATACACGTGCGACATCAACCATCTCATGGTCCTCAACCAATAATCCCACGAGCTGTACAGCAACTGGCGCTTGGAGCGGCGCGAAAACAGCGAGTGGATCACTTAATACAGGAACGATGAATTCGGCGGGCAACTATTTATACGAGCTTCAGTGCAGTAACCAGGGAGGGACAAGCGCAAAACGAACCGCAACACTGGTTGTTTCATTGCCGCCAAAACCCGTTGTCAACTTATCAGCAAGCCCTATATCGGTCACGATAGGCGGTTCATCCAACCTCACTTGGTCGACGACCAACACGCCGCTGAGCTGTAATGCGAGTGGTGACTGGTCGGGAGCAAAAGCAGCGAGCGGCTCAGTAAGTACTGGTGGTCTCGGTACGATCCGCACCTACAACTACACCCTTGATTGTAATAATGACGGAGGAACGGGGAGCGCAAGTACAAGCGTCACAGTAAGTAACGGCACTTCCTCGAATCCCCCCGCAGTATCGATTACCACCTCACCAACAACAATTGCCACGGGCGCAGCTAGCACGCTCACATGGTCTGCCACAAATGCACCCACTAGTTGTATAGGTAGCGGTGCCTGGAGCGGTAGCCAGAGCGCTAATGGCTCAGCAAGCACGGGAGCAATTGGAACCGCCGGTACCTATACCTACACACTAACGTGCACAAACTCCTCGGGCTCTGGGAGTGGTTCTGCAACCGTTACAGTCGTAACCCCTCCTGCTATAAGTATCTCTGTTTCGCCATCCAGTATTACAACAGGTGGAAGTGCTACGGTATCGTGGAGCGTAGCCAATAGCCCCACCAGCTGCACAGCTGGTGGCAACTGGTCTGGTAGCAAAGCAGCCAGCGGATCACAGTCTACCGGCGCCGTATCACCGGCAGGCACCTACGTGTATTCACTTAGCTGCTCAAACGCTGGTGGTACCACATCAAACAGCACCAACCTTACCGTAAGTGACCCCGCACCAGTGTATTGCGGCGGACTAACTCCTTGCTATGGACCGACCGATCTCACCGCACACAGTACCATTGGCAACTGTTGGGGTTGGAACACTGCCTGGGTTGTCAACATCACAAGCTTCCGGCCAACACACAAGGGAGGCATTAAATCTGGCTCCACCTCGACACTTGAGAACACTTCTGCCACATGTAATCACAGTATCAATACGATTCTTAGAGGTACCGCAAGCATACCAGGTTATCAGGATAGCGGCGGAGCAACTACTCACGCGCACGGCAGTGCCACCATCAACAATTCTGCTAGCAGCCTCTTACTCGGGTACCGTGTGGGGTATTATGATGCAACCAAACCATAAAAGGAGATGTGATGCGTAAACTATTTCACAAAAAACACACTACCCCTGCTGAGTTCATTGCGGATGAAGTAGGCGAATTAAAAAAAGAATATGGTCGTTTTCGTCGCTTTACTGATGAGAATAGTCTCCTTATGGGGACATTGGTGCTTGGCATTGCCGCCCTAGTGGTGATCAATACACTTTTTTGGGTAGAAGTCACCAAACAAAACGAAAGCAAACTACGAGCTAGTGCTGTTTCGGCCGCGACGACGCATGTCACCAAAACTCTCGACCCTACATTCAACAGTGCATTTGAGGCATCGGTTAGGGACGTCACCATAAATAGTGCCGAAGACCCCGCTTTCGGAGTCGAAGAAGGCAAAACAATGCTCATCATGAGTTTTACGATTACCAATCGTACCTCTACGGCGAAGCCGTTTATTCCCGTCAACCAGTTGTTTGTCCGAACCCCCGAGGGAGAATACTCGGCACTCCACGCTTCGATGCATGTTAAGAATCCCATCGCCGCCCAGGACCTCGCACCGGGAGCAACAGCTACGGGACAGATCAGCTTTGCCGTTCCAAAAAAAGCTGACACATTGCTGCTCTATGTCGATACGAGCTGGGATAATACCACACCACTTGTAATCGATGTGCTCCACTAAATGACCCAGCTTACTCCTGTTACCCAACAACTCATTGATGCTATAGAGCGAGCAGTTCGAGCGGCTCATGATAGTGGCAATAAGGTTCTTCTGCTGCTGCCGGGTGGTTCGGCGAGCCAGGCTATAGAACCACTTTTTAGCGCACTTCGGCCATACCAGCATAGTCTGACAATCACCCTGAGCGATGAACGCTACGTGCCGATCGAGGATAACCGCTCAAACTGGCAGACAGTCTCGCGCTCCGCGCACCTCTTGCCAGAAGCGTCCTTTGTGCCTGTGCTCTCGGGGGGTACCCGCCAGCAGGACAGCCAGGCATTTTCAGCGTTTCTCGAGCATCAGCACCAATCAGGTGCAACCATCATCGCACTTCTTGGTATTGGACAAGATGGGCATATTGCCGGCATCAAACCCAGTTCACCCGCCTGCCATAGCGATAACGCAGCAAGTGATTATGAAGCTGCGGACTTTGAGCGTATTACGATCTCAGGAGCATTTTTTTCGTCGATCGATCACGCCTTTGTCTATACGAAAGGTGCCGCTAAAGCAGCCGTTCTCGATCAATTCAACAGTCTCGCTCAGCCGGCCGATACATTCCCGGTCGAATTTTTGCGAACTACAAAACACTACGAGGTATATCTAGATAAGGAGGGAGGGACAATGAAAATCGGCTTTGTCGGATTAGGAAAAATGGGGAGTCAAATCGTCGAAAAGCTATTGGGAGCGGGGCACTCCATCGTTGTCTTTGATGTCAATTCTAGCGCTGTCGCCGCCTGCGCCGAAAAAGGAGCAGAGGCCGCCTCGTCGCGCGAGGAACTTGTGGCAGCCCTGGGTGATACCCCCATCATCTGGCTGATGATTCCCTCAAGCTATGTTGAGCAAGAAGTTGCCGCATACAAAACCCTGCTTCCCGCAGGAAGTATGTTGATCGACGGTGGCAATTCGAACTATCACGACACTCTTCGACGCGCCAATGACCTGCGAGACCACCAGATACGGTACGTTGATGCCGGCACGAGTGGTGGTATCATGGGCCTTGAAAACGGGTTTAGCCTCATGGTGGGCGGCGAGCAAGCCGCTGTTCAAACACTCTCGCCACTGTTTGAGGTGCTATCTATGCCGCGCGGACGCTGGATTCATACCGGCGCTCCTGGGAGCGGGCACTATGTCAAAATGATACACAATGGTATCGAATACGCTCTGATGCAAAGTTACGCCGAAGGATATGACCTCTTGAAGTATGGCGAGATGCCTGGTCTCAACCTCGCAGAGATTGCTCACGTTTGGCAGGGTAGTAGTATTATTGCTTCTTCGCTCAATGAGCTTATAGAGCAGTTACTCTCAGAAAATCCTGAGCTAGAGGGTATTGATGGCTACGTCGCTGACTCAGGCGAAGGTCGTTGGACCTACGAAACTGCTGAGGCGGCTCAAGTACCGATGCCGGCGCTCCGTGAAGCACTCGCAGTACGGCAAGCTAGCCAAGAGGGGCACCATACTTTTGCCACTAAATTACTTGCAGGGCTACGCAATAAGTTTGGCGGTCATGCGATAAACCACGAGGAAAAATAGATGGGTAGTAATTCTCACTTACAAACGCTCTCAAACCCCACCACGCTCGTAATCTTTGGCGCCTCGGGAAATCTTGCTCAAATCAAGCTTTTTCCTGCACTCTACGAGCTCTTAGCCTATGGGCATTTGCCAGAGCGCCTGAGTATCGTCGCGATCTTCCGACAGTCAAGTGCGGCACTGGATACCGTCATGAGTCAAGTTGAGGTGACAATGCTACGACAACACCGCGAATGTGACCCCGTAATTTTGGCGCGTCTCAAATCACTAATCCGACCAATTATCATGGATAGTACAAACCAAGAGGATTACTATCGACTCCGTGATGTGCTTGACGGCATAGATCACGAGTTCAATGTTGCTCATCAGCGAATCTTCTACCTGGCCATTCCACCGAGTATCTTTAAGCCAGTTATCGCATGCCTCGGCGCGGCCGAACTTAACAAGGAGTACGATGGTGTCGCCCGACGCATTTTCATCGAAAAACCTTTCGGTAGTGATCTTGCCTCGGCGAGAGATCTGATTGACTCAATCAAAACACACTTCGAGGAACATCAAATTTACCGCATCGACCACTACTTGGCGAAAGAAACAGTCCAAAATATCCTGACGTTCCGCTTCCAAAACCCGCTCATTCGCAGTATTTGGAACCGCGATGGGATTGACTATATTCACATCCGCGCCCTCGAGAAAATTGATATCGAGGGGCGAAGCGACTTCTATGAGAGTCTTGGTGCACTTCGAGACTTACTGCAAAGTCATTTGTTGCAACTAATGGCGCTCATCATGATGGATGCGCCAACTGCCATGGAAAGTCATGCTATTCATGAGCAAAAAAATGCGCTGCTCGGTGCCATCAAACTACCCACCGAACCGATTGACGAGTTTGCAAACCGTGGACAATACGAAGGATATAGAGAAGAGGTAAATAACCCTGAATCGCAGGTTGAGACCTACGCCATAGTAAAACTTGGTGTTGACCTCCCCGAATGGCACGGTGTTCCCGTGGTATTAGAGACAGGCAAGGCGCTTGATCACAAAGACACCTCAATCGAAGTAGTCTTTCGCGACCGTCACAATATCGATAGCGGGCGAAACACCCTCACTATCCACGTGCAACCAGATGAAGGCATTGAACTGCAGCTCACCGCAAAGTCACCGGGCTTTGGCTATGAAACACGGCCAGTATCGATGAACTTCTCCTACAATACGGCGTTTGAGGGTAAGAATCCGGAAGCCTACGAACGAGTACTCTTTGACGCGATTGCTGGCGACCAAACGCTCTTTTCGACAAGTGCAGAAGTTCTGGCGTGCTGGGAAATCCTCGAGCCTGTCATCCAAACATGGCGTAATCACAATTCCATACCCGAATCCTACGCAAAGGGCAGCGAGGGCCCAGTAGGCGGTATCGGTATCCGAAAGAGCGTAACAACCTAATACGCACAACAACACTGGAAGTGATATACAAAAATTGTTATCGAGACCGCTAGACTATCTCTGTTTCAGTTAATTTCAAGCTTGGCTCCTTATAGTTGGTATCGACCAGCTAAGAGTCTGGTCGCTCAATCCGGATGAGCATAATACGAAAGGAGACTATCATAGCCAACAATAAATTACTTATCCCAGCCCTCGCTACACTAGGGGTTGTAGGAACAATCGCTACTGTGAGCGCAGCTACTAATGTTGCCAATGCGTTGACAAGCGCTAGCCCGTCAACAGGAAGCACCTCGACATCCACCCAAAACGATACATCAACACAGCGTCCACCTGTGTTTAACGAATCAAAAGGTGGTCACACTGCAAACGGCAAGACAGAGACACTTCTCACGGGAACTGATCTCGAGAAGGCCACAGCCGCAGCGACCGCGAAGGTATCGGGTGCTACCGTGCTTCGCGCCGAAACCGAAGCCGACGGCAAGGGAACCTACGAAGTTCATATGAGGAAATCTGACGGTTCTCACACTACCGTCTATCTCGACACGAACTTCACGGTTACCAGTACAGAGGATGGGCCAAACGGTCCAGGACCACGAGGTCCACGACCCCCACGGGACAGCAGCATTACTGCTGACTCTTCACAGCAAAACTAGTCGTCCTCTGTCCTCTCCTCGGTCGAGAAAACACCTCTTGTTAGTAAGAGGTGTTTTCTTTAAAGAATCACTATCAATACTCCTCCAAACCATATACAATAACAGGTATGATGACAAAAAAATCCCGCTCCCGTGTATCTTCTCGTTGGCTCTATGGTCTCTCAGCACTTATTGTCGTCGGGTGGCTGGCAGTCTCTGGCATCGGCGGACCGTATTTTGGAAAGATTAGTAAAGTTTCAAGCAACGACCTCACTAACTTTTTGCCAAAAAGCGCTGAAGCAACTGCAGTAAACACCGAACTACTCAAGTTTCGTGACAGTTCTACCATCCCGCTTATTGCAGTTTTTCACGACACCAACCGCGATATAAGCGATAGTGATATGGTGAAATTGACAGATTCAACCAAGCAACTACGCTCAGTCGAGGGCGTTTCTGGCGATATCTCACCACCGATTCGCTCAGATGATGGCAAGGCAGCTATCATTGTGATTCCCCTTGCTTCAGGGGCTGAGTTCAAAACTATCTTTCCAGCTCTGAAGTCGACGATCGATGGTGCTGGCATTGGCATTAGCTACAAACTGGCAGGACCAGCTTCATTCGCCCGTGATTTGCAAAATGCCTTCGGTGGCATCGACGTCACGTTATTATTGGTAGCACTAGCCGTTGTATTTGTTATTTTGCTCATAGTGTACCGATCACCTTTACTGCCGGTCATCGTTCTCTTGGGGTCAATCAGCGCATTATCAGCGGCAATTATCATCGTGTACCATTTGGCTGCAAATGGTGCCATCCAACTCAATGGGCAAGTGCAGGGGATTTTGTCGATCCTGGTTATTGGCGCTGCGACCGATTACTCGCTACTCTACATCGCCCGCCTACGCGAAGAGTTGAGTGAACACCGCACGACATGGGAAGCAACAAAGGCCGCACTCAAAGGTTCATGGGAGCCGATTGTGGCAGCAGGCGGTACCGTCATTGTTGGGCTGCTCTTCCTCCTGCTATCTGACTTAGGATCAAACAAAGCACTTGGACCGGTAGGCTCAATCGGAATTATTTTAGCCATTATCAGCAGCCTGACCTTTCTGCCGGCCGCATTGCTGCTGGCGGGACGCACGGCCTTCTGGCCCCGCAAGCCGCAGTACGACCTAACGCACAATGACACATACGAGCAGCGCCACAGATTATGGGCCTCAGTAGGAGCCTTCGTACGTAAATACCCACGCCGTGTTTGGATAGTAACATCCGCACTATTGATTGTCGCGTGTGCAGGGTATTTCCAACTAAAAGCCGACGGTGTTGCCCAAAGTGATTTTGTACTAGGGAAGTCAGAAGCACGGGATGCCCAAGCTATCCTCAACGATCATTTTCCGGGTGGTTCGGGGTCTCCTACCTACGTTATTGTTCCGGAATCAAAGGTTGATCAATCTGTCACAGTGATTGATGCCGATCCAGGCGTTGCGTCTACGGCTATCACTGCCACTGGATCACCATCTGGAACCGCCCCGATTGGCAAAAGTAAGCAAAAACTGCTCGAAACCTTGCAGGCAGCTATCGCAAAGCGTGGCCAAATCCCTGCCGGCACCCCAGTTGAATCGTTTTCGCCCTTCAAAAACGCCACGCCAAAAGTCATCGACGGAATGGTACTTCTCCAGGTGACCTTAACAGATGGCGCGGATACACAGGCGGCGCGAGCGACAATCGTGAGGCTCAGGACTGCCCTCCATCCGCTCGAAAACAGTATCAAGGTAGGCGGTATCAGCGCAGTCCAATATGACACCATTGTCTCATCTGAGCGCGACCGCTATGTCATCATTCCGCTCATCTTAGCCGCCATCACAGTCATCTTAGTGGTTCTGCTACGCTCCCTAGTGGCACCAATCATACTGCTCCTAACCACAGTCGTTTCTTTCGGCGCAACACTTGGCATATCGGCACTCTTGTTTAACCACGTATTCCAGTTCCCGGGCGCAGATCCATCTGTTGTGTTATTTGGATTTGTTTTCCTGGTCGCACTTGGTATTGACTACAATATCTTCTTGATGACACGGGTACGCGAGGAAATCAACAAAAGGGGGGTAGTGGATGGTACCATCAAGGCACTCGTTGTCACTGGAGGGGTCATTACCAGTGCTGGCGTTGTGCTAGCATCGACATTTGCGGCACTGGGTGTTATCCCAATTCTATTTTTGGCGCAACTTGCCTTTATCGTGGCATTTGGTGTTCTGCTCGATACAATTATCGTTCGGTCACTCCTCGTACCAAGCCTCACAATCGATATCGGGCGGCCGATGTGGTGGCCAAGCAAACTAGCCCGTCAGCGGAAGGGGGAATAGTAGTATGGTTGAACAATTTTTAGTGAGACTCGTCGTCACCGGTGTTGTAATGGGTGTATTTGATGGGCTATGGCTTAGTGTCGTTGCCAACAAGTTTTACCGTTCGCAAATCGGATCGCTCCTTATGGATAAGCCAAACATGGCGGCAGCCGTGCTATTTTATGTTATTTATGTCATCGGCATCGTCGCATTTGTATTATCACCAGCACTCGATAAGCAGTCATGGCACTATGCCATAGGAATGGGCGCTCTCTTTGGGTTCGTCGCCTATGCAACCTACGACCTCACCAATCTTGCCACACTCAAAAACTGGCCTCTTACCTTAGTGATAGTGGACCTGATCTGGGGCACGGTGTTGACTGCCGCAGTGTCGGGTATTGCCTACTGGGTGATGCGAACATGGTGGTCATAGGCGATCTTGCGGTTAGTTTTTTTGCAGCACTCGCTGTTATGAGTTGTGCTTTTGTTGTTGGCTGGTACAAGAAACGCTACGATGGCGTCGATGTCGCATGGGGGATGGCAATTTTGGCATCGGTAATCGTTCAAATACCATTTCATTTTACTCAGTCAACCGTAGCGATTGCTGCCAGCGCCTGCATCTGCTTGTGGGCACTCCGACTATCGTTTCACATCGGAAAACGCTGGCTTCACGCCAAAGCAGAAGACCCGCGCTACGTAGCGCTCAAAAAACAATGGCCCAAACGGTTTGTTGGTTTACAAACATTTTTTCGTATCTACCTAGTACAAGCAGTCCTCGCCGTTATCGTATCTCTTCCAGGTATCACGCTCTGGCTTGACAAACCAGCGGTGTCATCATTGACCATAGTAGGGCTTGTCCTCTGGGTCGGCGGATTTATCATTGAGTCGGTCGCTGATTACCAACTCCGCAGCCATGTTGCACAAAAACCCGGCACACTTATGACGAGTGGCTTATGGCGATACTCACGTCATCCAAATTATTTTGGAGAACTCGTGATGTGGTGGGGAATCGCCCTCCTGTCGGTCACTTCGCCCTCCTGGTGGCTTGCGACGATTGGCGCTGCCACGATCAGTATTTTAATTATCTTTATATCAGGAATCCCACCGAGCGAGCGGAGATCGAGTCGCTACCCAAATTGGAACGAGTACCGCCGAGCTACCTCAGTACTGGTGCCACTTCCACCTCAACAAAGATAATATTATCAGGTAGTCCCCATAGCATCGTCGCACCTAAGATCAACACCATCCCAATATATTGGAGGTGGTCATCTTGGCCGTGAGAGAAGCCCAGGTCCTTTCTCGTGCTTCTTCCGTACCCTCATATGACAGAATTGTTGCAATCACCCCCGTTGATGCGTTATACTAACCGTAAGTACTATCGATAGCAAACGAGGGGGCAATTTTATTAAACCACGCCAATTAAATCGCTTTTGGCATCGGCGGCTCTGTGAAGCAGTTATGCTAGTAGCAGCCGCAATTCTTGGCCTCTACACGTGGTCGTTCTTTTCAGGAGTCAAGCAACCAAATAACACACTCCTTGTCGCAGATTATGCGGCAATCGTTGCCGCGGTAACCCTCATAAGCTCCTTTATTGCCTACGAGTGGACGCCACGCCGATTTATCAATCTCTCTTCGAGCCTCATCTACGGCTTACTGCTCGTAACCATCGGCTGCTTGATGGCCGGGACGGGTGGCATATCTTCGCCATTTATCGCGCTCTGGATGGCTGCGTCAGTGTTTGCGGGCGTATTCGGAAGGCAGGGGATCATCATACTTTTTATCGTAGTCAACGCTATACTCTTTTGGCAATATTCGAGCAATACACTTACGACCAATAGCCTCATGCTCGCTCTCCTAGCGGGAGATCTACCGCTTGCTGTTGGCATGCTCATTTGGGGACATCAGGGTGATACTATCGACGAGGAAACCTTGGAGGATAAATCCTATCATGAACTCGCGACACAGCTCAGCCAAGTTTCGGGCAAATCTGAGGTAGTGATCAATGCTATTGCCGACGGAGTCATCGCTCTCGACAGTAAAGGGTCGGTTGAATTGATAAATCCTGCTGCGCAGCAGCTAATAGGGTGGGGCAAGCAAGATGCACTCGGCCTTAGCTACAAATCGGTACTCAAACTCGTTGATGGCAAAAATCAAGAACCCGATGTCATGAATGATCCGATCACAAAAGCCCTCAACGAAAACAAACAGGCCACCTCATCAGTTCTCAGTCTTGTCACCAGCTCGGGCAAGACCACTCTTATCTCCATTGTTGTGTCACCGGTTGGTCAAGCCGGCTCTGGTGTTATTATTGTTTTTCGCGACATTAGCGGAGAGAAGGCAGAGGAACGTCAACAAGCCGAGTTTATCAGTACAGCAAGTCACGAAATGCGTACGCCAGTTGCTTCTATCGAAGGCTATTTGGGCCTAGCGCTCAACCCCAATACCGCTACCATCGACGACAAGGCACGTGATTTTATTACTAAAGCACACGCCTCGGCACAGCACCTTGGCCGACTCTTTCAGGACTTGCTCGACGTTACCAAGGCAGATGACGCCCGACTCAAAAATAACCCTAAGGTGGTTGATGTCGTGCCCTTTGTTCATGATATCTTTGAGGGGCTTGAGTCAAAAGCAAAAGAAAAAAATCTTCATTTTATCTACAAACCGCTACCCGACGACAATGTCACCAGAGAGAAACTAAATAGACGACGCCTGAGTCCAGTATTTTATGTCAATGTCGACAACGATCACCTCCGCGAGGTAATGAGCAACCTTATAGAGAACGCCATCAAGTACACACCGAGTGGTGATGTTGTTGTTGACGTCAATGGTGATGACAATCATATCGTGATGAGCATCGCTGATACGGGGTTGGGCATTCCTAGAGAAGACCAAGCACACCTTTTCCAAAAGTTTTATCGAGTAGACAATACCGATACGCGCGAAATTGGTGGTACTGGCCTCGGCCTCTATCTCTGTCGTCGCCTCACCGAAACAATGGGGGGACGTATTTGGCTAGAAAGCGAATACAAAAAAGGGAGCACCTTCTATGTGGAGCTTCCCCGTATCAACCACGAAGATGCGATGCGTCTCATCGAGCAAGCGAGTATCGAGGCCGAAAATGCAGCTGCGGCAACAACAGTAGCAACTACGACAATACTGGTTTCACCAAGTGCCGCAACACTTACTGTGCCACCATCACTGCCAGCTAATCCTAACGTTCCAGCTTCTCAAAGTGACCCGGTCGCCGTGGTTACCGCACCACCAATGACCCCCCCAGTACCACCAGCACCCCAGAT
>OFQZ01000314.1_pt1 | contig 17955 bp, 23 predicted proteins | sample 1543011 | NCBI WGS metagenome assembly OFQZ01 (sample SAMN07774216, study PRJEB24372) | wastewater metagenome | isolation source: Exp Tend NO 0WW | collected 2016-02 | reverse complement strand
TTCAACGAATCAAGGGGATGCTGTGAACGCACACGAGACCTGGCTGCAAGAACGCCGCACCGGCATCGGCGGATCGGATGTGGCCGCAATCCTCGGCCTGTCGAAGTGGCGCACGCCGCTGCAGGTCTGGCAGGAGAAGCGCGGCGAGCTCGCCGGTGCGCCCGACAACGACGCGATGCGCTGGGGCCGCTACCTCGAGCCCGTGGTGCGCCAGGCCTACGCCGACCAGATGGGCGTCGACGTGCGCATGCCGCCCGCGATGATCCGCCACCCGCGGCACGACTGGATGATCGCCAACGTCGACGGCGTGACCGACGAGCCGCGCCTGTTCGAGGCCAAGACCGCGCGCACCGCCGACGGCTGGGGCGAGGCCGGCACCGACGAGATCCCGCAGGCCTACCTGCTGCAGGTGCAGCACTACATGGCCGTCACCGCGATCCCGGTCGCCGACGTGGCGGTGCTGATCGGCGGCAGCGACTTCCGCGTCTACCCGATCCAGGCCGACGCCGAGCTGCAGGACATGCTGATCGACGCCGAGCGCGAGTTCTGGCGCAGCGTGCAGGCCGGCGAGCCGCCCGAGCCCGTGAGCTATGCCGACGTGATCGCGCGCTATGGCCACAGCAGCCGCACCGACCGCGTGATGGCCGACGCCGCTGCGTTGCAGGCCGTGCAGCAGCTGCGCGAGTTGAAGGTGCAGGAGGAACACCTGAAGCTCGCTATCGAGGAATGGCGCGCCGTCGTCATGAAGGCCCTCGGCGAGTGCGACACGCTCGTCGACCCGGCCGGCAAGACGCTGTGCACATGGAAGGCGGCGAACGCCCCGATGCGCTTCGATGCCGCCGCGCTCAAGGCCGCGCACCCTGATCTGCACGCGCAGTTTCTGAAGGCGGGCGAAGCATCGCGCCGCTTTTTGCTCAAGTAGCACCGCACCGACTTATCCACCGCCATAGAGGCACCAGACCATGAACGATGTCCAAGAACGCCCCGTCAACCCCTTCGGCGATGCGCCGATCGCCGCCCGCCCGAGTGGCGGTGCAGTAGCGCAGACCGACCAGCAGCGCGCGATCGCCGAGGTCCAGGCCGCGATGATGATCGCGCGCATGAACCCGCGCGACCCGCTCGCGGCGATGGACCGCATCTTGAACGCCTGCACGCGCCCGACACTGGCCGACGCAGCGGTCTATCAGTACAGCCGCGGCGGCAGCGATGTCAGCGGCCCCAGCATCCGCCTCGCCGAGGCAATGGCGCAGAGCTGGGGCAACATGAGCTTCGGCATCCGCGAGCTGGAGCAGCGCAACGGCGAGAGCACCGTGCAGGCCTTCGCGTGGGACGTGGAGACGAACACGCGGCGCGAGGTCACGTTCCAGGTGCCGCACATCCGCCACACCCGGCAAGGGGCGAAGCGGCTCGAGGACCCGCGCGACATCTACGAGATGGTCGCCAACCAGGGCGCGCGCCGCCTGCGGGCCTGCATCCTGGCCGTGATCCCTGGCGACGTGACCGAGGCCGCGGTGAACCAGTGCGAGACGACGATGAAGGCCAAGGCCGACACGTCGCCCGAGGCCGTGCAGAAGATGCTCGACGCCTTCGCCGCCTACGGGGTGACGAAGCAGCAGATCGAGAAGCGCATCCAGCGCCACGCCGACGCGATCCAGCCGGCGCAGATCGTCGCGCTGAAGAAGATTTACGCCAGCCTGCGCGACGGCATGAGCACGGCCGCCGAGTGGTTCGATCCGATCGAGCCAGCGCCCGGAAGTGCAGCGCCATCGACCGCGGCCGACAAGGTGAAGGACGCCATCAAGGCGCGCGGCGCCAAGAGCCAGCCGGCGGCACCGAAGGCGAAGACGCTGGCCGACTACGTGGCCGCGATCGACGGCGCGACCAGCCGGGAGACGGCTGAACTTGAACTCGGCATGGCGCGCGACGTGCTGACGCCGACCGAGTTCGCCGAGCTTGAGCAGGCGTTCTCGATCGCGTGGACAGACACCGGTGCGGGGGACGCATGATGGTCACCAGGATCTACATCATCACGCCGAAGAAGTCCGAGCACCCCGTCAAGCCGCGCCTCGTGCGGGCCGCGAACAGTGCGCAGGCGCTGCGCCACGTCGCCAGCGAGTTGCAGGTCACGCTGACCAGCCAGGACGATCTGGTGCGGCACATCGGCAACGGCGTTGCAGTCGAGGCCGTGAACCCGGAAGACGAGCCGGCGGCCGACTGAGTTCCAACCGCGGCAGCGCCGCATCGCATCTGGAGAGTCCATGTTCGAGATCACGACACCCACCGACGCGCACCTGACCAGCGTCACCAACCGCAGCGAGAAGCACGGCGACGACGACGTGCCCGCCGTCTCGCTTGGCCTGAAGATCACCGGCCCGAACACTCTGCTCGATCTGCTGAGCAAGGATCTGCGGCCCGCGCTGTACCACACGCCGCGCAACAAGACCGTCGAAGGCGTCGACGAGATCGCGCCCACGCTGCGCACCAAGGGCTTCGACTACGTGGCGCTCAATCTCGGCCCGTTCGAGGGCTGGACGCTGCTGGTGGACCATGGCATCGAGGAGAACGAGCCCGTCACGTTCGGCTCGTGCAAGGTCGACAAGTTCAGGGTGGTGCCGATCGAAGGCGGCAGCATCGAACTGTCGCTGCGCATCGGCACCAGCGACATCGACGCCGAGTCGCTGGGCGTGATCGGCATGAAGATCGGCCAGTCGATCAGCATCAAGCTGATTGCGCCGAAGGTGGCGCCGGAGAAGAAGGCCGGCGATGCGAAGCCGGCCAGCAAGGATCAGGAGCCGATCTGGCCGTTCCCAGGCCAGGGTCACGGCGTCGGGGCCGAAGCACCGGGGACGCCGGCGTGAGCGGCGCGACGCGCAACTGCAAGGGCTGCCGCTACTGGTCGGAGATGATCGCCGGCAACATCCACAACAACGGCGGCGAGATCGAGGCGATGTGCCTGAGCCCGATCAGCCCGGCGCGCGGCAAGTACATGGGGCCGCAGCGCACATGCGCCGAGTGGGCCAGCGGGCACCTGGGTGCCGTCGACGAGGTGGGGAGCGATCCGCTGCGGTACGAGCAAGAGAAGCGCGTCGTCAGCGCGAAGCTCAGCCCGCGCGCGGCGTGGCCGTTCCCTGGTGATGTGGAGCGCGACGCGTGAGCCACCCGAACCTCGGCTCGCTTCCGATCGACCTGCCGCGCCTGCTCGAGACGCGCCTGCTCGTGCAGGCCAACAGCGGCGCCGGCAAGTCGTGGGCACTACGCCGCCTGCTCGAACAGACCGCCGGCCAGGTGCAGCAGATCGTGCTCGACCCCGAGGGCGAGTTCGCATCGCTGCGCGAGCGCTTCGACTACATCGTCTGCGCGCCGCATGGCGCCGACGCAGTGGCCAACCCGCAGACTGCTGCGGCGCTGGCGCGCGCAGTCTGGAAAGCCGGCACGTCGACCATCATCGACCTGTACGAACTGAAGGCGCACGAGCGCGTGCTGTTCGTTCGGCGATTCCTCGAATCGCTGGTCAACGCGCCGCGGGCGATCTGGCACCCGACGCTGGTCGTGCTCGATGAGGCGCACGTCTATGCGCCACAGGTCGGCAGCGCCGAAAGCCTGGGCGCCGTCGTCGACCTGGCCACGCGCGGGCGCAAGCGCGGGCTTGCGCTGGTGGCGGCGACGCAGCGGCTGTCAAAGCTTCACAAGGATTGCGCAGCCGAGCTCCTGAACAAGCTGGTCGGCCGCACCGGGCTCGACGTCGACGTGCAGCGCGCCGCCGACGAACTCGGCATGAACCGCAAGGATGCGACCGAGACGCTGCGCGATCTGGCGCCGGGCGAGTTCTTCGCCTTCGGGCCTGCGCTGTCGCACAAGGTGGTGCGCACCACGATCGGCGCCGTGCAGACCACGCACCCGAAGACCGGCCACCGCGAGCTGATCGCTCCGCCGCCGCCATCGCCGAAGGTGCTCGCGCAGCTCGCCAAGCTCGAGGGCGTGCAGCGCGAGGTCGAGCGGGAACAGCAGACGACCGAACAACTGCTCGCCGAGGTTTCCACGCTGCGGCGGAAGGTGGCCCAGCACGAGCGCACGACGCAGACCACGATCAGCGCGCCGAGCGAGGCCGAGGTGCAGCGCCGCATCCGCGAGGCGGTTTCCGGTGCTGCGCAGGCCAGCGCGCGCGCTGCCGTCACTGTGTCGAAGGCGATGCGCGGTGCCGTCGATAAGATCGCCGCAGGGCTGCAGGAGGTGCAGGCCGAGCTCGCCGGCGTCGACGTATCGATCGTGCCGCGTGCGCGCACGGTGGTGCGCAGCGCCGCGCCAGCACCGCGCAACGGCACGCCCAGCGCCACCGTCGAGGGCCTGCGCGCCGGCGCAGTGCGCATCCTGCAGGAACTGGCCGCACGCGCCCCGGCGGGCTACAGCCGGCCCCAGGTGGGCGGCCTGACGCAGTTCGCGCACAAGGGCGGCACCTTCACCACCTACATCGGCGACCTGCGCCGGTCCGGGTTCGTCGAGGAACGCAGCGGGCTGATGTACGCCACCGAGGTCGGCATCGCCGCGCTCGGCGACAAGGTGCCGGCGGCGCCAACCTCGCACGATGAAGCGATGGCGCTATGGCGCAAGGCGCTGCGCAGCGGAGCGTTCGCGATGCTCGAGGCGGTTGTCGAGCACGGGCGCGACGGAATCAGCCGCGACGAATTGGCCAGCGTCGTCGGCATGACCGCCAGTGGCGGCACGTTCACGACCTACCTGGGCGACCTGCGGCGCAATGGACTGATCACCGAGCAGCACAAGCGCTGCACGGCGAACGACATCCTCTTCCCTTCACGACGGCCATGAGCGAAAACAGCGCAATCAGCTGGACCGACCACACGTTCAACCCGTGGTTCGGCTGCACCAAGGTGTCGCCCGCGTGCGACCACTGCTACGCCGAGCGGTTGATGGACACGCGCATGCACAAGGTGCAGTGGGGCGGCCCGCGCGTGCGCACCAGCGCGGCGAACTGGAAGATGCCGCTGCGGTGGAACGCGCAGGCCGCGCGCGAGGAGCGGCGCTATCGCGTGTTCTGCGCCTCGCTGGCCGATGTGTTCGACAACCAGGTGCCGACGGAGTGGCGCGAAGATCTGTTCGAGCTGATCCGCGTGACGCCGCACCTCGACTGGCTGCTTCTGACGAAGCGCCCGCAGAACATCATCCGCATGGTGCGCGAGCAGGGGTCGATCGCCGGCAACGGGACGCGCTACCTGCCCGACAACGTCTCGCTCGGCACGACCGTCGAAGACCAGACGCGCGCCGACCAGAACCTGCCGGCGCTGCTGCGCACGCGCACAGAACTCGGTGCGCGCGTGCTGTTCCTGTCGATCGAGCCGATGCTGGGGCCGATCGAGCTGCTGGGCATGAATGTCGACGACCGCCCCGTGCTGGCCGACCTGGACTGGGTGATCGCAGGCGGCGAGAGCGGCCCGCAGGCGAGGGTCGGTGACGTCGAGTGGTATCGATCGTTGATGCAGCAGTGCGCCGCCGCCGGTGTGCCGTTTCACCTGAAGCAGATCACCGAGCGCGGCAGGCCTGTTCCGATGGAGCAATGGCCGGCAGACCTGCGCATCCAGGAGTTCCCGGCATGAGCGACTGGACCACCGAATGACACACGCCGATGATCTGATCCACCGGCCGATTCGCAAGCCGCGGCCGGGACACACCGGCGAGGCCGTTTACGCGTCCATGTGGAAAGTCGCGATGTCGGAAGACTGGCAAGAGGAAGACGACCGCGGCGACAAGGTTCCACCGCTCGAGATATTGCTCGACAACATAGGCCGTCGTGTGCAGCAGCGCGATGCGACAGTCGCCGCGACCGTGATCTGCTGGCTCGGTTGCAACATGGGGCTATCGATCGTGCGCGAGGGTGAAGCGGCGATGCTGCGCGGCGAGTGCGACAAGCGCGATCGATACCTGCTGGCCTGGACGAAGCTGAACGTCAGGAAGCACTACGTCAACCACGGGGTGCGGACGATCGAATACATGCTCGCGCCCGAGGATCACTACAACACGGAGCCGCGCCACTTCCTGGGGGGAAGCCTGAAGAAGCGGCCCGAACTATCGGCCGACGACCTCGAGGTCGCTGACCGCGTGATGCTGTGGCTGGCCACCGATCGGGGCCAGCGCTTCCTGCGCCAGTGCGAGCGCGAGATTGATAGGCTTCGCGACGAAGAGAACCGGCGCAAGCTGGCCGAGCAGCAGCGACACCATGTCTGATCGCGATCCGCCCACCCGCTGCCGTCGCGACTGCCGGTGCCGCATGTGCGTGCGCACGGCGCTGCACGTTGCCAAGGCGGTGCGGAGGAACGACCCGCGCAAGCAGACGCGGTCGCGCAAGGCGGCGCGAGAGCTCGACAGCACGGCGGCGCTGGCCGAGGTGCTGCGATGAGCGTGCACCTTCGCCCATCCGCCCCGCCCGGCGCTGAGGTGAAGCTCCGGCTCGACCGCGGCGCAGCGCCCGAGGTCGGCACCGAGCTGCGCACGGACAGCGGCCGGCGCTACCTGCTGACGCGTGTCGGCGGCAGCAAGACGCTGCACTGCGTGGTTCTTGGGCCGCACACGCCGGTGCAGGGCCCGGTCTGCCTGTGGGAATGGACCGCACGGAACAAGAGGCGCGAGCCGTGATGCTCACCGCCGCCGAACTCGCCGCCGCGCTGCGCATCAGCACGCGCCAGGTGCAGCGGCACGTCGCCGACGGCATGCCCTACCAGCCCAGCGGCGCGCGGGGCAAGGTCTACGATCTGGAACAATGCCAGCGCTGGCTACAGGAGCGCTACGGGTGCCAATCCGCCGGGACAAGGCAGGACGCCTGCACGTTGAAGTCTGCGTCGATCGCCGCCGCGTTCACCGACGCCTCGCGCCAGGTGCGACTGCGGGCGATGCCAAGCAGCTCGAGGCCGAACTCGTCCGAGCCCTCGGCCAGCGCCGCGCCCCCGTTGTCCCTGGTGACCCGCTCCTGAGCGAGGTGATGGCCGAGTACGCCGGCCGCCACGCTGCGGGCCTGCGCAGCCCCGAGACGGCCCGCTTTCACGCCTGGCGCATCGGCCGCTGGCTCGAAGGCAGGCGCTGCTCCGAGGCGCGCCAGGTCGCCTCCGCCATCGTCACCGACCTGCGCGGCCACTATGCCGCCGGTACCATCAACCGCAGCTTGGGCACGCTCAAGCGGGCGCTGCGCCTGGCCTGGGAACGCGGTCAGACGCCGGTCGACCACTCGCCGGCCGTCACCCGGGTGCCAGAGCACAACGCGCGCAGCACGTCGCTGTCGATGGCGCAGATCGAGCAGCTTGCCCAGCACGCCAGCGAGCAGGTCCGGGCCTGCATCTGGATCGCGGTCTTCACCGGCTGCCGGCGCGGCGAGATCCTGAAGCTGCGGCCCGCCGACATCGGCCGCGCCGAGCTGGTCATCCAGGCCGGCAACACCAAGACGCTGCGCACGCGCACGGTGCCGATCGTGCCGCCGCTGCGGCCGTGGCTGAAGGCGGTGCCGATCGGGATCACCTTCGAGGGCCTGAAAACGGGCTTCAGGCGCGCTCGCGAGGCCGCCGGGCTACCCGAGGTCCAGTTCAGGGACTTGCGGCGCTCCACGGGCACCCTGCTCATCAATGCGGGCGTCCCGCTGCATGTGGTGTCCCGGCTGCTCGGCCACAGCGCGACCACGGTCACCGAGCGGGTGTACGCGCACCTGGCGTCCGACGAGTTGCGCCGCGGCATGGGCGCGCTGACGAGGCTTCACCGCAATTTACACCGCAGGAAGCCGGTGAAGCGGGCCTGAGCCGTCGATTTACCTATGGTGGGCGGTGCAGGGTTCGAACCTGCGACCCCTGCCGTGTGAAGGCAATCCGTCGCGTCCTGGCGTCATCCGCTCATAGGTAGCGGGGCGGCCGGTGGCCGGCGCTGGCGGCCGGTGATCTTCACCGGGATTACACCGGGATCAGGCGAACGCCCGCAGCGACGGCCTACGGCGCCGCGCTGCCCCTGATCACCGCGTCACCCCAGCCGGCGCACTCGCTGGCCGCGGCGTGCTGAGCGTCAGCATCTGCGCCGATTGCTCGTCCAGCGCCTGCAAGGCCCGCAGCCTCGGCTCGATACCGGCCGAGCATCCCGCGGAGCAGATCGGCGGCCTCGGTTGCGGCCTGGCACTGTCCGGCAGCGCCTGCAGCTTCAAGCGCGGCGGCGATGCCGAGGCGATGGGTTTCGAGGGCGTCGCGCAGCCGACCAGCGCTGCGCTGAACAGCGTCAGCAGCCACAGCAGCGCTCGCAGTGTTTGCGGCGACTGAGGCGCGCAGGGTTTCGGCTTGGGCATGGTTGACCTCCAGTTCGTTGCTGGTCCTGTTGTGCGCGGCGATCTCGTATTCGAGCTGCTGCAGCGCACGATCGGCCGCGTCGGTGCGCTCGTCGGCCCAGGCTTCGCGCGCCTGCGCCATGCGCGTCTCGGCCCGGTTGAGGCCGACCCACTGCACGCCGATGACCGCCAGCAGGCCTGCCACCAGCCAGGGCGCGGCGCGGGCGAACAGGGCGGAGATCACCAGTCGTCCTCGCCGAGCGTTTCGAGGTCAACCATGTCGACCGTCTGGCCAGCTAGCGCGTGCGTGCAGTCGCTGCAGTATTCGATGCGCCCGCCGCGGATGAAGTAGTGGCACCGCCCGACGATGTTGATCGACGGCGAGAACGTCGGCGCCGCTTCGTTGCCGTCGAACTGCCAGTGGTGGCCGTTCGGCTGCGAGCGCGGATCGATGTAGATCACGTGGTTCATCTTGCAGCCGGGGCACCAGTGGCGCCAGGCGTGCTGCAGATCGCCGCCCATGTCGACGCGCTTGATCTTCACGTCTCGCTCCCCTCGCCATCCGCCGCCGCCACCTGCTGCAGCTGCTCGGCCGCGCGAATCTCCAGCCACGCCTGCTCGCCGCGCGCCTCGATCGCGTCGAGCCAGCGCCGTACCTCGATGTACGCCAGCCGGCTCTGCCCCACGCCGTTGTGCCGGCGCTCCAGGCCGGGCAGGATGCAGCCCTCGGTGTCGCCCGCGTCGTTGCCGGGGTGGATGCGGATGCCCTCGAACCCCGGCACGTCGACCAGCTCGGGCAGCACCACCTGGAAGCGCGGGCTGTGGCTCAGCCGGATGCGGTAGCGCCCGTAGGGGATGGCCGTGGCGCCGCGCACCTTCCACGCCGCCACCGGCTGGCCGGGCCGCTCGCGCACCGGGTCTTCCACCGTCCAGCACACGTGCCGGCCGCACACCGTGAGCTCGCCGATGGTGCACTCGGCGTCGAGCTGCACGCGGGTGAGCACCAGGTCGGTCACGGCGCCGGCACCTTGCTGCAGTCGGTCCCGTTGATGTTGGTCGACCATCCGGCAATCACCGAGGTGTCAGGTACGAAGCTCGCGCCCAGGTTGATGACGTTGTTGCGCACCGTCACCCCGACGAAGATGCCCGAATAGTTGTAGGCCTGAATGCCCGCCGTGAGGCAGTTGCGCTCGAGCACCGTGTTGCCGGCCGAGCCGAACACGCCCGCCGGCACGCCGCCGCGCTGCCGCACCACGTTGCCGGCCACGTAGTTGTCGCGCCCCGGGTTGCCGGTGGTGCTGTCGCCCATGGTGAAGGCCGCGCCGCTGGGCTCGTCGATCTGCACGTCGATGTCGTTGTTGACCAGCCGCATGCCGCTGCTCTGGTAGAAGCTCACCGCGTCGGTCTTGTAGTTCGAGCCGCGCACCTGGTTGCCGTCGATGGTGCCACCGGTGGCGTCCTGGAATTCGATGGCGTGGCTGCAGTGGCCTGGCCGCGGGTCGCCGCACAGGTTGGCGTAAGGCCCGGTGAACACGCTTTTGCGCAGCATGGCGCCGCTGCCGCGCACGAACACGCCGCGCGTGCTCGATGTGACGCGCACGTGCTCGATCAGTGCGCCGGGGCCGGTGACCACGATGCTGCCCTCGCCGCCGCACGGCCCCAGCTCGCTGTCGCGCACCGTCACGTTGGCCGCCGCGATGGTGATGCACGGCCCACCCGGGTTGGCGATGCGCACGCCGGCGATCACCTGGCCAGCCGCGGCCGCGATCGGCCCCACGGTGGTGAGCGTGGTCACGCGCGGGCCAGGCGCGTCGCCCGTCGACGGCGGCACTGGCGTGGGGGTCGGCGTGGGCGTGGGCACCGGAACCGGCGTCGCCGGCGGCGTGAGCACCACCGACACCGCGGCCGAGGTGGTGGTCGACGCGTAGCTGCACAGGTTCTCGTAGCTGGTCGCCGGCGCGGCGAACGGCCAGTCGTCGCACTGCACGCCGTTTTCGGCCACCTTGGTGATCTGCCGCACCGCGGCGCCGGCGGCCGCCGTGTAGCGCACCTCGCGTCGGCCGGTGAACGTGCAGGCCTTGCCCTCGCGCGCGCAGTCGATCCACGTCGCCGGCGTCGGGGTCGGTGTGGGCGGCGGTGCGTCGACCGTCTTGGTGATGGTGATGCGCACCCGGCACTGCTGCGTGCCCGGCGTGGGCACCGCGGCGCGGCAGGCCTCGAGCGTGGCATGCGTGCCGACCTTCTTGGCGCCCTGGTAGCGGTCCCACGTGCTCGACTTCTCGTCGGTGGCACCGAACACCGCGGCGCAGCCGAACCCGAGCACGATGGCCAGAATCAGCAGGCGGATCATCATTGCGGACCTTTCGCGAACGGGAGCGACCCGTTCCACTTCTCGGCGAACTTGACGACGATCGGAGCCCCGCTCCAGAAGATCAGGTAGTACAGCATCGCCTCGGTGATCTTGTCGGGGTGCGCGAACGTCACCACGGCCAGCACCCAGGAGGTGACGGCAAATGCGCCGAAGGTGACGACCCGCGTCGCTGATTCCTTGCCGGTCTCGTCGCGCAGCACGTTGGAGATATCGAACGCGGGGTCCTTCTGCGCGCGGCTCACCAGCAGCCAGAACGCGAGCGCGATGCCCACCAGGATGAGCAGCGGCACCAGCACGCCGATGGTGACGCTCGACGCCAGCGCGGCGAGGTAGGTGTGCAGCTGGTCGCCGGTCATGTCTGATGCGCCTTGAACACCGCCACGACGGCCTGCCAGCCGCCCAGCAGGTACACGGACAGGCCGATGACCGCGATCCACGCCAGCTTCGAGAGCATCGCCCGCAGCCCGCCGAGCAGCCAGCCGCCGGCCTGCTCCTTTGCGCGGCCCTGCATGGCGTAGACCGCGGCATCCCAGAACTGCGGGTCGCTGATCGCCTGCTTCAGACCAGCCGCGACGGCGTGCGACAGATCCTCTGCCGTCATCTTGTCGGCGTGCAGCGCGGTCACGTTGTCGGAGATCGCTTGGACCTCTTGCATGATCTGCTGGGCCGTCGGCTCCACCGTCAGAACTCCCGGCTCAGATGCAGGCCGAGCGCGCACCCGAGCACGTTGGCCGTCATGTCGCGCCAGCTGCCGGTGCCCCAGCGGTGCTGGTCGCTCAGCTCCTTGGCGATCCCTGGCGCAAGGCACGCGCTCCAGCGCTGGCAGGTGACGCCGCAGTTCAGGGTCTGGTCGGCCCAGCGCCAGCGGTTCGTCTCGTCGATACCGCGGCCGGCGGCGACGCCGAGGAATCCGCTGGCAATGAAGTGGTCGCACTTCCACTTGTCGAGGCAGCGGTTGACGTGCGGAGGCTCGACAACCACCGGCGGCGGCTTCGGCGTGTGCTTCTCTGTGGCCAGTGCGGCGCCGGCGGCGAAGCCGAGCGCAAGCAGCACGACGGCGGAGATGATCTTGCGGCGGTGCGTCTTGGCCCAGGCCTTCAGGGCCTCGCGGAACTCGGCTGTTTGCATGGCTGGGTCATGTGGTTGACGACCCGGCGGATGCTAGGAAGGGGGCGGCCCGAAGCCGCCCGGCGTCAGACGACGTTCAGAACGTCGCCGACATAGACGCGCCCGGTGATGTGCAGGTACACCGGCGCCCCGCCGCTCGCCGCCCCGGACGCGAACGCCGCCGGGCATGTCAGCAGCGCGGCGTCTGTCCTGTTGCGGATCGTCCCGATCTTCGTCGCCGTCAGCACGTCGACCCAGTAACTCTCGGTCGATGCCCATGTCACGTTTGCGGACTGGTCGATGATCAGCCGCGCGTTCTTCGCGCTCGCGTTGTCGAATGGCAGCCCCTGCAGCTCCGGGTACACCGGCGACCCGGTGTAGGTGCACGTCGTCACCTCGAGGCCGACGTCGACCGTCATCCACCCATCGTCGACAACGAATCGGCCCTTGTTGTTCGCGCCGTAGGCGATCGTCACGCCGGTGGCGCCGACGAGGTTGAGGACCGGCGAGAACTCCCCCTGGATCTTGCTGCCCTGCTTCAGTGGCCGCAGGTAGGTCGGCACCACGTTGCCGTAGATGGCCGACGGCGCGTCGTACTTGCCGTTGCACGTTTTCCAGGATCCGATGTGGAAGCCTTGGTTCTCCGACGCCACCGTGACGTACAGGTCATGATGGTTCGCCGCGCTGGCTGAGCCTTGGATAGCCGTCACGCCGCTGCGCTCGAACCGAACGCTGTTGAGCCTGACGCCGTGAGCAAGTGCGTTCAGGTACACGAGGGCGACCTGCGAGGCGCCGGTGTAGCTCGACGCTGGGCCGATGCCGGAGATCGCGGCGTCGAAGCCGGCGCACGAGTCGATCATCAACTGCGTACCGAAGCACTGCTCCGCGCCGCCATGGAAGTCGATCAGACGGCAGGCGTTGAACACGTAGGCGATGGAGTTGACCGACCTGTCGGTGTAGTCAGTCGCGTCCGAGACGTTGTTCAGGCTGTCGACCGCGCAGTTGCGGAAAGACGAGTACGAGACGTCGCGCACGTAGAACCCGTGCCACTGGCACTCGATCGCGTAGTTCGAGTCGGCCGCGATGGACGTCCCGGCCTCGAAGGCGAACCCCTTCCCGCAGTTCGCCGCGTGGTTGTTGTAGAACGTGCTGGCGAAGTACACCGGCATCACGAACGCAGCGAGCGACACGAACTCGACGTTCACATCGTGAATCGAGTACTCCGACGCGCCGATGCCGCACACGCCGAGCCGCGTGCTCGATGCTGTCGCGTTCGTCCCGTTGCCGCGGAACGTCATGTGCGCGATCTCGCCGCCCACGGCGCGCACGGATGCGTCGAGCCACAGGCAGCAGTTCACATTGCCGGCACCGTCGCTCATCTTGGCGTCGGCGCCGGTCGTCGCCAGGCACACAAGGTTCGCGTTCGCCGCCGTGGCCGATGCCCCGGCGAGCGCTATCGCTCCGGTGCCGGTCTTCTTGAAGATCGTGTCGTACTTGCCGGCGCCGATGAGTCGGATGCCGTCGCGCTTCTTGATCGGTGTCGAGTGCCGATATGTGCCAGCAGGCACGAACAGTGTGCCGCCGCCGTTCGCCTCGAGCCACGCCATCGCGGTTTCGATGGTCGCCGCGTTGTCGGTCGAATCGTCCCCGAGGGCGCCGAAGTCAGCGACCAGATTCTTGAACTGGCCACCGGCCCACTCGTGGCCGGTCCGCGCGACGCCGGCCGTCTTGACGGCAAAGAGCGCGTCGCCCTTTGCGGCATCGGCGCTGTCGGCCAGGTCGGCAGCCGTGACGCCCTGGTAGACCCGCCAGTGCGCCGCCTGGTCGCCCGCGAAGGTGGCGCCAGACGTGTGCGAGTCGAGCGCGATGTACCACGTGCCGCTGTTGCTCACCACGTCGCGCGGCGCGTAGGCGGTGGCCGTGACCCAGGCCCCGCGCGGATTGACGACCGCCAGCTGCGCCGTCGCGCCGGCGGCCGTCAGCCGCGGGACGCTGAATCGATCGAGGTACGTCAGTGCGGAGCTGTTCAGGGCCTCGTCGAGCTTCTCCGCGTTGTACAGCAGGTCCTGCGGGAGGTTGCTCGGAACCGCTACGGTTGAAGGTGTGGTCATTGGTCGCCTGCGTACATGCGTGAGTCGTAGGATGCTAGGGATATGGACAGGGTGCCGTCCGGCGCCGGCCTGCTCTCGCTGAGCAGGAACAACCCAGCGGCCTCGAGCTCCGCCCCGGTCAGGCCGGTGGCGAATGCGTAGCGGCTGCCGCACTGGCGCTCGGCGTCGGCCACGTACAGCCCGGCCGGCAGGCTGGCCAGCAGCGCGCCACCGTCGGCCGGGTAGCACTCGATCGGCGTGCCGAGGCTGCGGCCGTCGGTGCCGGTGAACAGGATCCGCCCGGACCCGTTGCCGTCGAAGTCGAGCGGCTCGCTGGTGCGGATCGTCGGCCCGTCGATCGCCATCACCTCGCCGGCCTGCAGATCGCTGCCGCCGAACTCGTTCGGGTCGACCCAGCGCACCAGAGCGCCGAGCCCGATGCCGGCGGCGTCACTGAGGGCGGTGTCCTGCACCGAGGTGCGCTGGTACAGCAGGCGCCGGGCCTCGAGCTGCGCGCGGTTGTCGGCCTGCGCCAGCGTCGCGCAGCCGAGCAGCTTGATCTTCTTCGGGTTGCGGCTCTGTCCTGCCACCGGCGCGCCGGTCGAGATGTTCAGCCGGACGTATGCCTTCTTCGCCTGGGTCGCCTCGTCGACGTACTCGACTTCCACGCCATCGTTCGATGCCGGCAGATGCGCGGCGTAGCTGACCGTCGAAGCGCCACCGGCGGCCAGATTGCGATAGTCGAGCTGGATCTCCGGGAACGCCTGTGCTTGATCGCGTGTCACGGTCCAGCGCGTGCCGTCGCGCCAGACGATGCAGCGGGCATTGTTCGCCACGAACTGCAGCCGCTCGCCGAGGCTCATGTCGGCGTCATCCAGGCTGCCGTCAAAGCGCAGCAGCGGCGAGTCGATGCCGAGCGCGTCGTTGATCTGCTGCAGCTTGTCGGTATCGAGCCCCGTGATGTCGTTGCCGGCGATCGACCAGATGTGCGCCATTACGCGGGCGAAGTTGCGCGACGCCGAGAGGAACGGGCCGCCGAGTGTGCGCACGTGCCGCGTCCACCGCAGATTGAACTTGCGGTCGCTGAATCCGGTCGCCGCGAGCGTCGCCTTCGTGGTCACGCTGAGCACGGTGACGCCGGTGAGCTGCTTGGTCGCGAAGTAGCGCACCGCGTAGGCTTCCTCGAGCTTCGCCACGTCGGCGCCGTTGGCGTCCTGCTGCACGCTGCGGCGTTGGAACTGGATGCGATAGCGGCCAAGCCCGGCCGTCGGCGTGAGCTTGGTCGTATAGAAGCGCTGGTCGTACGTGTCGGCCGCGAACACGAAGTCCTGCTGCTCACGCGACGCCGGCACCTCGATGCCGCTGCCGTCGATTGCCCACCACTCGGCGCGGATCGTCACCGAGCCTTTCAGGCCGCGCAGAAACACCGTGTTGAACCAGATCAGCTGAGCGTCAATCGGCAACGTGAATGGGCCGATCGCGACGAATGCCGCCGTGGTCGGCGTCGCCTGCACGGAGACGGTGCCGCTCTCCGAGGTGCCCCAAGCGGAGCTCGAAAATGTGAACGTCACGTTCCCGCTGCCGGTGCTGAACGACTGCACGGTGCACGTCTCGTCGAACGTCGACGGTCCCGGATAGCCGAAGACCACGTGCGCCGTGCCAGATGGTGCGAGGCTTTTCAGGTGATCGAACTGCGCGCCGTCGACGAACTGCAGCGTGAAGAACGAGTTTCCGCTGACGGCCGTGAGCGTTGCATCCTGCTCGACCGTCGCCTGCTGCGCATAGGGGATCTCCTGCCCGTTCACCTCGTCGCTGGCGAAGGCCTCGTACACGTCGTTCAGCGTAGTGACGGATTCCTCCGGGTACAGCCCGGGAGTCGGCGCCGGCTCGAATACCTCGAAGCTGCTGCCGTCGATGTCCGCGATCGGCGTCTCGGCGTAGCGCACATCCTCGATCGTGCCGAGGCCTCGGCTGACGCACAGCCACTCGGTGACGTACTTCACCTGGTCGGTGTATTCGACCGTCGACGGCTGGATCAGATCCGGCCACACGCGGCGGTAGCCATAGACGTCGGGGATCGCCTGATACGCGCGCGCGACGTTCGTCTGCCCGGTCAGCTTGTTGTTCGGGCTGTCCTTGCCGCCCGACTCGGAGTCGAACCGCGGCACGTTCGGGCGCAGCGCCAGGGCGAGCACGGCCGAGGCGCCGGCCGCGATGTAGGCCCAGGTGATCGGATCGAACCCGCGCGGCCGCAGCGCGACGGTGACCAGATCGAACCGACCCGGCGGGCGGTCGAGCCGCGGATCCTTCAGCGGGTCGACGACGGTGCCGTTGATGCGCAGCTCGGCGTCGGCGCCGCCGCTCAGGTGCCGCTCGATGTTCTGCTGCAGCGTCAGCCGGTAATCGAACGCGTGGCGCCGCTTGCCGGTGATGCCGGCCGGGTCGTTCAAAATGGTCAGCACAGCGTCACCCGTCGGTAGAACCGCAGGTCAGCGCACGCGCGCTGCATCACGTCAAGGCGCGTCACGCGCACGCTGCCGTGCTCCGGTATCGGGTGGCCCTCCTGCGAGTGCAGCAGCAGGCCGGGCAGCGCCAGCATTCCACAGTGCGACGGCGCACCGTCGCGCCATGTCATGAAGCCTGTCACGCCGGTCTCGGGCCCGCACTCCTGCCAGCCGGCCGCATCATTGAAGCCGGCCGCGATGTCGGTCCGCGGCACGGCGCCGAGGTCGACGTCGAGCACCTCGCGATGCCACAGCACGACGGTGCCGAAGCAGTCTTGGGCCTGCCAGTCGCTGCGCCAACGCTTCCACGGAATGCCGACCGCGCGCTGCACGAACTCCTCGGGCGTCATATCAGCTCGAGCCCCGTGTACTCGGCCGGGTCGTACACCGGCGCGACCGCCTGGCGCATCGGGTTCGAATCGGTCGCCGTCACCTGCACCGACTCGGCGTTGAAAGCGACGCCGTTGGCATCCGACACGTACAGCGTCCAGCTGAGCTGCGGCGCATCGGTGTCGCCGAGGTAGATGTCGTGCGTCACCGTGATCGGCTCGCGCGACCCGGAGGCCGTGACGATGGCCAGCTGCTCCCGGAACTGCTTGCCGACGACGGCGCGCGGGAAGGTGATCTGCAGCCTCGGCTGCGCGTCGCTGGTCTGGTCGGGCCGCTTGATGGTCATCGGCGCCGGGTTGTGCACGAGGCCGCCGAGCGTCACCTCGGCGAACTGATTCGCGACCAGCCGGATCGGCGCGTCGAATGCTGGGTGCTCGAAGGCGACGGCATGGAATTCCGGCAGCGGGCTCTTTGTCGCCCAAAACAGCGATTTGTCCATCAGGTCGGCATTTCCACCGTCATGGCCTGGTCGAGGTACTCAGCCCACGACGTCCAGTCCGGCAGCCCTGCGATCAGCAGCGCCGCATCAGCGTAGGCCTCGGGGATCACCTCGGCACGCGCCATGATCGTCGCGCTGTAGGTGACGACCTCTCCGTCCTCGCTCATGTTCAGCAGGCCGTCGGGCAGGAATCGACACGTGTGATCGATCAGCCCGAACTCGGTCAGGATCGGCATCGTGAACTCGTCGACGCCGGCGTTGATGGTGTAGACGAACCACAGCCGGAAGACGACAGCTTCGGCTCGGGTGAAGCGGAACTGGCAGGCCCAGAACACCGGCTGATCGGTGCCGATCTCGCGCGCGTAGCCAAACCCGCGGCGCGGCTCTGCCAGCGCGAACGCCGCCGGCTGCGAGCGCTGCTTGGACATGCGCAGCATTGGGCGCACCCAGGATGGGAATGCGGCCGGCATCAGAACCTCCCCTGCACGTTGGTCGCGCCGCGCAGCGCCGACCAGACCGGGCCGCTGTTCTCGCGGATCTGGCTGGCTACCTCGAGCACGGCGATCTGCACCTGCTGCCCGTCGCTGCTGCGTGTGACGCTGACCTCGGCCGTCGGGTGCTGGTTGACCACGTTCACCTGCACGTTGACGCCGCCGCTCGCCGGGTTGTCGACGCGCCCGCCCGCCGTCGGCAGCATGTACTGCGCGCCGTTGCTCGCGGTGAACATTTCAGGGCGCCCACCCTCGTTCACG
>OFQZ01000313.1_pt1 | contig 18025 bp, 35 predicted proteins | sample 1543011 | NCBI WGS metagenome assembly OFQZ01 (sample SAMN07774216, study PRJEB24372) | wastewater metagenome | isolation source: Exp Tend NO 0WW | collected 2016-02 | reverse complement strand
TGATCTGGGCCGAGTCCCAGACGCCGCTGATCTGGGCCGAGCCCCCGACGTCGCTGATCTGGGCCGAGTCCCGGACGTGGATGATCCTTGCGCCGCCTCCGACGTTTTGCACCACAGCGTCATTGGCAACAATCCACCACCCGTCGTAAATCCCTCTCCTTTTTCCGCCTGTGATAGTCCTCGACCTTACTATTCCTTCGGCCCATTTTCTGGCCCTGATTTCTGCATCGTCGTCGAACCACTTGGGGCGTACATCTTCATCCACCCTGAATGCCCACTTCTCTGGGCTAAGCATGTCGTCGGGAGATTGAGGCACCATCTCGCACTTGGCTTTATCGAACCGGTCGAGCTTGGAATCATCGACGCCAGCGCATGCGAGTATTTCTGAGTGCGAGTCCGTGAACCATCGCCACAGATACTGCTCGGGCGATTGGCTGCTGACACGAACGACAACGAACGAGAAGAATCTACACATGGCTCACTCCCAAGGTGCCGGGGCCGGGCGCGCAGATACGGAGTGAGCGCTCTCGCGCCCGGCCGTCCGGCATGTTCTGGTTGATTCGACGCTCACTCTGGACACAGAGTATCGAGAACCGTGTCCTGTGTCAAGCCACTCATTCCCGTGGTGGTTGCGTACGGAAACTGCGGGTACACTTTCCCCATGCTTACCGAAAGCGACAAGCGCGAACTCGCTCGGATGGCGCTCGCCGTTGTGTTCGTATTCGCGTTCGTCGGCTTGGTTTCCGCCGTCAAATGGGCGTTGGGAGGGTGGTAATGATGAATCTTTCCCCCGACTCGAAGTTCAAGATAACCGTCGGGGCGGCATCCGCAACCATTCTCGCCGCCGCCGGGTTCGGTTGGAAAGCACAGGCCACTCTATCGCAGATCAATGAGTCCCTCAAATCCACCGTCCAAAGGCTGGATTCAGTCGAAACGAAGCTCACAGAGCGGATCAACTCGTTCGAGATTCTCATGTCGGACAGGTTCACCAAGACGGCCGCGGCCGAATGGTCGCTTCGGTTGCAGGTCGTAAACCCCGGCCTCAAGATTCCGGACCCGCGCGATCCGTCACGGCTTTTAGGGTGGACCGACGGCCTCCGAGAATGGCCTATCAGGCCACAAAACCTCGCACTCGACTGGAGAAAGCCATGACGACGACGCAGAGCGACGTGAGCACCATGTCGGCCGGAGACGACCTCGACGAGCGTGTGTGCATCTCGATTGAGGCCCGCCTGTGGGCTCTCCAGCCCGCAGGGCCGTGGAGTCCTCCGACCGCACTTGAACGCCTACGCCGCCTGTTGGGCCTGCCGCCACCGCACCCGAGCATTGGCAGTCCGACCGCCTACTGCGGGCCAGCGTACTCGTCGGGCGACACGATGGAAGAAAGCAGCGAACTGGCGATCGACGCGGCGTTCACCCGACTTTCGATCTCTTATCCTGGCGCCGAGAATGATTCGGCCCTGCTCAAGTGCCGGTGGTTCGTCGCGGACACGATGGACGGGCTCGGCATGGAATAGCTAGAGCTTCACGAGGTCCATTCCCCCGAAGTCCACGATTACGTTCCCTCCGCCTGCGGTCTCGGATTTCAGGTGCATGGTCTTCCAGCCCGCGTGGGCGCCACCGCCTTGGAGCCACAGCCATCGCTTCGTTACGCACCCGACGCACGCGGGGCCGAAGTAGCCTGGAGCGCAGCTCTTCTCGCGGTCCGCAGGGGACATTACGCTCCCGAATCGACCGTTGTGCCACGGGAAGACGACCGGTGTAACGGTGGTCGCCCCCTCATGGTCAACCGCGATACCTCGGTACAGGCACTCCTCGGCGAACTCCATCGCCGGAAAGTGTGGTCCGGCGTTGGGCCCGGCCGCATTCGCCGCCGCGTCGAGCATGACGCGCGTGAATCCGGCCCGCTGGATCGGATCGACCCATGCGTTGAGCACCCGGCGCTTCGTGGTCGAGTCCGCGTCGGGATTCCATGCCTCCGCGCTCGGCATCCCGATGTAGATGGCGGCCTCAAGCCCGCGACGGCGGCACTCATCGGTCCGTACCCGGCACGCGACTTCCCACGCGGTCAGACCGCCGACCTTGGCAAACGCGCCAAAGGCCCCCGGACCGCGCATGTCGCAGGTCATAGGGATGTTCCCGTGCCAGTAGCCGACCACCGGCCGCGTGTCGCCGGGCAGAAACGTCCCGCACGCGCGGTCAATCACAAAGCCGTACCCGGCTGCGATTGACTCGTCAAGGCTCGGGGCGTCGGGCGTCGGCCGCGCCGAGAAGACAGATTCCCAGCCCTCGGCAACGCGCGGCGTGAACCCGAGCGGACCTTCGCCCGCGACATTGAACAGCCGGAGAATCAAGGATTCACCGGCTGCGCAACACCGGCCGCATCCCTCATCGCATTGTTCACTTCCGACGCCACCAGCTCGCCTCGCCAGTTGAAACGGGACTGGCCCCGCGTAAGCGTGCAGTAGGCGTCGATTCCGCCGCCCGGCAGGAGCGCCTTGAGGTTCGGATCGGCTGGCAATGCGACTGGCGACCAGCCGTTACGGGTTGCATTGGGCCGGAATGTCGGGAGCGAGCCCGATGGTTCCGCGTACTGGTTTGCGCTGTCGGTAGCGCCCGAACCCTCCAGCACGATGCCCTGTCGGCCCATGAACACCCGATTGTTCGTCACCGTGAGCGGGCCGCCGCTCGTGCTGATCGACCGGGCCTCGGCTGGGTCGCCCTGGCCGCCCCACGCGGGATCTCGCGTCCACTCCCGAATCCAGTTGTCCGAGAGCACGCCGGACGCGGCATCGGCCTTGATTCCCTCGACGTTACCCCAGCCCAATCCACCGTTGTACGCGATGACGTTGAATCGGCACGAGGTCGGGCCGTTGTAGTGAATCCCGCGACCCCACGCGCCATTGGTCGGGCCGACCGATCCCGAGCCCATGCACACGTTGTACTCAATCACGTTCTGCGCCGTGCCCTCGTGCCCGACGTACATGTTGATCGGGTTGTCGAGGCACAGGTTGTTGATTGCCGTGCCGCCCGCGCGGAGTTGGAATCCCTCCGCCGGGTTCCGGCTGAACACGTTGGAGCGGACGACGCCGCCGCCGTTGTTCGACTGGAGATACACCGGCCGCGTGTAGAGGTTCCCGGGGATTCCGCACTTGTCGAAGAAACACTCTTCGATCAGCACGTCGTCCGTCAGGTCGCAGTAAATCGCCTGCGGGCAGTTGGTCGAACCCGCCGGGTCGCAGGTCGTCGCCGTGATGTCATAGAACGTGCAGCGCCGGACCTTGAAGCCGGACGACTGGATGTCGAAGCCCTGGAAGATGATCGCCCGCGAGTTGTTATGGAACGAGCACCCCTCGAAGAGGTAATCCTTCTGCCGGAGGCACCTGACGAACCATGACCCAACGGCGTTGGTGCCGACGAACTCCAAGTCCGTGAACGCCACCCCGCGAATCCCGGTCGCCTCGGCGTTGAACGTGCCGCGAACGATCGCGCGGCCGGTCCCGTAGCTGCCGATCCGAAGGTACTTGCCGGCCGTCCCACTGCCCCTAGTGAGCTGCGCCGTCCCAATGTTGAACGTGTCCCCGGCCTTGAGAAGCACCGCATCGGTCGTCCCGTTGCGGGCAAGGCTCAGGCCCTGGGTGAGGGCGCACGGGCTCGCCTCGGTGCAGGCGGTCCCGGTACCGGCCGCCGAGACGTACATCGTGCGAGAGCCCGCGTCCTGAATGAACTGGGTCCACCCAGCGGCTGGCGGCGGCGGAGCCGTCACCACCGTCGCGGTCACGGTCGGCGCCGCCGTCACCGGCTCATAGACGAAGTTCGGCGTGATCCGCCGCGTGACCACGGCGAAGGTCCACGTCCCGGCGCCCGGCTGCACCTGGGCGGTCGTCGCCGCCCCGTCCACCCGGACGTTTCCCCCCGTCCAGACCACGTAGCGGTCGGTGGCGGGCTGCCCGAACCCGCTGCCGGGGTTCTGCCACGTCACCATGACGGTCGGGCCGGAAACGCTCGCCGCGACGTTGAGGGCGTTGTAGGGCCGCTGGGCGTCGTAGGCGGACCCGGCCGCCGCGATGTTGAGGAAGCACTGGAAGTCGCCGGCGGTGATTCCGCCCACACCGTCGCAGTTGGCCTTCGCGTACTCGGGCGGGTAGGTGGCGGCGGGCTGGCAGAAGGCGGGAACGGCCAGAGCCATCACGGCCGCGGGGAGAATGAATCGGAGGCGGGGGGAGATGAGCATTCGTGTCCTTTCGGGTTGGTTGCGATGATCGTATCAGGAAAACGGTCGCTGCGGCGCGAACGCCTCGTGTGCGTCAAGCACAACCCGACCGCCCGGAAGTCCGAACGGAAGCGCCGCCTTGCTTGCCCACAGATACCTCGCGTTCGACGGGTCTTTCAGGCGCGACTCGGCGGGGAAGATTTCGACGGCCTCCCACTCCGGTCCACACACAAGATTCTTGATTTCCTGCATGTGCCGCCAGTCCACGACGCTGCCGCCGTCCGAGCGGCACAGTTGAATCAGGGCCACGGTCGATCCCTTGGGTTCCGCGCCCAACCAGTCCCATCGAACACAGACCTGATACGGACCGATGTCCATGTCCTTGCCCATCACGCCGTCTTGGAACCGGTACGGCCGAACGCTGGTTGGCGAGGGAAGTCGAACGCTTGGGGCTTCGTTGGCAAGGTTCATTGGCGTCCCGTCCCTTCGCAGTTCGGACACTCAACAAGGTGGTTTACTTCGCTCGGGCAGTCTTCGCCCCATACGGACGGTCCGGCGTCAAGGTACTCGATTGTGCCGTCACCGCCGCAGCGCTCGCATGTGTTGTCGATGCCGTCCCAATGGTCGCTGTCGTCGTAGTCGGGCCCGTAATCATCGTCTGGATATCCTTCACGCTCACGCTGAAGCGGGTTACTCATTGGCTGTCCTCCGCCTTGAGGGCCCGACAATGACACTTTGGGTTCTCGCAGGTCTTGTTTGAGAACGGGTAGCACAACCCCGGCACGCTCTCATCTCGAACGCAGACCGCATCCTGCGCCCAGTCCCGCCAATCCGTCAGCGTGTTCGTCATTATGCCACGGCACGGATACCACTCGCACCACACAATACCTTTGGCGACATCTACGTGGTGGACACGCATCCGTTGGCCATTCTTGTGCCTCCACTCGGAGCCGATGATCGGCATGTGCGGCTTGAACGCGAGTGGTTTTAGATTTGGCCTGCGCTTCATTTCTGATCTCCAGCCGCGGTGATGACGCCCATTGGTTTCATGCCAATTGAAATCAAGTAGGCGTTGAGGTGTTCGTGCAAGGAGTTTTTGCCAGCCACCCAACCCGCCGTCCAGTGGTCAGACACTTCCGGTGGCACGGCCTTGACCGCAATGGCGCACACCACACCGTCGCGGAACTCTTTGGCGACTTCAAACTTATTCACTTCCCATCCCCCTCCCGTCTAAGAGCGAGGAGCGCGAGTCGGTAGCGGTCGGCGATTTCGTCGCCGGTGTCGGGGACATACACGCCGTCAACCCAGCAGTCTCCGGACTTCGCGGCATTCCATTGGCTAGGCACACCGCACTTGCGCCACAACCACCCCTCCGGCATCGCATTCGCTGCGCCGTCGAGGGTGGGCGGACATGGGTGGAAGTCAACGTAGGCTGGTCGAGGAAACTTGCCCCAGCTTCCGACCCGGCCCTCCGTCCAACCACTCAGCCTCGCCACTTCATCCCGCACCGAGTCGAGGTCATTCGGAGGCATTGTCACTTCCTCGCTCATCGTTGGCTCAGGGGTGGTCATGGGTGGGTCCTATCACAGTGCCTGAATGGTGTGTGCAAGCAAGGGGTCGGTGCCATCTTTCTGTGCGGCCATCTTGGCGACGCCGATACGCTCGTCGAGCTTGCGAAGGTCGTAGGAGATGGATTGTGCCCGTCCGTGCAGGGCCTCTATCGTGATGGCCATAATCTCCATGTCGAGCGGCGTCGCGGGGCCTCTCTCTTTGAGAGAATCCCACCATCGGAACACGATGAAAAGTCGGTCTGCCAATGCATCAGATACCACATGACACTGAACCCGTTGTACCATGTCTACCGGAGCGGCGGATTTACGAGCCCCCTGATCGTTCTTTGGCCGTCTTCGCTCTTTGCCCATTCGTCGGACTCCTCTTTGGTTGCGTCGAACTCTCCGTCAATAGCACGCTGGGCGAGTTCGTGAAGCCCTTGTTCGCGCAGGTCTGCTACCAGTTGGATGCACGGCGTGTCGAGCGGCGAGTTGAAGTCAGAGTAGTATCCGCGACCGGCCATCACGCTCATGTTCCAGATGTCACGCTTGCGCTGTAGGTTGGTCGCGGCAAGGGCCATGTCCTCAAGAGCAAGCTGCAGTTTTCGGCTGCTGTTCATGGGCGATCTCCTTTTCGTACGTCGCCTCGAAGATGTCGGCCCTGCACGGGTAAAACTCGCCCTTGATTCCCTTGATGATCCAGTCGCCCGGCCTAGCGAGCATGTCGCCTTCCAAGGTCGGGATCGTCAGTTCGCCAGACGGAGGCGTGTAGCCGACACCGGGCCGAACATGGCCGCTGTTGTTGGGCAGCTCATCAATCGGCGACATGAAGGCCAACGCCTCTTCGATGTTCACGCCCGTCCACTGGATCGCGTCGATCACCACCGGCTTCTTTCGGTACCTCATGTTCATGCTCCTTCCAGCGCGGCGAGTGCATGGTCCGCCTTCGCCATCGCGTCTCTGAGTGGGCCATACCCGTCGTCGGGGTGGCACGTTGTGATCCGCTTCATCGCGGGGCAGTTCTGGTAGGCGGCTCGCTCGGCGAGTAGGGCTCGGAAGGCTGCTTCCCGCTTCTCCTGCTGGTCGATGTACGCTCCGAGCCGGATGTCGTCATCGCGCCTCGGGTCAGCAGGGATCGTGTAGCGTGCTTTCTCACCGCCCGCCCTCCCGACCCAGTGGCTCGCGTTGAACCGTGAGAGCATTTCACGGGCCTCTTTGTGCGTGATGGGCTCCAGCATGTCTATCGCGTCGGGCATTGAGTGGCTCCTCAGAATGGTCGTTCATTGTCTGATCTACACGCGGTCACCGGCCTGTCCGCCTTGCGTATGTCTGGTCAATCGCCTTCGGAAGTTCGCGCATTCCTGTGGTAGTCATTTTCAATCTCCGCACGGGCGTGTTTCACCAATCCGCTCCACGGGTTGTCGGCCTTGAACCCTCCTATGCGATTTATGTGGACCCAAATCGCGGCCCAGTACCCGAACATCTGGAACTTGTAGCGAGCAAGCGAATCCCATGCCTTCTGTTCAGCGTGCGCCAGTTCGTTACGCAGTCTCTCTTCCGTGCTCACTTCTTCCCCTTCCACTGAGCGAGAAGCTTGGCGATGCTGATGCGGGTGGAGCCGTCGCATCGTTTCGTCTCACCCCCCGGCACCTCCCACCCCATCATCATCGCCACGGTGCGCAGTGCGTCCTCGTACACGCGGGTGTCTTTCATTTTGTACACAGAAGCAAGGTACGCACCGGCGCCATTGAACCACTCGGCGATCTCAAGAACGCAGCAGCCGATGCCGACAAGGCGTTTGTCGGCGTCAGAGACATACACAGGAAACTGTCCGCCACGCGGCCATAGATAAACCGGAGACTCGTTGATCGTCACGCCGTCGCCGATCGTCACGTCGTTACCGAGCTTCACGCGGTCGCCGAGCCTCACGTAGTCGCCGAGCTTCACGTAGTTGCCGAGCTCAGCCCAGCAGCCGGTAGCGCCGTCTTGGTAACTGGTACCACCGGCAACATACACAGCGGGAGATTGAGGCCACGTACGGATCACGGAAAACAGGTTCATTTTATCGTCTCCTTGGTTCTGCACCTTGAATCAATGGGATTCTGGAATCTCCCGCGCGTCCTTTCGGGCACACGGGAACGATGGCTTGGTCGTTGCCGTCCAGTCTCCATCGATCTCCATCTGGTCTTTTGCGTCACCAAACCGCCGATACGTCCACGGGTCGGCCTTCCGTTTCTTCTGCGCCACCACGAACGGGAACGGGAATAGGGTCGCCGCGACCTTGACCTTCACGATCGCGTCGTCCTCGATGAACCCGCCCTTTACATCGTGAATCTCGATCTCGCCGTCCGCCAGCATGATGATGAAGTCCGGGGTGTAGAACGTCAGCTCGGCAAGCCGAAGCTTGATCGCGTCAAACGCCCACCACAACACCTTGCCCTCGGCCTTGAGCCCGTCGAGAAGCAGCGAATACTCACGCTCGTAGCGGTTCATCTGGCCGAGCGTGCGCCGGACGGTTCGTCCCTTGCCTCGGATTACTAGTCGGGCGGGCATGGTTACTCGGCCCTCGCCATCTTCGCGTTTCCGGGGGGTGGGAAAGCTACTTGGACTTCGCCAGATACCGGCTCACGGCCTGACGCAACCACTGCGTGCGGTTCACCGGCGGGTCCTGACGCTTCGCCGCTGCGTCAATGCGGGAAACGAGCTTGGGGTCGAGCCGGAACGTAAAGCATTTCTTGACCATTGTGCATACAGCGTACAGACGTGAGATTGACAAGTCAAGAGCGCCCGCGTACATTGCTATTCCCCACCCCCGCAACAAGGGAGCTGAGGTCCAGAAAGGAAAGAACGTGACGACGTTGCAGACCATTCCATCGGGTGGCGCTCTTGCGCCGGTTTCGGCCACCATCGGGAACATCCTCCACCTTGCAGTTGAGAAGGGGATGGACCCGGCTGGCCTCGAAAAGCTATTCGCCCTCTACGAGCGCGATGCCGACAGGAAGGCCGCTCAGGAGTTCGCGGAGGCGAAGGCCGCGTTTCAATCGGAAGTCCCGCCCATCCGCAAGACTTCCGAGGCCACGGTGATGTCGAACCGAACCGGCTCGACTCACAAGTACAAGTACGCCGAGCTTGACGAAATCGCCCGCACGGTCCGCGATCCTCTGACGAAGAACGGCCTCTCCTACTCGTGGGATTCGCACCTGTCAGACAAGGGGAACATGGTGTGCACATGCATTATTCGACACGTCAACGGGCACAAGGAATCCGCGTCGTTTGAGTGTTCGACGGACACGCCAGCGAGTATGACGGCGCAGCAGAAGAACGCGGCGGCGCTGACCTACGCCCGCCGCCAGTCTCTGATTCAGGCGCTTGGACTGACAACGTGCGATCCCGATAATGACGGAGCCGATCTTGAATCCGGCGAGCCCGTCTCCGCCGAGCAGGCCGCGAACCTTGAAACCGCCGTCGATGGCGTGGGCGGCAACCGCGCCGCGTTCCTCAGATACTTCAAGGTCGAGCGGTTCTCGGACATCCCGCTGTCGCGCTACGGCGAGGCCCTCAAGATGATCGAAGACAAGCGAAAGGCGGCGAAGTGAAGATTCACAACGTCAAACAGGGCTCCGACGAGTGGGTGAGGCTGCGGATTGGGACTCCGACCGCGAGCTGTTTCGACAAGATTCTCCGTCCCAGCGACGGCAAACTCTCCGCGTCGTCCGGGAAGTACATGGCCAGGCTCGTCGCGGAATGGTTCACGGGGATGCCTCTCGACGACAGTAAAACGGCGTACATGGATCGCGGCACGGAGCTTGAGCCCGACGCGGCGATGTGGTACGCCTTCGATTCCGGTTCGACGGTGGTAGAGGTCGGGTTCGTCACCACGGACGACGAGCGAGTAGGATGCTCACCGGATCGGTTTGTTGACGCGAACGGCGGGCTGGAGATCAAGACGCCTGGGATCGAACAGCATGTGCTCTACGTGCTCGGTCGTCCCGAGGCGTTGTACGCCGATCACAAGTGCCAGGTGCTCGGGAACCTGTGGCTGTGCGGGCGTGAGTGGTGGGAGATCGTTTCGTTCTCTCCGGTGCTGCCCGCCGTGAAGTGGCGTGTTCATCGTGACGATCCCGACGTGGTGGAGTTCACCAATCAAATGGCGGAGGCTGTGTACGCCTTCGCGGACCAGTTGGACGCGGCCAAGCGGAAGTTGGCCCCGCTCAAGGCGGAGCGTGAGGCCGCGTTGGCCAAGGCGATGGAAACGGCCGACACCGGCCCATTTTGAGGAGCCACCCATGTCAGAGGCGGAAACGAAGAGGAAAGCGGTCTACCTCGTCGAGTATCAGGACAAGGAGCCGAACGAGTGGAACGGCGTCAGTAGTTCCAACATCGAACACGAGAACGCGTCCAAGGCGCTCTCGTGGATACGCAACAACGGCGTCAACGGGAAGTCCTACCGCGTGGTGCGTGTGGTCGCTGGCCCGTTCATGTGCAAGACCGAGAGCGTGACGAAGCGCACGCTGCAATGACACCCTCGGGGCGCGTTGCCCCGTGTCGCGGCGGCGGGTCAGTCTTCGAGGCTTTTCTAGAGCCCGTCGCCGCAAACACCCCGCGTGAGGCGAAAGCCGAGTCGCGGGTTTATGAAGACATACGAAAACGTGCTTCTCCTGCCGCTGAATGTTCGATCAGTTCCGGTCATCAGGAACGGCAAGACCGCTACGTTCGATGCGCGTCCGCTCGGTGGGTGCGAGTGCATCTTGTGCGTCAACAACGGCGAGGGCGTGCCAGCAACCATGAGCGACAAAATGGGGGTTCCGTTCTGTGAACCGTGCTGGCTACAGATTGCAATGGAGTCGCCATGACCCACCTCTGGTCAGTGCAGCCCGCCGACCCCCGCGTGTGCCCCATCGACGCCCCCCGGCTGGGCAAGCAGTCCGCCGCGATCCTGGCGATGCTGCGGGAGGGGCCACGGACGAATGTGGAGCTTGCGAGGGTGACGCACCGTTTTGGTGCGAGAATCCACGACGCCAGACGCGCCGGGTTCCGCATCGAAACCAAGGCGCGCGGGGACGGCTCCGGCCTCGTGGACTACAGACTTGTCGGTTGACGGGGCGGGGTGGTTTCTGGTACGTTGGTTGTGCTTATCGGATTCTCGCCTGATGCTCACCCAAAGGCCCATTTTCGGCGTCCGGTTCCCCTGCTTGTTGTGGTCCACGAGCAATCGGCGGCCCGATAAGCCAGCAGGCGGGGGAACCGTGCGCCGGGAGGGCCATTGATGGCCTGGATCAAGATGCGGACGGACCTGCTTTCTGACCCCCGGATAGCGGCCATTGGCGATGAATTACACCGTAACGCTTGTGTCACAGAAAACTGTGACGGCCGTCACGCTCATGTCACAGCGATTGGATGTTGCTACGCGCTTTGGGCGCTGGCGGACACGCACAGCACGGACGGGCGCATGGTCCACATGACCACCGAACGGCTCGATCGGATGCTCGGGGTGGTCGGATTCGCGGCGGCGGCGGTGCGGGTTGGATGGCTTAAAGTCGTGGAAAACTGGCTAGAAATACCAAGATTCGATAAGCACAACGGCGAGTCAGCCAAAGCGAGGGCGAACGCGGCGGCGCGCCAAGCCGCGTCACGCTCCCGTCACAAAAAAGCGCAACCAGAGAAGAGAAGAGAAGAGAAGAAGAGTAATACCCCCCTAAGCCCCCCCAAGGGGGGGCACCCCAATGGAAGCGCGCGCAAGCGAACGAGACCCATGACACCAGAAGAGGCGGGAGAAGCCGCCCTAGCGAGGCTGCCCAAATGAACGGCGAAGAAATCCGATCACTGACCCAGGCGCTGTCCAGGTTGTTCCCGAAGTCCGACTGGACTCCCGAGATCGTCGGGTTGTTCGGCGAGCGGATCGTCAGGATTGAAATACCCCTGCGTGATGCCCTGCGGGTTCTCGACAATCACAAGCTCGAATCGAGACGGAGGAGCCCGGACGCCGGAACGATCATCAGAAAGTTGTGGGACGCGCACAATGAGAGGGCGAAGATTGAGAAGCAGACTCGCAAGCAGGAATCGGTGCCGTGGTCGAAGCGAGTGGCTATGACGCATGGAATGCCGACCGACTGTGGCGCAGAAGAGATACTCACGGAGTATCACGCGAGGCTGGCGAACAGGGCGTGCTCTGTTGCCGACGTAGCCGGTCACGAGATGCAGCCGCACCTCACGTCAACGCAGGCGAACGAGCTCGCGTGGTTCGGCCTTGTCGGGGACTTGACGCGGGAAGGGTGGGAGCGTGAACGTGCCGAGTATGTCGCGGACCAGAAGTTTGGACGACCGGCCGCGCGGGTTGCGGAGAAGACCGTCGTGATAGGCAAGGACAAGGCGGTGTCGTTCGACCAGTACGACGCGATGCACCCTCTGCACGACTTGCAGGGCAAGAAGGCGGCGGCTCGCGCGAAGCTGGCGGGTCAGCGTGCGAGGGCCACAAAGGGGTCTCGTCAATGATCGACCTTGCCATCCCGCAGCAGGTGATTGCTGGCGACTGCCTCGAAGTGATGAAATCACTGCCGGACGGGTGCGCCGATTGCATTGTCACGGACCCTCCCTACGGACACAACAACAACAACAACGACCTGATACACCGGCGGGAAGCCGCGTTGGGCAAGGGTCCGCACGGCGAAGCAAGGGCCATAGCCGACGATGGAGCAGAAGCGAATGAAGTATTCCGTGCTGCGCTAACCGAGTTCGATCGTCTTCTTTCTCCCGGCTGCTGCTGCTGCGGCGGCGGCGGACCTGACCCGCAGTTTGCGCGTTGGTCTTTGTGGCTGGATGACGCGATCGGGTTCAAGCAAATGGTGGTGTGGGACAAGGGCCCGATGGGCATGGGCTGGCACTACCGCCGCTCGTATGAAACCGTGCTGGTGGCCGAGAAGCCGGGGGCGGCGTGTCGCTGGTTCGATGAAACCGATGCGGTAGAAAATATCATCAGGCCACACCAAGACGGAATCCGAAAGATCATCCCGCAAGCCAACGATCATCCGACACCGAAGCCGTGGCAACTCGCAGCCCACTTCATCCGGCTTCACACGCGCCCGGGCGATCTGGTTGTCGACCCGTTCTGTGGATACGGTTGGGTGGGCGTGGCGTGCTTGAACCTGAACCGGCGTTTCCTTGGGATCGAGATTGACGCCGCGTTCGCGGAGGAGTCACGGAGCCGACTGGCGGGCGTTTCGCCCCTCTTCGTCCGTCCCCGCGATTCCGAGCCCGAGCTGTTCCGATGAAGTTCCCCATCCCCCTCCAACACCAGCTCCGAGAGATCAAGGCAGCGTCGCCATCTCCACCGCTTCGGCCAGCGTCATCGACGCGACCGCCTCCGGCAGGCGGTACTGACCAACCCACTGACCAAGCTGGTGCGACGACCGTTCGCGGTAGCGATTCCATTCCGTTACCGCCGTCGAGTGGTTGGGCCGGCCCATCGCCCGCGCGATGTCGGGAAAGCTCAGGATCGTCGCACGCCGGGCCGCCGCGACGATGAGCACGCGGGCGAGGACGACCGCCTTGTGACGGCCTGAGCCGCCGATCTCGGATTGGTCAACCCTCACCAGGCGACAGACACGGGCGACGATCACCTCAAACGGGACCATCGTATCCTTTGCTTGCAGATGTTCCGGGACAGGATTGTGCGGTGTGGGCTGTCCCGAGACTGTTTGCGTGTCTGAGGACGCGCCAGTTTCAACGCTAGGGCGGGTAGGATTCGATATGGCGCGCTTTGGCGTTGCGGTGCTACGGCGAGAGCAACCCGGCAACTCGGACGCGGCTAATCCAATCGCCGCCTCTTTATTAGAATGATTCCAAACAAGAGGACGGCCCCAGAGCCGCCAGCCGCACGGGCAGGCGAGAGCGACTAGGCGTGGCCTGGCTGGGTGAACCTGTCCCGTCTCGGACAGGCATGCGAGCCCGCAGCTTGGGCAGGTGGTTTCGCTCCGTCCAAACGGTGTCATGGCGTCCTTTCAATCCACACTCATTCCTTTGCTACGCGCGTGATCTTCGGAGACGACGAGCCGCTGAATACATACACATCGCCACCGCTCACCGTGATCGTCGGCGAAGAGGAGTCGTGGATGTACACATAGCCACCGCTCACCGTGATCGTCGGCGAAGAGGTGCCGCAGGTGTACACGCGGCCATCTTTAACCGTGATCGTCGCCTTGCTCCCGGACAGCACGATGCGAGTCTCGTCGTATCCCACGACGTACGAGCCGTCGTCACGGATTCCGCGAGACGCGATCCACCGTGCCGCCGCTCGCCTCACCCTGTCCTCAATCTCCGGCCAGTTCTCGTCAACCCACGACGCACGGCGCTCCTCGTCAACTCGAACGGTCCACGTCATCGGGTCCGATGCGTAGTCGAAGCCCTCGGGCACGCACTCGACACGCTGGTAGGCGTCAGAGCCGATGGAGTCGAGGATGCCAGCGGCCCTGGCCTGGGCCTCGTGGCTGTGAACGTCGGGCCTTGGGTTGGGGACGATGGAGAGATCAGACTTGAGGATGCAGGAGAACGCGTTGCACATGGTTTAGCCTTTCGCGGGGCTTCTGGAATCTCCCGCGCGTCCTTTCGGGCACGCGGGAACGGTGGCGAGGGCGATGGCGGAGGCGAAGGCGAAGGCGCGGGCGAAGGCGTGGGCTTGTTCACCCCGCAACCTCAAAGCTCCTGACCTTGAACCTTCCCCATCCCATCGAACGCGAGGCACCGACACCGACCCGGCCCGCAAACTCCAGAAACGCCTTCAACTTGTCTGGACTCGCGAAACTCTCATCGAATTCAATCGTGCCCGTCGCATCGAAGTTTGCGATATACCGCGACCGCCGCAGGCCTCGCTGGTTGCTCAGCTTCGCGCCGGTCCCTGCCGTGACAACCGCGAACCGCTCCCACACCCCGTCAGGCTCGGTCTTGTCGGTCGAGAACGGCCCGACCTCAAACATGACGCGAATCTCAGACTTGGACCCCACTCGATTGGTGCCGCGTGCAACGTCGGCCGCGTTGACCAGACATTCCATCATCGTGGTGATAACGATCTTGCCGCCCGGGTCTGTGTGGAACGGCTTCTTTGACGCGGCCTCCATCTCCACGTATTGCTCGTAGGTCATGCCGGCGGAGTCGAGGTACTGTTTGAGGGAATCGGCGCGTCCCTTCTCAGACTTGGAGCGGTTCATCCCGCTCTTTTTCTGAATCTCGATGAGGCGATACTGCTCGGGCCAGTACGGCTCGGCGATGAACCCTTTTGGGAAGTGAATAACGACGTTGGCGGTGATCATCTGGAACTCCTTTGGTGAATCTCCGGATCAGGCTTTCGACTGATCCGGAACGTAGGCGATGGCGCAGGCGTCTGTTCATTCAGCTTCCACGCACTCGTCGTACAGCGCATCGCGCTGGTCATCGATGTCCTTATCAACGAGGCGCCTCAACTCGTCAAGGTCGTACGTCCAGTCCTCAATCTCGCCGCCCTCGGCGGGGTCTTTGTACGTGGCGTGGACACGACGCGAGTAGGTCAGGTCCACGGGGAGCTCGATCTGGATGCAGACGGTTGTGCTGTGCCTTGGCATGGCTCACTCCTCGCCCTGGCCGTACTTCATGGCCGAGTACGTTGACTCGCGTGTGCGGCGGACCTGTTCGTCCTGCTCGCGTGCAACGGCGGCGGCGTCTGCCGCGTCCGCTTCGTTCTCAGGAATACCAGCGTCGTCCATGAGGCGGTCGAGAGCCTTCGCGTCCGTCGCGGCATCGGCGTTCGCCATCTTCCGCTCAAGCTCGGTCATCCCGGTAAGCGCGGCGGACTTCCACCGTCGCATAGCCTCCTCGGCGGCTTCGATCACGGGCTTGGACATTTCGATACCGCGTAGAACGCCGGCCGTGTAGGCGATGTTGAGCATGTCGATCACGACTGTCATGTCGTCGCGGACCATCTCGACGGGGATCGGATTGGCGATCCCTGTCCCTGTGAACCCTGAATCGGTGAGTGTGTACGGTGATGTCTTCACGGTGTGGGCTCCTGTTCAGCAAGTTTCTTCATGTCCGCCATCGCGTCTTCGTTGTTGTCAAAGAAACGGACGGGCGAGATGGAGTGTCCCGACGCCTTGTAAATCTGCTGGGCCGCGAACAGCGTGGACGTTGCTTGTTCCAGTTTCTTCCCGGCCTCACCGGCAAGATGCACCACCCAACCACCACGGCAGTGCGTGGTGTCGCACGAGTGCCAATCAGCCATGTTCAGCGAATCGGGCGTTGCCGTCACGGCGGCATAAACCGCCTTGTGAATGTTGGGGATGATGGGAACAGGCGGCATTGCAACCGGGGCGTTTTCTTTCAATCCCGAGCATCGCGAGCAGCCCAAGCAGTACGAGCAGCCCGAGCAGTCCGAGCAGTCCGAGCAGCCCTTAAGGCTATCAAGGGCCTTTTGCGCCGCTTCGCGCGAGCCAAAATACTCCACGCTGCAACGGTTGCCGTTGCTGTCTGTAAGCCACGTTTTCATGTTTCAATCCTCTTTCTTCGTGATCGTCACGGTGTCGCCATCCATGATGGCGTTGATCGCGTCGGCGATCTGCTGGACCTGCACATCGGTCGCATTGCGCAAGACGATCGACACAGGAAACCATTTGTCGTCGAAACACAGATTGAGCGCGGGCGCACTGCTATAGGGCCTACCCTTGACCGCTTCGGCCTTGAGCGAGTCCGCCGTAATCGTAATGTCGAAATCAGTGAGCGCGGCCATGGCTCAATTCCCCCTGTACCAATCGACATAGGAACGATGATCGCCATCGGATTCAGCCCACGCGCGAATCCATTGCGTTTCTTCATCGAACGCCGGATCGGCCACGATCTTCTTGCGGCGTTTGCGGCGCGCAAGAACGAGGACCACAATCGCCGCAAGGGCGAGCGCGGATAGCGAAACGGCGAAGGCGTCATAGTCGATCATGGCTTACTCCTTCTCTCGTGGGCTACTTCGACAGCCCAAGACGTTTCGAAAGTTCGGTGACGGCGAATTTGATAGCGTCCTCGCGGAACTTCGTATCGATCTGCGCCAGAAGCGCTTTTTGGAACTCGCCTGTCTGCTTCTCGACGATTGACTTCACAGCTTTGGTGAATGCATTTTCCTCACTTACATAGTTGCGCGGCTCGTACTTCATATTTTCCGCGACGGCCTTGATGATTTCCGCGCGGAATGTTGTTGGTTCGCTGCGCGAACCGTAGGTTGAAACAGGCGTGTAGGTAGTGTTCATGATGTCGTCGATAAGCTCTGGCATCTTTTCCGTCATGACTTCGCCAATCTGCTTGTTCATGATCGCGGAAACTTCGGTGTCAATTCTGGCAAACAGGCGCTTTCGCATGTCACCTTCCAGCTTCGCGATGACCTGACGACGAATGGAATCCTGAAGGCTTTCCTCAGTGTTCCCATCCTCATCACGAAAAATGTCGTCAAGGTCGATTTCGATTTTCATGGCTTGCTCCTGTTGATGCGAATCAATCGGCGAAGATCGAAGGCCGAGACGGTGGCGCTGGCGAGCATCGCGGCGAAGCCGATGCACACGAGAGCCAAGAGAAGATCGTCACTCATCGGCGACTACCAAGCGGCCTCCCTTGCAGACGTACCAAACGCCAGCTTTGATGCCGTCAACACCCGTCGTGCCACAGGCGATGGATAGGCGTTTCCATTCTCCGCCGACATATTCGAACTCGCGGGCAAACAGGTCGATGCCATCCACGGCGCCACGAACTTTTCCTGCGAAACCGGTAGCGATAGCGACGCCCCTCAAGCCGCTCGCGGTCGCCGCGGTCGCGTACGCCGTGCAGATCTACGCCGACTTCTCCGGCTACACCGACATGGCGATCGACGCCGGGCGCGCGCACGGCCTCCGCTCGCAGGACATCACCGCCGCGATCGGGCAGGCGCAGACGGAGTTCTCCACCCTCGGCTGGGAGATGTTGTCCAAAACCCCGCTGCCTACACCTTGACTGAAAAGCAGCGGCAGGCGGTAGCGAACATTCGCGGCATTATCTCGCAAGTCGAGGCGGAGAAGCGTCTACGCGGTGTAGATGAGAAGTTCCTGAACGCCGACAACGGGTTAGGGTACTTCCCCCGCGAGGTTGACCCACGGGCTACCGCCATCAAGCGTGGCGAGAAAGGTCGCGTCCGCAGCAAGATGGAGTTGTTCTTCACCGAGACCACGGGGCCGAAACTTTCCACTCGTCTTCGCGACGATCGCATGTGGGATACCAGCACGAA
>OFQZ01000309.1_pt1 | contig 18169 bp, 20 predicted proteins | sample 1543011 | NCBI WGS metagenome assembly OFQZ01 (sample SAMN07774216, study PRJEB24372) | wastewater metagenome | isolation source: Exp Tend NO 0WW | collected 2016-02 | reverse complement strand
GTTGGTCGGTTTGGTCCTGCAGCTGCTGCAGGTACAGCTCGGCCTGGCGCAGCGAGGCCTTGAGGGCGCTCGAGCGTTCGTCGGCCCAGGCGGCGCGCTCGCGCTCGAGCGTGGCCGTCACCTTGTTGGTGCCGTGGCCAACACCGGTGACGTAGGCCACGAGCAGCAGGCCGGCCGCGAGGGCGATGCGCCACCAGCTTGGGACAAGTGACAGCAGTTTCACCTAGAATCGCTTCCGAGCGGCGGCGTGGAAAGCAGACACGCCTCGGTTTGCAACACCAGGGACCGCTGAGAGCACGGGAAGACTGCGGCGCAATGCCAAGGCATGACCCGTTAGGTGGTTAGCAGGAGTAGCGCCCTGCCCGCTCAGCTTCTTCACGGCCGAAACACCCGGTTGCCCGAGCGCGGCGGCACCGTCTGCCAGTGGCTCCACGTCGGCGTGCTGTCGGGGTGCTCGACCCACACACCAAACTCGGCCAGCAGTTCCTGATGCGCCAGCAGAAAGTCGCCGATCTGGCCCGCCGGGTCGTACAGATCCCCCGCCTCGCCGCTCATGTGCCGGCTGCTCTTGCTGGCGTTGGGCGTCGCGGCGTTCACCAGCGGCGGGCGCCACCCGCTGCTCAGCGGCGTGCCGGTGCTCGGGTGGGTGTTCAGCGCGATGCCCAGCAGGCCCAGCCGCTCGGCCAGGTCACTCGCCACGGCGCACCAGCGCATGGCGTTGGCGCGCACCTCGGTGCTGAGGTCCAGCGGATACAGCTCGTCGCGGCGCGAGCCGCCGGGGCCGGTCCAGTAGTGGTCCAGGGTGATCAGCATGTCAGTGCGTGGCCTTCCTGCGCTTCTTGCGGTGGCGCTTGGCTGCCTCTTCGGCCTCGCGCTCAGCGCGGGCCGCCTGGCGCAGCTTGTTCAGCCGCACGCGCTCGTCGAAGGTGAGTGCGAGGTTGCGCCGCACGTCAGCCGACAACAGGTCGGCGTCGGCGATCGCGGCCGTTCGCCGCCTGCGGCGCGACGGCTCGCCCATCATGGCTTCTTGGCGCACAGCGCCACCTCGCGGGCTGCGCGGCCGATCGGCGTGGCATAGAGATCCGTGCCCGTGCTGGCGCGCGTGGGCAGGCTGGTGTCGCAGTCGGTGCCTGCCGCGGCGCGGCCGGTGAGCGCGCCGCCCAGCGTGCCGTCGGCATTGAGCCGGTACACGGGGCGGCTGCCGTCCGTGGCCGAGGGGTTGGGCTTCACTGCGTGGGTGGCGGCCGGCGGCAGCGTCTTGAGCACGCACTTGGGGCCCGGCGGCGTCCACCCCTGCGCGGTCGGCGGGCTGGCCACCAGGCCCTGGCACGCCGCGTAGCGCAGCATCTCGAAATCGATCTCGTCCTGGCTGCCCGGCGCGGGCTTGATGCCGAAGGCGGTGATCGCCTCCATGATGCCCTGCGTGGGCGAGCTGGCGGCCTTGATGCGGTCGACCACGGCGAGCGTCTGCGCCAGGGTCTTGGGCGCCACCTTGTCGAGGCTGACCCAGGTGAACGGGCACCACTTGTCGGGGGCGGTGGCGTACCACCAGCCGCGCCACTCGCCGGTGGCGGTGCGGCCCTTGAGCTCGGGGCCGCACTTGGTGCGGTCGAGCGTGGTGTAGGGCTCGCAGGCGGGCACGGCGGGGCACGGGGTCTGCGCGTGCGCCGGCTGGTGCCCGAAGATCATGGCGCCGCAGAAGCCGATCACCGCGGCGGCGAGCAGCAGGCGGATGACGGTGTTGATCATTGCCCGCTCCCGCCCGCCACGCGGCGCATGTGCTGCGGGTCCAGCTCGCCGGGGGCGGAGTCGTTGGCGGCCTGGCCGGTGTGCGGCTGGTCGCGGTAGTGCCACGCTTTCCAGGCCGTGCCCACGCCGTACAGCAGCAGCCCCAGCAGCAGCAGCACCACGCGCGACGAGGTGCGCTCGGTGGTCCACGCGTGCCAGCCGATCATCACCAGCGCGAGCACCATGATGCCCAGGCCCAGCAGCTGCGCCCAGTTGTCGCGGAAGAGCTTGCTGTAGATCGCCGCGGCGCACAGGGCCAGCAGCGCCAGCGAGAACAGCAGCGCGATCTCGTCCCTCATGGCTGCTGCTCCTTGGGCGCCTTGGCACCCGTCCACTTCTCGATCAGGCCGTTGAAGGGCTTGGCGAACTCCAGCCCCTGCACGGTCTCGATGGCCTTGGTGGCCACCGCCACCGACAGGCCGCCGATGACGAAGCCGAGCAGCTCGGCCGGCACGTCGAACTTGCGGGCCGCCCACTCGATCACGCCGCGCAGCACCAGGATGGGAATGGCGCCCATGACGAACTGGGTGCACACCACGCGCCAGCCCTCCTTGAGCTTGAGCAGCGCGGCCAGCAGCGCGCCGCCCAGGCCGGGCGCGTGGCGGATGATGTCGTTGCTTTCCATGGCGGTCAGAACTCCTTCTTCACTTTGACGCCGTTGCGCTGGCCCTCGACGTGCCAGCCGCCGATGAGCGCACCGAACGCAGTGCCGAGGCAGCCCATCGCGGCGTCCTTGTAGGAGCGGAAGCCCGGCGCCAGCAGCTCGAACGCCACGCTGGCGCCGCAGCCGGCCCCGAAGCCGACGGCGCGGGATTGCCACTTGATGGTGCCGGCGGTGGACACGGCAGCGCCGGCCAGCAGGTGAAGCGCCTTGTCTTCGCCGGACCACTTGTCCACCACCTTGGGCGGGTCGATCGGCGGGGGCTTGGGTTTGTCGGTGGCCGCGGCGGGCAGGCACAGCAGCAGCGCCACCAGGGCGGTGGTGAGTCGACGCATGGGCGGGTTCCCCTCGGTTGTGGGCGTCAGCCCGTGTAGGTGACTTCGACCAGCAGCTGCATGGTGTGAAAACTCACCGTCTCGCCGCCGGCGTTCTTGCTGGCGTAGGCCTCGAAGGTGTAGGTGTCGCCGGCGGTCAGCGCGAACATCAGCGTGTTGGACACGCTGCGCTGGTAGGTCGACGCGATCGGGTTGGGACCCGTCTGCTGCAGGTCGTTGCCGTTGTAGGAGACGTCGGTATTGCCGACGATCCACTCGGTGGTGCCGGCGCTGGCGCTCAGGCTCACCGTGCCGGTGAAGGTGACGACGGCGTAGCCGTTGTAGGCGGCGGTGAACTGGCTGTCGGCGACCAGCTGCGTCTTGAAGTTGTAGCCGTCGGGGATGTGGGTGGTCTCGGTCACCGTGACGGTGGACGCCTGCGTCGCCACCCGGCGCAGGCCGCGGGCGTTGGTGTCGAGCTTGGGCGTGGTGACGGCGGTCGATGCGATCTGCGTCGTCCCCACCGCCCCCGCCAGGATCTCGTCGGTCTTCGGTGCGTACGAGGTCGGCACGGCGCCGATCTCGAACTGAAGATCGTCGGCGCGGAAGTGGCAGGCGCCTGCGCTCGTGCCGCGGGCCTGCATCCACACATGGGCGCGGCAGCTCACGGTGCTGGCCGGGATGGTGCCGGTGAGCGCATAGCGCAGCAGCGAGGATGAGGGCCGCGACAACACCACCGACGCATTGCCGGTGGTGCTGCCCGTGCCACCAGCACCGTCGTAGAAGTCGATGTACAGGCGCAGGTCGACCGAGCCCGAGCCGGCCCCCAGCCCGTACAGGTAGGCGCTGAGGACGTACGTCGCCCCGACCAGGTTGTTCAGCTCGATCACCGAGTAGGCGCCGGCCTGGTCGCTCGATGCGGTGCCCAGGTTGGTAGCGTCGACGCGCAGGTACTTGCCGCCGCGCAGCCCGCCGGTGACGAGCGAGTAGCTGATGGTGCCGCCGGTGCCGTTGCTGTAGCCCACCCAGCCGTCGGGCAGGCCGTCGGCATTGCTGTCGACTTCGAAGCTGCTATTGGTGAGCAGGTTGCCGCCGCCGAGCGAGCCGCCCGTCGCCACCGTGTGCGTGATGGTGGCCCACAACCCGGCACGCCCGGCCGCATTGACGGCTCGCGCGCGAATCAGCGTGATGCCGATCGGCTGCAGCGGGCTGATGTAGGTGCTGGTCGAGTCGCCCGGCACCGGCGGTGCCTTCTGCCAGTCTGTGTCGCTCCACAGCTTCCACTGGATCTCGATGCGCCCGCCCTGCTGCACGAACACGTCGGTGCTGGCGGTCCACGTCACCAGCCCGCGCGGCACGAGCGTGCTGCCGATGCTGCCGTTCACCGTGGCGCTGCTGTTGCAGGCCAGCGAGCCCAGCGTGGCCGGCACGGCAAACGGGTTCGGCAGGTTGGTCGCCGAGGCGGCGCTGTAGACGGTGGCGTCGCCCAGGTTCCAGTCCCACATCGTCGAGGCGGTGGCGGCCCACACGTACTCGAGGCCGACGCTGGGCGTGTACCTGCGGCTCTTGACCTCCAGCACCTTGGCGCTGTAGCCGTAGCGGGTGAGGTTCCAGCTCACCGTGTCGGTGGGCGCGGCGTCGTAGGCCTTGTGGTTGCACGACATCTGCAGCGTGTTGGCTTGCACGCGGCTCTTCTCGAGCACGATCTTGGCCATGCGCTGGGCGCGGATCGCGTCGCCGCACAGCGGCAGCTCGATCTCGCGCGTCAGCTCCAGCCCGCCGTCGGCCGCCTTGTAGGTGGTGTTGACCACCGCCTTGATCTGCACCTCGGCGAACCCCTGGTACTGGTCGAAGAACGTACCCGTCACGCGGTTGCACTGGTCTCGACGCGATGCGCGTGGCACGATGCTCACGCCCTCGCCGCGCAGATAGTCCTCGTTGAATGTCAGCGCAGGCGTCACGTAGGCGCCGGCCCGCACCAGCCAGCGGCCCTGCACCCACACGGCAGTGCCCGCCATGGCAGTGAGCAGCTTGGCCAGGTTGGCCTTCGGTGACGCCTCGGTGCCGAGCACGCCGTTGGCGGTGTAGCGCAGCTGCCTGAAGCTGTAGCTCTGCCCGCTGAGCGTGCTGCCGCCATAGTTCGCAGTGAGCACCAGGTGCGTGTTGTCCGTGACGCTGCTCACCGTGTAGCGCACGCCGTCGGTCGAGACGAAAAGCTGCCCCACGTAGGCATTGACGAGCCAGGTTGTCCCGCTGCCGGTCACGTTGGGCGAGCCGTTGGTCACGCTCACCGTGCCGGTGTTGTAGAGCGTGACCTCCTCGTCGCAGATATTCGCGCCGGTGATGGTCTCGCTGTCGGGCACCTCGCCGCTGGCCGAGCCCAGGCCGTGCGTGGTGTCGCGCAGCCAGTCGCGTGTGCACAGGTGCGCGTTGGGCGACCAGTAGGTCGTGCTGGATCGCGGGTCGAAGACCTTCTTGCCTCGAATGACGGCGGTGACGTTGGGCACGCCGATCTGGCCAAACACGTCCTGGTCGTACTTGAGCCGCGCGTAGAGGTAGCAGATGCCCACGCCCACATGGGCACTCGTCCACTTGCCCCCGCTCTCGGTGATCAGGTCTGCGTCGGCCGTCTGCCCCGCCGCGCCGAGGTACTTCTTGAGGCGAACGACGGCAGTGGTCGTCTGGTAGTCATAGTTGACCGTGTACGTCGGCCCTGCGCCGGCGGCGAATGTCACCGTGCTGCCGGCCAGCGTGTAGCCTGTCGGCGAGGTCAGGGATTCGAGTACGCCGTTGACGACATCGGGCCCGGTCAGCTTGGTGACAGACGTGATCGTTGTCGGCGTGTTGGCCAGCACCAGCGAGCCGCTGGTCGTCGTCTCCGTGGCGCTCAGCGTGTTGGTCTTGGAGAAGGCACCGCTGTTGATGTTGCCCGAGCCATCGGGCGCGGGCAGCAGCACGTCGTTGAAGTAGACGCTCTCGATCGCGTCGCACTCGTGCCCGGCGAAGGCCAGCACCAGGTGCAGGTACTCGCCGAGCGAGCCGGTCGCCTGCCAGTAGGCGAGCTGCCCCGCCACACGGGCGCGGCCGTAGATCACCGGCCGCGGCGTCACCGCGCTGCGCGTGGTGATCTGCCGGTCCTGAGCGGCTGCATTGGCAGCGTCGCGCGCCTGGTTGCGTGCCTTGCGCCGGGCGTCCTGCCCCACCGCATAGTTGGCCGCCACCAGCAGCGCGGTATTCACCAGCGCAGCATTGCCGCCGATGATGAACCCCGCGGTGACGAGGGTCGAGCTCTCGGCCGCCACCAGGGCGGCGGCTACGGTCTCGGCCATCTAGCGCCCCACTTTCCAGGCCGCGGTGGCGAGCAGGGTGTTGCCGTCGAACAGCGGGCGCACGACGAGCCCTTCTTCACCCGGCCCGCAGGCGGTCTCGCCGAGGCAGATGTTGAGCACCGCGCCGCCCGGGAAATCAGGCGCCGGCATCAGCAGCACGTCGCCGCGCTGGGCCAGCCGGGGGTCGATGGGGTCGCCCAGCACGCGGGTCACCGCGGCGGCGAGCCCGCCCTCCACCTCGAGCTGGCGCAGCGCCCCCTTGAGGCCGTCCCAGCGCAGGCCGGCCAGGCCGTCACCGTATTGCTCGCTGGCGCCGGTGATGGCGCACAGGCAGTCGTTGGCGGCCATCACACAGTCCCACTCGCCCCAGCGGAACGGGCGCACACGGGCGCTCTCGACCCAGGCGTTCAGGCGTTGCAGCCAGTCGGGCAGGCGTTGCAGCGTCATTGCTTGAAGAACTCTTTGTTAGGCCACACCAGCGTCTGCTCGCTGATCTGCGCCTGGTACTCGAAGAACTTGTCGCCCGCCGAGATAACCTGCTGGTCTTCGTGGCTGAAGCGCACCACGCGCGGCGTGTCCCAGCGCACCAGGAGGTGCTCGGCGGTGACGCGGATCGTCGCGTTGGGCACGCCGTCGTCGACCGTCATCTGGTCGAGGTAGCCGGTCCAGACGTTGGTGTCGACGCGCAGCACGCCGCCGCTGTCGACGAATGCCTGGCGCACGGTGACCGCGCGGCCCTGCACCTCGGTGCCGAGCGCGATGGCGATGGTGGAGCCCGGCACGCCGGACAGCGTGAACGCCAGGCCCATCACCGCCACGTCGGTCTCTTCGATCGGCTCCATCTGGCCGAGGCCGTAGACGGCCTGGTAGGTGTGGCCTCCATAGTCCACGTCGTGCGCGGCGCCGCACAAGTACAGCGTGCCCGAGTCGAGCGCCATCTCCACCAGCGGGAACGTGATGACGTGCGCCGCCGCGACGGCGCTGGTGGTGCCACCGTCCAGGCCGCGGCTCATGCGAAGATCTCCACGAAGCGCACCGCGAACGCCGGGCACACGCCGCCGCGCGAGCGCGGCAGCACCAGCGGCTCAGGCATGAAGAACAGCGCGGTCGGCTTGATCAGCGTGACCGCAGCGCCGCCGGAAATGGCGGCGCGCGTCATCGGCCGGTTGACGACAGTCATCACGCCCGACCCGTTGGCGGCGGCGTCGTCTGCGGCGACGAACAGCTGCCCGCCGATGGCGAACTTGCTGTTGCCCTTGAGCGTGGTGCTGACGCCGCAGCCGGTGAGCACGATGCTGGTGGCGAACTGCGCCGTGCTGCCCGAGGTGGTGACGCCGGTAGTGTTGATGGTGCCACCGGGCAGCCCGGCGCGGGAGCCTTGCCCCATGTCCCACAGGCTCACCCGGTGAGCCACCCCGTCGAGCTTGAGCAGAAACGCCTCCAGCTCGTCGCGGTCGCTCTGCCGCTGCTCGTTGTAGCTGAGCGTGGCGGTCCAGCGCATGCCAGGCACGCTGAGCGTGGTGCCGTAGCCGTTGAGCGGGCTGGAGTCGGCGCGGTCGTTGTCCAGGCGCCCCCACTCCATGTCGGCCGGGGCGCAGGCACGCGACGTCGGGTAGGCGTAGGTGGTCATGAGAAGGCGGGGTTGCCACGGATGCGCGCATCGGCCACTGCGGCCAAGGTGGCGGCCTTGACAGACGCGGCCAGCCGGGCCACGCCGGCGCGGTCGTTGTTGCCACGGGCATCGATGGTCTGGTGGATGGTGGTGCCGCCGCTTGACGGGCCGCGGTTCTGATGCGCCGGCACGATGCGCTCGCCCTGGTGCACGAAGGCCAGCATGTCACGCGGCACGCTCTCGCTGCCCAAGGCGAACGAGCCGCCGAAGAACTTGAAGAGGTCGGTCAGCGCGCCGGCGGTGCCGACTGCGCCGTCTTTGCCGGGCTTGCCGAACAGCGCCTCGTTGAGCTTGGCCGCCTCGGCCTGCACGAGCATCTCGAGCAGCATGTTTCCCCACAGGCTGAGAATGCCGTCGAAGTCGCCTTTGAGCGTCTTGCGCAATGTTTCTCCAAGCGCGTCCTGAATGTTGCGCTGGGCCTGCTTGGCGAACTCGCTCAGCTCTTCGATCTGCCTCTTGACGCCGTTGGCGGCAATGCGGGCGGCCTCGTCTTCTCTCTCGGCCTTGTCGTCGATCGACTGAAACACCTGCTTGTTCTGCAGGATCTCGGCGTCGATGCGGGCCTTGCGGTCCTTGAGGAATTCGTCGTACTGCGCCAGGCGCAGGTCGTTGTTGACCTTCTCGGTGCCGGCGATCTCGCTGCGGCGGAAGTCCAGGTCGGCGGCGATGCCCTTCTTGGCCTTGCTGTCCTTCGCGCCGGTGATGTCGGCCACGCTGCGGCCGGTGAAGGCCGGCGGGGCGCCTGAGTTGTCGTCGCCGGCGGTGAGCTTGAGCAGCCGCTCGTAGTAGGCGATGAATTCCTTGACGTCGACAAGCCGCGCCTTGGCGGTGTTGGCTTCGATGGCCAGCTTGTCGGCCAGCGGCGTGCCCTGCCGCACGCTGCCGGCCTTGTCGATGGTGGCCTGCAGCTTCTCCAGCTCGGCGCGGTACTTGATGATGCCGTCGACCGGGTTGGTCGGCATGTTCTCCAGCGGGTTCTGCTTGGCCAGCGCCTTGAGAAACCCGCCGTGCGCCTCGGTGGCGGCGTTGATGCGCTCGATGAAGTCGGTGATCACCGGCAGGATCGACACCACGAAGGCCTGCCGCGCGCGGGCGGCGGCGGTTTCGTACTGGCCGAGTGCGTGCACGAAGCGCTCGGCCTGCTCGGCCTGCTCCTTGGTCACGCTGCCGACCAGCTGCGTCTGCTGGGCCAGATCCTTGAGCAGCGGGGCCACCTCCCGCAGGCTCTTGCCGAAAAGCTCCTGCACGAGCCTGGCCTTGTTGCCGTCGTCGGCAAACCCGCTGAGCGCCACCGCCACCTGGCGCAGCGCCTCGGCCGGGTCCAGCTTCTTCAGCTCGGTGGCGCTCAGGCCGATGGCCTTGAGTGCCTTGGCCTGATCACTGTCGGGCTTGGCGGCGCTGAGCGCCTGGTTGAGCTTGACGAGCGCGGTGTCGACGGTGCCGATGTCGGTACCGGTGCGGCGCGCAATGTCCTGCAGCGCGCTGATGCTCTCCACCGTGGAGCCGGTGGCGTCGGCAATGTCGTTGAGCGAGTCCACCGCCTGCGCGTTGCCGATGGTGAACTGGCGCAGCGCCTCTACGCTGAAAGCCGCCGCCAGCGGGGCGAGCGCGGCCTTGATGGAAGTGGACGCGGCCTGCCAGCGCCGCTCCACATCGCTCGCCGCCTTGGCGTTGATGCGCGCGGCCTTGTCGAGCCCTTCTTCGAGCCGCGCGAGGCGCGCTTCGATGTCGATCGACAGGGTGGCGAGTGCCATGCGGTGTCACTCCATGCCGCCGCCGGGCGGCGGGGCTTGTGGGTCTGGCGGTTTGTGGGTCTTGATGGCGAGCAGCTGCTCGATCAGCAGCGGCACGTCGGTGATGCCCAGGTGGGCCACCACGTAGGGCAGGCCCGTCCAGTCGAGCCCGCCCATGCCGTTGGCCAGCAGGTTCCAGGCGCGGATGGCGCGGGCGGTGGGCTCGTCGGGCAACGGCGGGGGTATGCCCTCTAGCTCGACGCCCGCCTGCGCGTCGAGCAGGGCAGTCAGTTTCCCGTGGTGGCCTTGATGCGGTCGGCCGCTTCCTTGCTGGCCTTGACCGACTCCATGGCCAGGTGCGTAACCCAGCGCGGCCGGTCCATCAGCGCCAGCCGCAGCAGCCGGGTGCCGAAGGGAGCGGCGTCGGTGCTGCCCACCGCAGCGCCCTGCAGGTCGGCCTGGGTGATGCCCTTCCAGTCGCGCGCCATGGGCACCAGCAGGTCGATCATGGCGTCGCCGTCGCTGGCGCGCAGCGCGTCGAGCAGCTTCCACGCGCGGAACTGGCTCGGCGTTTCGATCTGCACGCTGCGTGTGCCGTCCTCGCCGTCGAGCGGCACCCAGCGCAGGCGCGCCGCCTCGAGCTGGGCGACCAGTGCGTCGGGCGACATCAGGCCGCGCCGCGCAGCGCCAGACCCTTGACCTTGATCTGGAAGCTGCCGGTTGCCAGCTGGCCGCGCTGCAGGCTTTCACCCGGGCGCGAGGGGATGCCGCGGAACACGCGCACCGATCCGTCGGCCAGCGTGATGCGGTAGACCTGATACGTGAGCTGGATCGACGCGTCTTCGATCAGCTGCATCACCGTGCCGTTGAAGGTCTGGCTCAGCAGGTCGATCTGCACCGTGTCGGCCGGCAGCAGGCCGGGCAGGAACTGCTGCGCCACGTCGTTGAGCTTGGTGTCGTCGAGGTCCGGGGCCTGGCCGCCGCCGATGCTGTAGCCGATCATCTCGCTCAGCGTGCCCCACGTGCTCACCGGCGTGAAGGTGCCGCTCACCCAGGCGCTGTAGCCGGCGGTGTTGAGGCCCTGCGTCTCGAAGGTGTTGGTGGCCTGGTTGTAAACGCGTGTGGCCTGGCCGTCGATCTGCGGCATGCCGCCGCCGGTGGCGGCCCAGTAGCCCACGGTGCCGTTGGCCATGCCGTGCGCCGAGCTGGTGGCCACGCCGGGCGACGCCAGCGTGAGCGCGGTAACGGTCTTGGCGCCTGTGAATGCCGTGGCGATTTCGAGCTTGACGCCGCGGCCGACTGCTGTGGTCATGGTGATGACTCCTTTGGACGAAAGAAAACCGGCCGCGGCCGGGTGTTGGTTAAGGTGGGGTTAGCTCAGGTGTGTCGAACCAGTCGACGGTGACGATCTCGGCTTCGAGGTCGTTCTCGGGGTCGTAGCCGGCGCTGTTGCGGTCGCTCGGCATGCCGGCAAGCTGCAGCGCGGTGCGCACCAGGTCGCGCACGGCGATGGCGTTGCTGCGGTCGGTGCCGATGCACTGGATGTCGATGGTGCTCACGGCGGCGAGCAGGGTGTTGTCCGTGCCGAGCTCGTCTTGCCCGCCCTGCTTGCTGAAGGCGATGTAGGGCCGCGTGAAACCCTGCGGCACGGCGTCGACGCTGATGCGCGCGGCGGGCACCTGGGCCAGCAGCGGCGCGTAGCCGACGAGTGCGGCGCGCAGTTCGCTTTCGGCGCTCATGGCTGTGCCCCCTTGCGGTTCAGCCGCTGGATCTGCGGGCCCAGCGTGGCCTCGAACTTCTCTTTGGCCTGGCCCAGCCGGCCGGCGGCGCCGCGCAGGAAGCTGAGCGTGCGGCCCGCCACCTTGATGAAGCGCCAGTAGAACGGGTCGAACGGGTTGTACTTGCCCTTGTTGGCGCCCTTGGCCGGCCGCACGTTGACGAACACACCCAGGTTGCCCGATCGCGTGCTGGCCTTGCTGGTGCGCACACTGAGCGCCTGGCGCACGGTGCCGGGCTTGCGGATGAGGCGGCCCTTTCGACGAACAGGCACGGCGATCACGGGGGTCAAGCGCCGCGCCTCGTCGCGGATCACCCGGCCCGCTGCGCGCAGGCTGTTCATGATGGCGCGCTTGCGCAGCTTGGCCGGCAGCGCGCGCAGCTCGGCGGCGGCGTCTTCCAGCCCGTGGATCTTGACGATGAACCCGTCATCGGCCATCGCGAATGCCTTTCGTGCACTGCACGGTGATGAACTCGCGTTTCACGTCGGGCGACAGCGCCACGATCTCGTGCGCCGCGCCGCGCCAGACCAGGCGCATGGTCTCCAACAGGTCGGTGCGGTGGCGGACGACGAAGGTCTCGTCCACCTGCACGGCGAGCTGGCCGGTGACGGGCACCTCGTCGCCCTTGCCGGGGATGCGCTGCGCCCACACGGTGGCGTGCTCGACCCATGCAGACGTCTGCGAGCCCAGGGCGTCGCGCGTGTCGTCGCTGCGCTTCTCGAACGTGACGCGCTCGCGCAGCTTGCCGGCGCCGAGGCTCATACCTCGAACACCCGATACGGATCGAGCAGCGCGTCGGTCCAGCGGTTGGGAATCTCGGCCACCTTGCCGTCGAGCACCATGCTCTCGCGGTTGGCGAACATGAAGGCCACCGTCATGAGCAGCCAGGCGCGGATGTCGGCCGGCACCTTGCTGGTGGCGTCGTAGCCCAGCTGGTAGCGGATGGTCACGGCGTTGGCCTGGTCGCGCGTGTCGGGCCACTCGGTGTCCACCGCGGGCAGCAGATAGAAGGGCCACACGCTCAGGTCGAGGCTGTAGGCGGCGCCGGCGAGCGTTTGCGTCGCGCCTGCCGTGTCGACATAGGTGACGCTGGTGATGCTGACGGGGCAGGCCACGGCACCCATGCCGCCGTGCAGCTTGTTCCACGCCACCGGCTGCTCGAGGCGGATCTCGGCCTCGGGGAAGGCGTCGAGCGTCATCTCCACGGTGCGCTGCATGATGGCGGCGTCCATGTAGTTCTCGCACCTCTGGCGCGCGGCGGCGATGAGGATCGGCAGCAGCGTGTCGAAGTCGCTGGTGTCGATCTGGCACTGCAGCTTGGCCTCGGTGACGGTCACCGGCTCGAGCGTGGCGGCGGTGATGAGTTGGATGCCCATTGGCTCAGCCCTGAATGTTGTTTCGGCTCGTCGACGACTGTTGCCGCCGATGTTTGCGGCGAGCCCCGTGCACCGTGACGCCGGCGACGCCGGGCGCCGTCGAGGCGATCGACAGCGCGCCTGCGGCTGGCGTGACAACAGCGCTTCCAGCCCACACCACCGTGGGGACCGATCCGTTGACCACCAGCGCCCCGGTGGTTGGGTTGATCACCACGCTGCTGGTGACCCCCACGGTGGGGGCGTTGCCCTGCAGCGCCATGGCCCCCGCGGTGGGCACGCGGTTGTCCGCCCGCACGACGATCGGCGCGCTGGTGGCAAGCACGGCGGCGGCGGTATTGGGCTGCCGGGTCGCGTGGCCGCTGGCGTTGACGGTCGGCGCGTTGCCCGCCAGCACGGCAGCGCCGGTGCTCGGCTGCTTGCTGATGCTGCCGTTGGCGTTGACGGTCGGCGCGTTGCCCGCGAGCGCCAGAGCACCCTGCGTCGGCCGGATGGTGTCTGCGCGACGAACGGTAGGCGCAAGGCCTGCGAGCACCAGCGCGGCCGGCGGCGGGCTGTCGAGCGTGAGGGTGTTGGACGGCGCCTGGCCGGCCAGCGCCAGCGCGCCGGCGCTCGGCTGGCGGGTGACGTTGGTGTTGGTGCCGACGGTCGGGGCGTTACCGGCCAGCGCGAGCGCGCCCTGCGTGGGCCGGATCGTATCGGCGCGCCAGACCGTGGGCGCCTGGCCGGCCAGCGCCAAAGCACCTACGCTCGGCTGGCGGATGCCCGCCGTCAGCACGGATGGCGCTAGTCCCGCGATCGACAGGGCCCCAGCGACAGGCTGGCGCAGCGTGATCTGCAGCACCGTGGGCGCGAGACCAGCGAGCGCAGCTGCACCAGCCACCGGGACGCGTGTGACGATGCCGCTGTTGGTGACGGTAGCCGTCTGACCGGCCAGCGCCACAGAGCCGACCACAGGGACGCGAGTAACGCTGTTGCCAACCGTGGCGGCCAGGCCGGCAAGCGCAAGACCGCCCGAACTAGGCTGGATGCTCGCGCCGCCACCGCCGGACAGATACGTGCGTAGCGTGGACCCGTCCGAGTTGTAGAGTGCTCCGATTGCGGCGTCACTGAGCGCCGCATCGAAGATCGCGAACATCACATGCGTTGCAGCATGGAAGAAGATGCGCCCACCTGAATAGTGGTAGCAGCCGAGGTGGAAGTCGAACGCACCGGCAGGCGCCACTGGCGGCCCAGTGAAGGCATTGGTGTTATCCAATGCGCCATTGACGAAAGTCCGAACACCAGCGGAGCCCCACGTCATAGCGAGCCAGAGGTCCCCCGTAAGGGAGCCCAGGCTAACCCCGGTGCCATTGACAATAAAGTTACCCGCCTGGATGCCGAGGCCCATGTTGTTGCCGGCATCGTCACTGCTTTGCCCGGCCATGGTTGTCGAGGTGGCGAAGGAGGCCGCAGACCCGACGACGAGGAACATCGTGCCGTTCGCGTGGGTGAACTTCTTCTCCGTATCCACGGCCTGGCTGCTGCCGTTCAGCGTGACGCCTGTGCCAAACGCTGTGCTGACACCAGTCGTCGGGCTGCCGATGAGCGTTGCAGTAACGGCGTCCGGGCCTGTTGGGGCCGTTGGGCTTGCTCCGTCCCAGTAGTACCGCAGGCCGTCTGTTAGTGCGCTCATCCAAGTGCCCAGTCAGTCGGTTTGTAGAGGAACACGTTGCCCGTCACGCTGTTCACCGCGATGAACACGTCGTAATCGGCGCAGTAGGCGAAGCGGCCATAGATGCCGCGGTAGTCGCCGGCCGGCGCACTCAGCGGCGTGGTGCCGCTGGGGCTGATCTGCGTGGCCACCCAGGTGCTCGGGTTGATGCTGTAGAGCACCCGCCTGTCCGCGCCTTCGTCGGTGTAGGCCATGAAGACATCGCGCACCGGGTCGTACTCGAGGCCGCAGCGCGAGGGCAGCGTGGCGCCGGTGACGGCCTGAATGCTGATGGTGTCGGTCGCCGTGTTCAGCAACAGCAGCGTGTTGTTGCTGGCGTTGGTGCGGTGGAGCGCGGCGAGCCGGCGCGACGGGCTGTAGGCCAGCGCCATGTCGCCCGAATAGAAGCCGCCGCCGATGGCCGGGATTTCGGCGCCCACGGTGTCGGTGGTCGGGTTGTAGCGGCGGAAGTTGATGAACGTGCCGCCGTCCTGATACCCGATGAGGAACTGCCCTTCGTCGGGCATCCACGCCGAGGTGCCCGAGTGCCCATCGGGCCACGAGATCGTCGCCTTGTAGGCCCAGGCCGGCCGCGCGGTGCCGGGCGTCTGCTGAGTCGCCAGCGCGGGGTCGAACTCCTGCACCTTGGTGAGACACGCGCTGCCTGACTTGCCCAGCCGGTACAGCTTGCCGGTGTTGGGGTTGACGCTGAGGACGTCGTAGGTGTGGATCGGCTGCGGTCCGTTGTCGGTGTAGACGCCGTTCCACCCGTTCGGGTTTGAGGCGCCGCCGCTGAAGGTGTCTTCGTCATAGGGGCTCGGGTTGTCGAGCCGCGCCCACGCATTCGTCGCCAGGTTGAAGGCGTAGGTTTCGTTGCCGTCGTAGTCGTTGTGGCCACCGCCATTGACGAACAGGCGATGCGACACCGGGTCGAACGCCCCCCCGCACCACGCGTTCATGATCGACTGCAGCGTGGTGGCGAAGCCCGGCACGCCCCAGCCCGTGTAGTTGAACGCCACCGACGACAGGGTGTTGCTGCCGATGGATGTCCACTCCCCTGCGGTTGCGCTAAGGATGTGCGATGGCACGGTCTGGCGAATGCCATGCTCCGGGTTCTGCGCGAGCGGCGAGAACGAGCTGGTGAAGTTGGATGCGCTCGCCACGCGCAGCCAGCCGTCGATGGCGCCTGGCGCCGCGTGCTTCACGGCATAAGCCAGGCCCGACAGCGCGAAGGCACCATAGTCCGTCGCCGTAGTCGAACTCGACGTCATGTCGGTATCGTTCGAGTGGTCCTTGAGCGTCAGGCCCAGCGTGGCGGGGATCGACGCGAGCCCGTGTCCGGCGATGTAGTTGCTGTAACTCTGCGCGCCCGTGTACCAGGTGGCCGGCGGCAGCACGGTGGAATCAGCCCCGATCGGGAAGCTGTAGACGCCGAAGCGCCGCCAGTTGTAATTGCCACCCGCACCATCGCCAGCGCGGGTGGTGACCTGCTTGTAGGCGTGATTGCGCACCGCCAGGTGGTTAGCCAGCGAGGTGGCCGACTGGTTAAGGCCGATGTCCGACGTGAAGCCCCAGGCCTGCACGCCGAATGCCGACATCCAGCCGGCGCCCCACCACGAGTCATTGCCGCCCGGCGTGCCGTACAGCGAGTTGCCGCCCGACGAGTAGTCGCCCAGGTAACCCTGCGGGCTCACCCAGCCTGGCGAGTGCGTGCCGTCGACGAACACCACCTTGTAGTAGTCGGTGTTCGCCTCCCACGCGGTTTTCCAGTCGTTGTAGGTGCTGTGATCGCTCGGGCACAGCGCGAAGGTCTGCGCCAGCGTGCGGATCGACCAATGCCCGCCGCGGTTGGCATAGGTGCCGCTGCGGCAGTCGACCACGCCTGCGGCCCCCGTGGCGTTGCGGAACGGACCTGTCTCGTAGGAGGTTTCACCTCGTCGCGAATTGACCCGCGCGACGAGGTAGTTGTAGACCGTCCAGAAGGCCGATTCCTCCCAGAACCAGAACCACCCTGACACGAGGAACGGCAGGTAACCGTAGCTCGGCTGATGCGTCGTCACCGGCGTGCCGTTGGTGCCGCCGGTGGTGTCGGGGATGGTCGGGCTCGAGCCGCCGAACACGCCGCTCGGGATGTCGCCAAGCTTCGGCAGCGTGTGCGTGGTGGCGTCGCGGTAGTGGGTGGACCACGAACCCCCGGAGAAGCCGAACACCATGGCCGCGCGGTAGGCCCTGGCGTCACCGCCCGACGTGATGTAGCAGACCTGCGCGCTCGGGATGATGGCCGCCGACGAGCCCGCCGTGCCCATGCTGGAGTTGACGCCGGCCAGCGTGTTGGCGCTGTAGGCTTGCTGCAGGCCGTTCAGCGTGCCGCTCGATGGTGCGCCCCAGCCGTAGGTGGGCACCATGCCCGTGGCCATGAGGTAGGCCGCGTTGTGCGCCGGGGTGAGGCCCGGGTCGCTCGCCAGCCAGTAGCTGAACACCCCCGTGCCCGACAGCAGCGGCACGCGCGTGCGGCCTTTCACGTCGATGGCCGCGCTGAAGCGCGACGAGCCGCCCAGCGTGAACCCGTAGGTGGCGCTTTTGCTGATGCCCACCGTGGTGAGCGTGCCGTTCTCGACCCACGGCAGCACCTCGACCGCGCCGCCGGCGTACAGCCGCACCTCTAGCCACGCGACGAGATGCGTGTCGACGACCTTGCGATACCGCCACGACGACATGACCGGACCGCTGACCCACGTCTGCGCCGGGGAATCCCAATCGGTCGTGGCCCACGACACGGCGCCGAACGCGCCGCAGTCGATCGCGGCGGTGATGCCGGTGGCCTTGAGGTCGGTGGTCGTGAGCGCCGTGCCACCGCCGGGCGCCGCGGACGACAGCGTGATCGTGGCCGGCGTGTTGGCCGTGAGCGTCTTGCGCCCGCTCAGGATGGCGAATTTGGCCGAGCCGTCGGGCCATGTGCTCTTGACGGTGCACTGCCAACTCGACGCGTCGGCCGTGGTGGCGATCTGCCCGCTCGGGATGTCGCCTTGCTTGAAGGCGTAGCCCAGTGCGAACGGCACGTTGGTGCCGCCGGCCGTGCTGGTGATGGTGAAGTCAGTGGCGAGCGGGCCGGGGCCGCCAGGAGCCGAGTAGAAGATCGACTGTGCGGTGTCAGTCTCGATCACCTGCCCCACTGTCGGCGGCGCGACCGCTGCAATCGCGTACGCCACCCCGCGAGCGACGGCCGAGCGGGCCAGCATGGGCTAGCCCCCGACGTAGGTGTCGGCGTGCCCCGCGTGCAGAAGGATGCTGTTGGCGGCGTTGTTCACGCTCCACTGGGCCATCAGGTTGACCTTCTGGTCGCCCGTGAAGTCGAACCCGCTGCCAACGGCAGGCGCTGCGTTGTACGGCAGCATGTGGCGCCCGGCCCCGCCCGCTGTCGGCGCCGGGCTGCCGATCACGGCATGCGAGTCGAACGCGCAGCCCTTCGGGAACAGCGTCGTCAGCGTGCCGTCGCCGGCAACGCGGCAGACCAGCTCGCCGCTCAGGCGCCAGTGCACGTTGGTCTGCGCGACGATGTTCAGCGTCATCAGCCCGGACAGGAACACGTCGACCGAGCCGATGCGCAGCGCCAGCTGCAGCGTGCCCGGCGTCGTCACCAGCGTGCTGATGCGCCCCGCGAAGTCGAAGGCCAGCACCTTGCCGCGCTTCCAGTACCCGATGCCGAACGCGGCCTCGAGCGCGGACTTCGGCAGCAGGCTGGTCTGCGTCGTGCTCGCGGTGAGCGCGGGGCCGTCTTCCTCGACTTCGAGGATGCGGTTGCGGTAGCCGCGGTCAGCCATGTCACTG
>OFQZ01000307.1_pt1 | contig 18289 bp, 45 predicted proteins | sample 1543011 | NCBI WGS metagenome assembly OFQZ01 (sample SAMN07774216, study PRJEB24372) | wastewater metagenome | isolation source: Exp Tend NO 0WW | collected 2016-02 | reverse complement strand
TTTTCGCAAGCCGAGCGGCAACTCATGGAGCGGGTTGTTCGCGGATCGACATCGCAGAACGCGCTGCGCCTTGTCGGAAAGCTGTCGCCCGAGGGGAGCGGACTCATGGCCGCGCTCGGCATCGGCGCCACGGCTGCCAATCCACTTATGAGCGGTTTTCCCGCCGCTGGTTTTGTCGCTAAGCAAGTCGCCGACGCACTCACCAAGCGCAATGTCCAACGGCTTTCCGAGACGGTGCGCCAAGGCGGCGCATCGCGAACCACGGCAAACCAAGCGCTCATCGAACTCCGCCGCCGCGCCCGCCTTGCCGGTCAATCAACGCTCCCCGCTCTGCCGGGCGTAGTCGAACAGGATCGCTAAACAGAGTCGGGGACATGGTATAATTCTCCCGCGTGAATCGGGAGGAAGGCATGAGCCGCGAAGACGTTTTGGATCGGTACAATCAGAGCGAAAAACGGCAAGAAGCCAGTCGAAGGTACAGGGAGCGTCACCGCGAAAAGTTGCGGCAGACATCTCAAGAGTGGACGTGGAAGAACCCCGAGAAGCGCAAAGCCTACGCTCGGGATTACTACCAGCGAAACAAGCAACGGATTCTCGATCAATCCTCCAAATACTACGCCGAGAACAAGGGGCAGCGCTCGCTAACGCAGAAGGCGTGGTGGGACGAGGCGAAGAAGTTAGGCAAGCACGTTGGCTACCGGGTTGCTCGTCGCAACAAAATGGACGCGGCGCCGTGGGGCAGGGTTTTGAAGAACGCCAGGGTCAACGCGAAGCGTGCCGGTGTCGCCTTTGATCTGACTTTAGAATGGGCCGCGTCATTCGGCGGCATCTGCGCAGTAAGTGGCATCCCGTTCGTTCCATCGTTCGGACACACAGGGCCGTTCACGCCGTCCGTTGATCGGCTCGACCCAGCGAAGGGCTACACGCAAGCAAACTGCCGCCTCGTTATCTGGGCGGTGAACAGATTCCGTGGCGAGCACGGCGACGACACTATGTGGGCAGTTGTTGACGCAATGGTCGCGGCCCGCGAACGACGACGAAAGGAATAATCGAATGGCCGTGAAAGACTGGTCGACTTCTTCGGCAGACAATGACGACGCGGACGCCACGATCAACTGGCTAGAGGGGCAATCCCCGGCCACGGTCAACAACTCAGCCCGCGCGCTTATGGCGGCAGTGGCGTCCTGGCGCGACCTGATCGACTACGGCACGGTGTCTGGCGGCACGGTCGGCGGATCGGCAAACGCCGTCACGCTGACGAACAACCCCACGGTGACGGCCCGTGAGGCAGGCCGGCGCTATCTGTTCAAGTACACGTCCACGGGCACCACAGGGGCAGTGACGCTCGTTGTGGACGGGCTCACGTCGGGGGCTATTCAGTACCTTGGCGCGGCGTTGGTACCAGGGGACATTGCAACGGATGATTGGGTGCTTGTAGGTGATGACGGGACCAACTTCCAGCTTCTGACCACCCCGCGCGTTTCGTATCTCAAGCTCATCAACGGGCTCACGGCGGATGCTTCACCGGACGGCGCGGCGGACTATCTCGTCACCTACGATGCAAGTGCGTCCCTTCCCAAGAAGGTGCTTCCAAACGCACTTGTCGCCACCCAAGCGCAAATGGAGACAGGCACATCCAATGACGTGTACGTCTCGCCGGGCCGGCAGAAGTCTCACCCGCTTCACCCGAAGGCGTGGGCTAACTTCGACGGCACGACAACTGGAACCAATGCCCCAAGCGCTGGGTCAGGTGTCACGTCGATCACCCGGAACAGCACGGGGGATTACACCTGCAACCTCGGAATCACCATGTCGGCCACCACCTACGCTTATTTTGGCTTGGCGAAGGGTAGCACGGTTCCGCTGATTATCAGCTCGAACGCCGCCGATTCCAAATCGACAACGGCCTTTCAATTCAAATGCCGCCGCGAAACTGGTGCGGCGGTCGATGCGGCTGAGATTTCCATTTTCATCTTCGGCGACATCTAGCCGACCAGGGCAGAAGCCACGGCAACCACGGCCAGAAGCGCCCAAATCGCCAGCACTGCAACGAAGCCAGCCGGCACGATCGCGTCACGCATGTCTTTCACTCCCTGACTTGCAGAACCTTACCACGGCATGGAGGCCCACGCCAATGAGCCTGATAGACGAGTTTTTGCGCATCCTGCATCTCGACGGTGTGCGCATGCGCCAGCCACAGCCGCTAGAGGATGATGCAGCGACTGCGTTCCAAGCCGCACTGATTTCGGAAAACCGGGTCTTGCGGGCCGAGCTGAAGCGCAACGGGTACAGCGACTTCTACATCGATCACCTCATCAGATCGGGCGGGAAGCGCACGTGACCCTACTCGATCTTCTCGGGCAACGCCCGCCACGCTACGACGCTAACCTCCACCGCTCATCGTTCCCCGACCCGAAGAGGGAGCGCACACTAGCAGGCCACGTTCAAGAGTGCGCGGCGCGGTATCACGAACTCAGAACCGACAGCCAGGACATTCGCATCGAACTCTTTGAGCTTCGGCGGCTGATCTATCTCGTGATCGGGCTCTTGGTCGTCAACAAGGTGATCGACATTTCTCAGATCATGGCGGTTGTCACGCCGACCACCTGAAGTTTCCACCGATCCCAGTGGGTGGGAAACCGCCGCGCGTGCCCGGCGGAATAAATAGGCACGCACCACCCCACCCCACACTCATAGGTGATCTATGACCACAGTTCTCCGCCTATTCTGGCCGCGCTTTGTCATGCTCGGCGTCTTGCTTCTCATCGGCTTATTTCTCGGCGCTGGCGTTGCCTTCGCCCAGGAAGCTGGGCCTATCGCCGTTGACCAGATTGCCCCGCCAGCGGCCGTTGTGCCGGCCCCCGACCTTCTGAGCCTCGCATTCTCGACGGCCTCCGCGTTCGTTGTGGCGGCCGTGGGCGCCCTTCTGACCGTCGCACTGCGTCATGCCCCGGCCTGGGTTACGGCCATCGTTGACCATCTGACGACCTCCGAGGCGGTCAAATGGGAAACCCTGCTTAGCTCGGGCCTCGATCGCGCCGAAGCCTACGCCCGGTCACAGATCGGCGAATTTACCAGCAAGAACCGGAGCGAAGTCGTTACCGTCATGGCCGGGTTTCTCAACGCGTTCAATCCCGAAATTGTGCGTTGGGCGGATCAGAACAAAAACGGCGTGTTCGACCTGATCGAATCGCGCCTGTCACCGACCGGCCCGCGCACGACGCCCGCCGCCGTCGCCCCGCTCAAGCGCAAGAGCGAGGTTAACTAATGGGGGCGTTCATCAAGTATGCCGGAAACCCCGCCGTGATCTTGTCGATCGTGGTTGCGGTGTTGTTCGGCCTTTACAAATGGGAAGGCTACAAAGCGGCCAGCGCGAAGGCCGAGGTTGAGGGTGTCCGTAAATCGCTGGTAATGGCGGAGCAAGAACTCCGCAACGCCGCTTCGATCAACCGTGGAGCTTTGCTTGCCGCCGAGAACGCGTCGAAAGAAGCCGAACGCCAAGCCCAAATCGCACAAGCCGCCGCGAAGAAATCGCAGGACCGGCTACGCGAAAACAACCTCTTGAGACGGAACATCCAAAATGTCACCGAGAATCCTCCTGTGCCTGATGCTATCGAGCGTGTCCTTGACGGGATGCGTTCCGCCGTGGATGGAAGCGGACCGGCCCCCGGTAGTGCTGACGAAAGTGGAACAAGTGGAGCGTCCGATACTAGTGGACCCGAAGTGCCCGCCGAAACCACTCCCTCCAGCTAAACCAGCCGATACGAATACGCTGTCTAAGCCGGCAGCGGACTACTTCGCAGAATGGTTCCTTTGGGCGACCGAATGCGAAGCGAAAAACGATGAGCTTGGCGCAATCCTGCGCCCCGCTCAGTAACCCCCACCCAAAACGAAAGGACTACGCATATGCGCTCTATGCTCGCAATTCTCTCGCTCGCCATCGCTCTGCCGGCCGCTGCCGGGGATTGGTACGCTTCCGTGTATGGCGGCGTGAACTTCGACAACGTGATTGACGTTGCGTTCGTGGAAAGCCAAACCGGCGCCGTTGTCGGCGGCACGGTCGGGCGGGCCACGCCTGTTCCCGGCCTGCGGATCGAGGCTGACCTGTCTTTCCGCCGCAACGATGTTGAATTGTTCGGCGGCGTCATCAACGCTGACCACACCACGACCGCGCTCATGGCGAATGCGGTCTATGACATCGACGTTGACGGCGATCCGGTGAAACCGTACCTGCTCTTGGGCGTCGGCTACGCACAGACCGAGGCCACGTTTGAGAACGTCAGCCTGCTCAAGCTGGAAGCGTCCGACATCGCCTATCAGGCCGGGGCAGGGCTGCAAACGACCGTTTGGCCGGGGGCGCGGCTCGGCGTCGGGTATCGGTTCTTCCAAGGGCCGAAGGTCGAAGTGCTCGGCACCGAGTTGAGCGACGGCACGAATCACAGCGTCATCGGCTCGCTCTCGTTCGATCTGTAATTCTCAGGGCCTAATCAGCCCATCATACTGCAAGGCCCGCCCTAAACAGGCGGGCCTTTGTCGTTTGTGGGTGGGATGTCAAATTGCTCTTTTGGACCGTGCCGCAAATGCACGTCACACTCGCAAACACTGATGCTGCTGAAAACGCGCAGGGCGGGGCAGTCATGCGCGTGGTCTCGCCAGAAGTAGCGCCGCCCATCTTGACCTTTCGGGAAAACCTCGTCGCTCATCTTCTCACCCTATAGCCCTAAGAGCCGCAACAAACAGGTTCAGCCCGCCCCACGATCCTAGCACAAGAACCGCCAGGCCCAGCCCCTCGCATACGCCTTGCCACCATAGGCGGAAGCCCCAGCCGAACAGTGGGCGTTTGATTGGGCGGTAAATTCTGGTAGAATCCGAACTGTATCGGCTGAAGCCTGCGAGCGGAACTTCGTGTGTCTTAGCTTCGCGGGCTAAGCTCAAGACCTGCCGAGAACGCGAGCCGATGCGCGCAGCAGGCCAGCCGGGTTGATCACCGGCTGTTGTCTTTTGGCCGGGGCCTCTACGTCTCACGACGCACGCTCCGGTTTTCACGGCACACCACAATAGATCAGGGTGCCAGTTACTACCGCGAAGCCGTTGAACAGGTTGGCGGGTATCGTGATAAACAGAAAGACAGCGTAGCGCATGACTCATCCTCGTTGCGTTGCGTTAGGGGCCGGTGAGAGTTGGCGCTCTCCCGGCCTCGCTTGTTTGTACCCTAGTCGGGTTGAGATTTGGTTGCCGCGATAGCACGAAGTTCTTTCGCCCGTGCCCGTGCGATCGCAGGCTGGGCCGCAAGCATCTCCGCCCGCTTCGCCGCGATCTCGCGCAACTGGTCCCCGATGTCGGGAACGCTCCGCGAGCCGTCGCACCAGCGCAGCACTGTGCGCTTTGAAACCCCAAGGTCACGGGAGGCTTGTAGCTTCCACTCGTCGCCGAGCTCGGGGTAGTAAATCGATTCGGCTAGGGCGATGAACTCGATGCGGGTCATTCCGCGAATCTCCATAGAAAAGGGGCGAGCCGCAAAGCCCGCCCCGGTTGGTTACTCAGCCGCCAAAGTGTTGGCTGGCTCGAACTCATCCGCCAGCAAGTGGGCGGGAATCTCTGGATACTCGATCCCTTCCAGCGGATCGGGCGTTTCGTCGATCGCCGTGGGCTCGTAGGTGAGAGCCTGGGGCGCCGGTTCGTCCACGTACATCTTGGCGAACCGCTTGACCGCCTTCTCCATGTCGCTCAGTGAGACTTTCCCGTCTGCTTCGGTCGTTTCAACCGTTACCGTCTTCGTCGTCTCGCTGATCGTGTACTTCATTGATGGCCTCCATGCCATTTCGCCCCGGCTTGATTGCCGTGACGTGGGTCTAATATGGTCGCACAGTCGCGACCAGTCAAGTGGGTGATGGTCGCGCTACTGCGACCAAGCGTCGCACCCTAGACCATCCCCACCACGCGGCGCTTGGCGTCGCTGTTTCCCTCGATATACCGCTGCGTGACCACAAGCGACCGGTGCCCCGCCAATTGTTGCACGTCCCGAATCGACCCGCCCGCCGCCGTGATCTTGGTGGCGAGCCGGGTGATGAACGTGCGTCGCCCGCTGTGGCTTGACGCCCCCTCAAATCCCAAAGACCCGTAGAGCCTCTTAAACCGCTGGGCGATGGCTTTGCCGTTCGTCCGGTGGCCTCGGCTATTGCGGACCACGAAGCCGCCCCTGTCGGCCGCCTTGGCAAGCTCGCCGGCAATGTCCTGGTGCATGGGGATTTGCCGCCCACCGCTCTTGCCCTTGGTGGCCACGTCAGGAAGGGCGATGTGGTCGCTGATCTGCCCCTCGGCATCCGTGACCATAGGCCAGGTCAACGCGGCTATCTCGCAAGCCCGTAGGCCCGCCTTGACGCTCAGCACGATCATAATCCTGTCGGACGGATCGGTCACAGTTGCCAGGGCGGCCTTGATTTGGGCGTCGGTTAGGATTTTGGCTTGCTTGGTCATGGCTCACGCCCGCATCCGTTCACTAGTATCGAACCCGCCGAGCAGCAACTCAGCATCAATGACGTATCTCATGTTGCTGCCGACGGGGTGTTCGGCCGCGTATCCTTTTGCCATGGGTAAGATTAGGCACAGAGCCTCGATAAGAGGGGCAAATTCGAGCTTCATTTTGCGTTCCGCGATCATCATAGCCGCCAAAGCAATACGAAGTGACACAGCCTCGCTAGGCCTAGATACCCACGCGCTTTCATCGTCCAAGATACGCTCGACGGAATCGAAGATCGATCCAGGCTCACGGGCCAAGGCTTCAAGCATTTTGAGCCGGTCACTTAAGCCACGCGCATCGCGCTCCCATGCCTCGGCGGATTCCTTCCACCCGAGCATGTCGTCTTCCATTTTGGCGCATTTGGCTTGGTAATCTTCGATCAACAAGGCGCGTGGTGTATTTGTCATTCGCAATCTCCCTAATAGCAAACGTCGCAGGTGCAGTGGGCATAGCTTCCGCTTTGGCATTTGGCTGACGCGTAATGTCTCGGCATCATCGGGTCATCGCCGTAGGCGTCGCAGTGAGCGCACTCGCCTTTTGGCAAACAGCGCCTGTGTTTCGACGGCTCCATAATCGGAACAATTGTCCGCGCAACCTTGTCGTAAAACAGTTCCGACCTACCTAGCGGTACTCGGCGCGGGCAGTCGTTGCATCGTGTTTCGTCAGTTGGATAGCCTTCCGGCGGGCAATCGCTGCAATAGGTCATTCGCTTTTGCTCCACTCTCCACACCAATCGTTTGGGCCAACAAACGGGAAAGTTGCCATCGGGTTATAAGTAATCGGGTGTTGGTTGTCGTCAGGCCACGGGACCATTTGCGGCGGGTAGCGGTGACAGTTTGACCCGTCACACCACTTGCAATCGCGGCACACCTTGCCGTCAGGTGCGGTCGGGCTCATTCGTCACCGCCCACATATCCGCTGCCCTTGCAGATGTAGCAAGTTGCAGCTGCAATTCCGCGCGCGTCTTCCGGGACTGGGCCGGGAAACAAGTATTTTGCCGTCGTAACGCTGATAGCAATCTCGCCCGAGCCCTTGCATTTATAGCACTCGGAAACGCCGTCCATTTGATCGAATTTTTGCTGTATTTTGTCTTCAGGACTCACGGCTTATCTCCCCTCCTAAGTGCTGAGCAAACGCGTTCACATTCTACAACTTCGGCTTCCAGCTGCTCGATCATGTCTGCGGCTTCGGAAAACTTAGTCGGGCCGTATGACCTCTCGGCGGTGTGGCAAAGCCTTAGCCACGCCACGATTTGCTGTTGCGTGTGATCGCTCATCGTTTAACCCTTTCCTCTGTCATAAAATCACCTCTCGAATCAGTTTTGCTACCGCTGGAAACTGTATCACGGAAAATACGGCTGTAAACTGCGCCGCGTGGCTTTCCTGTAGTTTTGCTACCGCAGCGCAGACAGTCGCCGGTACTTTTCTTCGGTCGTGTGCCCGTCCCACGGTTTGGTGTATGATGGCAGTTCAGCGAACAGGTGCGCCTCGTTGTCGTGGTAGTGCCAAGAGACTTGGCCAGTCGGAAGGTCGATATACACACAGCCATGCCAAGCCGAGTCCCAACCTTCGATTGCCGTTCTCGCTGTTCCGCTCGGGAATAACTTTGCGAGAGCCGCGACAACCATGTTGCGCTCATGGTAGGCGTAATAATCGCGCATGTCGCGGGCAACGCTAACTTCGCGATTGGCGCGGTCAAGTTCGTCTTTTCTCATGGCTCATCCTTTGTTGTGGTTGCGGGCTTCATCTCACGCCAGCATGTTCGATCGGGGGAATTGGCGAACGAGCAGGTCCGCCGGTATCGGGGCCTTGCGCGTCATTTGCTTCATGAAGAACGCGCGGCCCAGTTCGCGGCTCTGATCGCGCAGGGATCGAAACCACTCAGGGTTTGCGTCCCGCGCCTTGTGTGCGCCTTGATCCGTTTCTCCGCCCGTGATGATCCAATCAGGCGCGTTCGTGTCCAAGATGATCGGGCCTAGCAACGGCTCAAAGCTGCCGAATGTGAAGCGCGGTTGAAGGGTTGCCTTCGCGTCCATCAGTTTCATGCGGTCGCGGTCGTATTCCTCTTGGTTCGCGATCGTCGCGCCTATGGCAGCATTCGCCGGCCAATCCTCAACCATCTTCAAAACATTGCCGATGCGCTTCGTGAGTAAGAGCCACGTCAGGTTCGGCGTCTGTGCGATCACGTCGAACAGATCGCGCCGCCACAGCGGGTCCACCTCGTTGTCGAACACGTCGGCAAGTGATGCGCAGAACACGTAGGTGCGCTCCGTCGCCTGGCGGTTCCACGCTATCGGCTTGCGCCAGTTCGCTTTCGACGTGCGCGCGCGGCCTTCACCAGGGCCCCACTTCACGCGCCCGTAGCGGTGATCCATCATCGCCTCGGCATAGCAGCCATCACACGCAGGGCTGACCTTCGTGCAGCCAATCCATGGATTGAACGTGTGCGTGGCCCATTCGATCTTTGTGTTTTCAGCCATCCGTCCCATCCTTCGGCGCCGTCTCAATAGGGTACCACTCGGCTGCGTTGGTCATGAAAACTGCTCCGCTGTCCATTTGTCCCAATCGAAGCCGCACCGACACGGGCCGCCGAACTTCCCGTCTTTCGGCTCGCGCAACTCATTGCAACTTGGGCACAGAGGCTCGCTGATTGTGATCGTCGTACCAGGCGGGAAAGTGGCGGCGTCGAGCGTTATGACCTTCTCGTGGTCGCCGCCGCGATCACCCTCCGCGTGACATTCCCATCGCGGGGCGACTTGGTCGCATGACGGACCGGCGTACACGTCAGGGGACATTGTTGCCCACATCGTCTCGCGCGTTTTCCACTCGCTAGTCATGGCTTGTCCTTGGGTGGGGCGCAGCTAGTATCGCGCGAGATCTGCGCTCGGTCGCTTCGGCGCGAGACTCCAGTTCACAATCTGTGTCGTCGCAGGAAATGAACTCAGGACCACCTGCACCACAGACCTTGCAGTAGTATGGCTCACCGTTCAGCCATGGCTTTTCTTTTTCCATCTCTACGCCCCCGCCGCTATAGCAGCCGCAATGGCGCGGCGAAGGTTGTCGGCGTTTGTTTCGCCGAGAATGACGGTCTCGCACTGAGCGAAATAGGCGTCGATCATGGCATCGCTCACATCTTCCGGCTTGACGGCGCGAAGGGCGGCGCGGGCTTGTGGCAACCAGTCGTGCCACGCGGGCCAATCGCCCATCTGCGACTTCGCGTCTGCCGATCCTTCCGGGCCGACACTTTCACAAATCGCCCTCGCCATTGTCTCAACGATCTTGCTCACGTTTGTTTCTCCGGGTCGGTGAGGGGAGAGGCGGCGTCGAACATGGCGCGCCACGCTCGCGTGGCAAGGCGATCGCTGAAGTCGCTTGGCGGGCCCCAATTGGCTTCAATCATCGCTTCTGTCGGCTCCCGGCTCAGGATTTTGTACCCAGCAGCCGCGAGGGCTGAGAGGCGGGCAGTGGTGAGCCTTGCACATAGCTCACAAGGGCCGAACTCTAGCGGGCCGGCTATGCCCCTCTCTGCCGCCTGCCTGTCGATTTCAAAGCACGGGGGCTCACCCCTCTCAGCGCATTGCTCACGGCACTCGAACCGTTCTAGCGTGTCTCTCGCACTCATGTTTTCTTTCCCTCGGTTAGAGCGGCGCGGTGACGAAGTAGCCAGGCTCCGACTGCGAACAGCGTCTCGTAATGGCCGTGCTTGGCGCTGGCGCGTTTGAACGCCTCCGACATTCCGTCGCGTTCTTCGTTGCTCCAAACCTCAGGAACCAGCAGCGCCTCTTCCATCTGCTTGGCGCGCGCTTCGGCGTCGTCACGTTGGCGCTCAATTCGCTGCACGGCGTCAACGGGCGTGTCATCGCTGTCGGCTATGCCGAGATGTTCGACGATGGCGTCAAGCGAGTTGTAGGCTCGCAAGGCGTCTTCGCGCTCACCCTTCAACCGCTCGACTTCTGCTTCGGCGGCGACGGTTTTACCGACCTGCACTGCAACATCAGACGCCAGCTCATGCTGTAAGGTTTGCAACCGCTCGACTTCTGCGAGGATGAGCCTGACAGCCGCTGTGTTGATGACGTAAGTCTCTCCGCCCATCAAACTCACCGGCACGGCAAGATCAACCCGCACCCGTTCCATCGCTTCCTCAAGCGTCATAGTCGTGCTCATGGCTTCTGGTCCTTCATCTGTTCGATTTTAGGGCGCGGATTTCGTCGGCAAAATCTGATAAGCGGTCGCTTACGATTTCACGTAATTTCTGGTCTGGCTGCCCGCTGCCAACCGCGTCACCGCCGTGTAGTGCGTCGTTTGCAGCCCTCTCAGACAACTTCGCCGCTTCCTCCAGCGCAGCACCCCGCGCTGCCTCTAGGTCGGAGGAGAGGGACACAATAGCCCCTTCTATTATTTTGGTGTGCTGAACCGACATTGAAACCTTGCCTTCAAACGAGAAGCCGCGCGCCCGTTCCAATATCTCCAAGGCTTCAGCGCTCATCCGCTTGGTCTTCGAAGTAAAACCGGACAGGCTCATTCACGTGTTCGACCATGACGCGTCGAAAGCGCACCGCCGTCCTGAATGTTGAATAGTTCCGCTCTAGGTACTCTGTGGAGCGCAGCAATTCTCGCCGCCAACCTTCGAGGCTGTGACTACCTTTGCTAATGTTGCAGGGCGGACAGCTTGGCACCATGTTCGCAAGCGTGTCACGCCCATCATGGAGCACGCGCCCGGTCTGCACAAAGCCCTTTCCGAGTTCGTAGCGCGTTTCGCGAATGACCGGCTCAATATGATCTGCGCACCAACGAGCCTTCAGGTGATCGCCACAATAGGCGCAGCGTCCACTGTATCGCTCAAACAACGCCGCACGCTGAGCTTTTGTTAGTTTCATGTCGGTTCCTTTGCGGATTGGAGGGCGGCGAGGGCGTCTTGCGCATGGCCGGCAAGCGTGTTGAACGCGTCGTGCGCACCTTCAGAATAGGTGCCGTCGCCGATCAACGTCTTGCCCGTGTGGCCGGCGATCAACGTGAGAAGCGACTCAATCTCCGGCACCACCTCCGCCACGCGGAGAGCGGAAAGGATTTGCGCGTGGTTGTTGACGTAAGCTTCCCAAAGTTTCTGATGTGCGCCGTGCTCATTCCCGACGCCAAAAAACTGGACACCAACCGCGACGCCATCAAAGTTTGTGAACGTGTCAACGCCGTATGGCGCCGTCCCATCGCCATCGCAAAGCGGGCAATTGCCAACGTCAAGACATTCCTTAACCTCGGCAGTTGAAAGGTTTCCAGGCGTCGCCTCTTTCCCCAGCCGTTCCAGCGTCTCGATAAGGGAGCGGATGGCGTTTGCGGTGGTCATGCTGCCTCGCTTTCAACTGGAACGCCGGCCATACGCAACACCTCGTCGCGCAACTGGCTAGGCTTCATGTTCGGGATGAACTCAGAGCAAACAATCGCGCAAGCGTCGTTGAAGAATGCCGAGAATTGCCCTTGATCCATCTTCGCGAAAGAAATCGACTTTGGGAACTCGTGCAGGCCCTTCGCCGTCTTAACCGTGATCGTGTGCCCGCTGCGGAGCTTGATGACGTTGGCGACGGCATCACGGTGAACGCCTACCGCCTCGCCGATCGTGCTGCACAGCTTCCAGAATAGCCGGTGGTGCTTAAGGTTCCGTGGCCGCGACACCTCGCACGCAACCAGCGCGCCGGGAGGGACGCCGTGAAGCGCCTCCCGTGCTGCGTCGTCATCGGGCACGAGCCCGCTGATTGTGCGGATGAAGATGGCTTTGGTCACGCGCTCAACTCCTTGACGCGCTTCTCGGCAAACGCCTTGACCGCGAGCGCGTCGGATTTCGCCCGCGCCCAAAACTCGTTCATGGTCGCCTTGTTCGTCTCAAGCCACGCCTTGATTGTGTTGCCGTCCTTAGCCTCGTGAAGCCATTCGATGCAGCGGTCCGCGAACTCGCCGATCGGCACAGTCGCCAGCGGATCGCCTGGCGCCCACATCACAACAAGGTTGTCCTTGCCGCCGATCGCGGTTAGGCGCTTTTCGACGGCGGCTTGCTCGGCAATCTCCGAGGCCGTGGCGTCGATCGTCACGCGCTCCATTTCTTCGGGTGCGTAGACCCCAGCTAGGTCTTCGGGCCAGCCCTTGCGGATGCCCTGCACCTCGGCGCACTTAGAAATCATCACGCGCGGCATCTTCCGCCAGTTGGAGTTTTGAGGAAGCTCAAACTCTCCAGTCGGGCGCTTCTTGCCAGCGTCGGCGTCATAAGCCCAAATCTCAACGAGAGGCGCGAACTCGGTCCAGTACGCAACGCCCTTAAGGGGGTGCCACTTCCCATCGGGGCCGTATTTGTAAACCGTCACGATGGCCCGAACGATGCCGAGCGGGTTCGTGCGCGGGTCTTTGGCGTTTTCGTCGTAAATGATTTCCGGCTCGTCTTCTCCGGGGCGATACTTGCCCGACCTTTCGGCAACGGCGCGGAATCCGTCGATTGCAGTGATGATCGACATCTTGCGCTTTTCGGGCTTGTCCTTGTTGTACACGACCGCATAAATCTGCTTGCGGAACGGGTCGAGCCCTACGCGCCGGCTGACCTCGCAAAACAGGTCAAATTCCTCCGGCGAACAATCCGCCGCCACGGTGCGCCGCATCAGATCAAGCTGCTTTGGCGTCATGTCGAGGTGAACGACTTGGTTCATTTATGCTCTCCGTAGGGTGAGTGAGATGCCGCCGTTGCCGAGCGTGGCGCCGGGGATTTCCTTCTTGTCCTTCAACGCGTCCTTGAGCGCTTTCTTGTCGAGTGCCGGGTCCTGTGGCTTCCAGAACTCGGCAGGGATCAGCGCCTCGTTTGTGATGACGACATTCGGCGCGCGCCGACCGAGCGACAGTGTGGCCTCTGGCAATTCGAGCTTGGTTAGCTCGCCGATCACCATTGCTTGCTCGACGGCGGCACGAAGAAAGTCGATCCGGTCTTCGTATCGTTTCAGCCTGGCGTCGAATTGCTTCATCTTCGACATGAGCCCTTCGGCCATGACCTCGGCTTCCGTGATGAGCGCAATCACGCTAGCAATCGCGCCGTGCAAATCCGTCTCACCCTCGATCGTGTCGCGGGTCGTGTCCTCGTCCATATCGGGGAGTTTCGACAGCGTGTCGCGCAGGGCTTCCGCCGCGCGGCGCTCGCGCTCCAGAGCTAAAATCGCTTCACGCTCGCTCATCGCGTCCTCACCCTCACCGCCCCGCCGCCAACCTTGCGCTTCCACCGGAAACGCTTTTTCGTAACGGGTATCTCAATCTCCGACTTCGGCAACTGGCGCACAGCCACGCGCTCACCTTTTCGGATCATGTGCTTGTCTGACCCGGCCGTTGTGGCCTTGGTGCCGTTGGTTTTCTTGGCGGCGCATTCGGCGTGAACCCAATAGAGATTCGCAGGGGTGTCAGGGTCCATGCCAAGCGCAACTAACGTGGCGCGCGGCGTCATGTGCTCAAGGATTCGCGGCTCGTAGGCATTGAGTGGTTGTCTGCAAAGGCCGCACGCAAAAAACTCACACCCGGCAGCGGTGCTTTGCCAAGCCTGCCGGATCGCCACCGACACCCTTACGTGGCAGGGTATGTCTTTGCGCTTGCTCATGGCTTCCCCGGACCCTCTGAAACGGTAGGAAGCACACCGCTGCCAGCCTCACGGTCTGACAAGGCTCCGGGGAACTCGTCGCCAGCCAAGCGGTCGAGACGCGCAACGCGCTCGGCTTCCTGTCGGCATAGCTCGTTGTACAGCGCAAAGCTAGCCGTCGCGGCGTCGATCAGGCCCAGCATCAGACGATGCCGAGCAATCGTGTCCTTGACGCCCTTGTCGAATGGGCTTTCGACGTTGCGGCGGTGCGGTAGGTGGTGGATCGTGGCGCTCATTGGCCGCACTCAGTTTTAAAGTCGCCGTCAAAGCGCTGTGTTCGCAGGGCTTCAAGAGCGCCATCAACAATGTTCAAAATCGCGTAGAGCCGGTGTGACGCAGACCCTGGGCCATCGCCGACCGCTCGAATGTTTTTCAACGTCCTTTCAAGATGCTCTTGCCTGGTCATGCAGCCCTCGCTTCAACCGGCTTGCTGCACCGGTCGCAAAAATGCTTGTTGCCGTTCGTCGAACGCCAGCCGTTCTTTGCCATCCAAAGCCGCGCCTCGATTTCCGTGACGGGGTGAAGTTCTTCGATGTCGCCGCAGCGTGGCGCGTCGCAGCGCAATATGGTTTGGCGGGGGGCTTGGATGATCATGGCGCCGTCACCATCGCGAGCGCTTTGCGCAAGCACCCGTCGCATAGGTCTTGCCACCGCGCGTCATAGTCAGGCTCCTGACCGATGCGCACAACTTCGTCGCGGTGCTCGCCGCACTCGTCGCATGTGTTGGAACACCACGAACTATAAGACGCTGTAGAATCAAGCCCCGTCGCCCTGTTGAAATCACTCTCGGAGCACGTCTCCGCATCTAGCGTCCGCAACTCTGCGCGAGCCTGTCCGAAAGTCTTGTCGCGCTTCCAATGTAGGGGCGCCGACGCTGCGTCATGTCGGTATTGATCAAGCCAACTTGCAATGGCATTCTTGATCGCGTCCCGTGCCGTTATAATTCTCATTTCGCCACCGCCTTTACTTCGTTGATGAGCGCGAGCGTCGTCTCGATCTTGCGCTTGATCTTGAACGCCGTGACGGCCTTTCCTTGACGCCGCGCCTTCTTGTACGCCGCGCGCATGTAGCGGACTTCTCGGTGGTGTCTCATAGAGTGCCCCTTTTCATGGCGCAGTTAGGCGCAAAGTCGTCATCCTGAATGGCCGCCTCAGCGACCGCTGAAATCCGCTCAAGCTCGCGCATGACTTCGTGTGTCGGTACGGCATCAAGCAGGCCCATCCTGACCGCAGCGTCGTGCGCGATTTCGTGCGCCAGCGTGTGCACGTAGCAGCCGCTCGGCTGTCCGGTCTTGATCGTGATGTATCCGAGGCGATACGTGCCCGATACCCCGCCTGGGGTGATTTCGACATATTCGACGGACGGCGCGTCAAGTTTCGCGTAGCCGCGCGCCGCCTCGAAACCAGCCGCGACAAGCGCCCGCTCGACGCGCGCCATCATGTGCCGCGTCTCGTCGGCTGCGTAGCCCCAGCGGTAGCCACCAAGCCAGGATAGGGCCATCAAGGCCGCTATGGTGAGGGCGCGTGTCACCGGCAGTTCCTCCACGCTGAAACAAGGCGCAGTGCGTTGCGCATCGAATTGGCCGTGCGGCCGAAGATGTACGCGCGCTCCTCGGGGTCGTCGTCGTTTTCGTAAACCTCAACCCTCCACCCGGCGCCGACACGGAAGAAGTAGAGCCCGTAGCCGCCAGTGTGGAAGAACGTGGCGCGGGTGGGGTTTCCGTCACGGTCGAACCGGAACGCCATCGGCAAAAGCTCGTGCTTGACGCGCAATTTTGGGGCTGGCGAAAACATGGGGATGAGGTGGTTCATGGCTCTACCTTTCCGAAGGCACCGCAGTAGCCGCGATTGTCTCGCTCGCGATGGTCGTCCGGGTGGCGCGGTCCGCCCTGCGGTTCAACCCATCTGAACGCCATGCACTGAGAGCCGATGCAGGTGCCGATGGGGCGCGGACCCTTAGTCGTGTGCAGCATGTTTGCCGGTCGCGATCCTGGGTGCATCGTGTCGTCTTTCCCGCCAACCCCGGCAACACCGCTCACCGCTCGCATCAACGGACACCACTTCTCAGCCGCTTCTTTCTCTGTGACGAGGGTCATAGTAACTTCTCCGCTGCGTGAAATGCATCGTCATAGGTGCGATAGTTTCCAAACACGTCATGGCTGTCCGCATCCCAGATTTCGTACCGGCCATTGATGAGCCGGATCGCGAAGCGCCCGCCGACGAGGGCGTCAACCTGCTCACGGAAGCGCATACGCTCGCTGTGGCTGGCCTTGCTGGACCGCTCAAATAGCCGTTCCGACTTAGACGGCTTGCGGCGGCGCGGCTTCGGCGCGCGCAGCACGGCGCGTTCGACTTCGCGGGCAACGGCGAGGATGGGTGTGGGGCGGAATTGACGGGCGCTCATGATCGACCCTCGGCTTTTGCGATCAGATGGCGAATGCGGGCGCACATAGTGTTGCTCGTCCCGGTCTCTCCGAACTTCTCGCTTAGGTACTCAATCTGGTTGTGCGCCTCGGTGAGCATGTCCAGCATTTCCGGCGCGGCGGCGATCAGGCGGGCGTTGGCGCGCTGCTCATCTCCGATCTTGCCTGTGTAGCCAAGCTGTACGGTGGCAATCTCAACTTGTCCCGCACGGCTTTCTGCTGTGATTTCGACAAGATCAGCCTCGACCTCATCAATGATCCAATTCCCAGGCGTGTGCTTGCTCACGACGCCACCTCCGCGACAAGCACGCCAGCCAGGACAAACCCAACCACCGGGTCAGCAGCCCAGGCGATAGCGACGGCAACGGTTAAAGCCGTGTAGGTGAGAAAATCGGTCATGTGTGCTCCTGTTTATGGAAGCGACTATGCCTCACACTTTGTGAAAGAAGCAAGAAGAAAAACGCCTGTGAGGTCGAAAAAGTTTTCGACCATAAGCGCACGCAGCGCACGTTAACGCATTGTGAAAGAGAAATCCTCTTGACCGTTCACACCGCGTGAAATACGGTGTTGATATGATCAACACCGTCAGCGAGTTTGTCTCGAAAATCGGCGGCCATGCCAAGGCTGCCGATTATTTCGGCGTTTCAGTGCCCGCAATCTACAATTGGGAGGCGCGCGGCTTCCCGCTGTGGTCGCATCAAATGGTGCGTGCTGAAGCGCAGCGTCGGCGGATATCTGTTTCGGCGTCACTGCTTGAGGTGACGCGGCCAGAGCGAAAGGCGAAAGCAAAAAGGCGGCGGGCGTTCGGCGCGGCTGCGGAGTGAGTTTCATGGAATGCGTTGTGACCGTAAGCGAGCGGCGGCTTCAGTACACGGTTGATCACCCCGGAGACTGTGGCTTTGCGCTTTACTACGCCTTAAAGGTTGGCGCGATCAAACCTGCCAGAGGCCAAATTTGCGTCGATTGCGGCCGCGCCGCGACAGTTCTTGAGCACCGCGACTATTGCCGCCCTCTCGATGTTGATCCGACTTGCCATCGCTGCAACATGAGGCGCGGGCCAGTTGGCCGCCCCTGGAACAACGGGCACGTAATTCGGGCGTTTTCCGATTCACTGCTTGATTTGACGACGGAGCCTTTCGAGTAGGCTCCGTGGTTTTGGTGGGTAGGCACTGTGGATAAACCACGGGCCGGTCAATAAGTAAGGCTTTTTTAAGAAAGGTTCCACCATGACCAATACAGCCGCCGAACTGCAACCCGAAGTTCTCGAATTGGACACGTCGCGCATCTACCAGTTCCCCCGCGCGCCAGAGCCCATGAACCCGATCGTTCCCAAGCCGAAGCGCCAGCGCAAAGGCGGCAGGCCGAAAGGCTCCCGCAACAAGAAAGACATCGACGCCGAGCCTGTCGAATACATTGCCCCGCCGAATGCGGTCGAAGCGGCTGCGAAACGCCGCGAACAAGAATCGGCGGCACGTGCTCCTGCGGCCGACGCGGCCCCGGCTATCACCACCTCCTTGCCGGCCGGGGCCGCACCCGTTCCGACTACCTGGCTGGCGCAAGTCGCCGCCACCGGGGACCAGGGACCGATTCGCCGCTTCTGGCGGTGGATGGCGACGACCTCGGCCGTGTTCATCATGGGCGCGATTGCGGCTATTGCCGTTGGGGCGCTGATTGGCGTGATCCGGCTCCAATGA
>OFQZ01000306.1_pt1 | contig 18377 bp, 22 predicted proteins | sample 1543011 | NCBI WGS metagenome assembly OFQZ01 (sample SAMN07774216, study PRJEB24372) | wastewater metagenome | isolation source: Exp Tend NO 0WW | collected 2016-02 | reverse complement strand
TCTCACCTGCATTACAACCTAAACGCACCACGTATCACAGCAGCTGCCCAGTTCACACCATTCGCCTTGGTCGCGGCAGCCGCCGCCTCAAACTCGATCCCCATGTATCTTGAAGAGTGCCGGCCACGTTACCTGACACACGGCAAGTGGGAAGCTACGGTTAACGTACTCAAGTCAAGCTACGATGGTCAAGACATTGCCCGAGGCGGGTTGAGCCAGAACAAGGGCGAGGGCCCTGTGGTTACCACAACGGCCTGCACTGCACCCGTGGTCTACGTTGCAGAGGAGAGGATCGGTGAGGTAGCTGTACAGGAGCGTAGTGTCAGCGTCTGCCTGTCAGCCATGGATCGTTATGGCCGTGACCAGCAGTTCGACAGACTACAGGCAGATGTGACCAGACTGGGGCGCCTTGGTAAATCACTGGCAAGAAATACGCTGGCCATCGATATTCCTAAGTTCCGCAAGGAAATGAATGGGATTATTGCCGAAATCAAGCTTCGCATGGGCGAGGAAAAGAATGGCAAGGACCGACCTATCTTCAACCTGGCAGCCGTACTCATGGGACTGCGTTTCATGAAGACAACAGTGGGCCGGGTCTTTGGTGATAAGTTTGACCACCATTTTGATCTTATGGCTGACGCAATCAACGAGAACGTGGTTGAGTTCGTACCTCACAACATGTCTGAATCGTCACGGGTTCTGGACACAATGGCCCAGCTCACCAAGGTGTTGGACGTCCAGTTCAAGCTGGAGTACGGACGCGAGTATACTGTGTCATCTGACGGTATGTCAGTCGATATCAAGCTCAAGCCGGCCTACGCCAAGTACATGAAATACCAGCGAAGCCTTGGCTCCACACCACTTTATGACTCTGACCAGGCATTCATTGCAGCAATGGCCCGGTACGGTGGGGTCACCTCCAAGGCATGCGTAGACAATGAGCGCATGTTCGGAGGCCCGACTGAGCCCATCTACCGCTTCAGCGTACCTTTCATGGAGAAGGATCAGGTTGAGACCTTCAAACCATGACAAATATTTTGCAGTTGTTAGTATAGAAACTGCTTGACCTAATCAGACAGGGTGTCTAATATCCACTCTGTCGGATCGCAGTAACAATTTATGGAGCTGGGGCATGGAATTAGATCAACAGAAAGCCATCTCTTTACTCAACTATGACCCTGAGTCTGGTGTTTTTACTAGAAAAGGGGCCCGTGGAAAGTATGCAGACGGAAGTCAAGTTGGTCGCAAAAACTGCTACGGGTACATAGACGTTGTTATTGGGAAGTCCTTTTATAAGGCTCATCGCTTAGCCTGGCTTATCTCTAAAGGGGAGTGGCCAGTAGCTGACATTGACCATATAAATGGAGATAGGTCGGATAACAGGCTAGTAAATCTGAGGGCAGTGTCTAGGGCTGAAAATATGCAGAACCAAGCTATGCCAAGGTCAAAAGTATCAGGTTTTCTAGGTGTTACCCGGCATGACGATGATAAATGGAGGGCAAGGATTACTGTTGCTGGGATTAGATTCCACCTCGGTGTCTTTAATACTCCAGAGGAGGCTTCAGAAGCCTACTTAGTAGCTAAGAAGCAGTTTCATATCGCGTCACAAAGATGTAGCCATAACCACCAACGTAACAACCAACGTAACAACCAACGTAACCACAAGGAGATTCACCATGGCACTTAAAGACCAAAAAGAGTATGCACAAGCCACCTCTACCTCACCGGCTTTTGAAACCGAAGCTGAGACCGTTGGCGTTGCAACCAAAGAAGCAGTCAAGGAAACCCAGAAGGTTGCTGACCCGGTTGCTGCAGCTTCTGCTGCTGCTACCACAGCAATTGCCAAGGCTTCTGCTGGTGCAGTCTCCACCCAAGTCCGTAGCAAGCTCGTTGTTGCTCTCGCCGGCCACAAGGATATCTTCGACACCTCCACCGTTTCTGCACTCTCTATGGCTACGCCCCGTATTACTGGCGAGCAAGGTTCTCTGAAGAAGAATCGTAGCGTAAAGGTCGGCACCAACCTCCACCTGGAAGTGATCAGCTGGAACCACCGTTGGGCACTCGGCTGCGGTGAGCAGACGATGAACGACGAGATGAAGCAACTGTTCCGCGTGTCCTATGACAACAAGACGGTCGACGGTGAAGCCTGCAGTGTTGAGGACTACATCAACTACTTGAAGTCCCAAGGCTACGACAAGGCCCGTGTGTCTCCGTATATTGATTTGTTCGGTTACATCACCTGGACCAAGGACGGTGGCGACATCGCTCCTGACGATCGGGAGCTTGTTCTGGTGCAGCTGTCCTCGACCTCGATGGGTAACTTCACGGCCTTCTGTGTCTCACGTGGCCTACTTGAATCCCGTGGCGTTGTTCAACCTAGCGAGATGATTGAGATCATCGCTGAAGACAACACCAAGGGTTCCATGTCCTACACGAACATGAACTTCAAGGCGGTCAAGTAATAGACAATCCGACCACTGCTAGCTCACAAGGCTTGTCAGTGGTCGGAGTGTTTAGGTAGTGGCTCTGGTGCTGTAACGGCGTATCAGCTTTTTGAGTAAAGCACGGTGGTTTATAAATTGAGAGCCTGGTATACGCTCTCTTTGGACCCCCCACCTGATACAAGGCCCCGAGGGCCTGCCAGAGCCCCCACCTAAACATAAGACCAACATTAAGGAGTTAGGATGGCTAGAGCTTCACGATCAAACTACGAGTACCACGGGATGGCAGGTACAAAGATATACCGTATAAGGGCAGACATGGTAGCTCGGTGTCTGCGCCCAACCCATAAGCGATTTAGTTCCTATGGCGGAAGAGGTATAACAGTCTGCCCTGAGTGGAAGCTATTCAGTGCCTTCTTTAGCGATATGGGTCTGCGCCCCGAGGGCAAGTCACTAGACCGCATAGATAATAATGAAGGGTACAGTAAAGGTAACTGCAGGTGGGCTGATGATATCAAGCAGGCTAGTAACAAACGAAACTCGATCCTCCTAGAGGCGTGTGGTCAAGTTATGTCACGCACAGCCTGGGCGTCTTTATTCAACAGAGACCACGCATGGCTTAGAGACAAAATTGAACGCAAACATAATTTAGAAGACCTTTTATTTGCGGCAGGCGGCAGTGCTGGTTTGGAGTATCTATGTCAGGCTTAACACGTTGGATTTTGGCAGACACGGAAACTACAGGGCTTAAGAACCCGAAGGTTTGTGAAGTAGCTTGGATTGAAGTGGACGCTGGTCTAAACATACTGGACAGCGTTACATCCCTGATCGACCCACAGGCGGCTATTGAGCCTGGGGCCTCTGGCGTGCACAACATCACGAACGATATGGTTGAAGACGCTCCGACGATGGATGAGTTCTTCTACACTGTTAAGAACGACCCGCTCGCCGGGGACGTGATACTCGTTTGCCACAATGTACCATTTGACCTTCCCCTGCTCCGTCCTTACATTCCCAACCTCGTTGGGAAGATGTGCACGCTGCGATTGGCCCGTAAGATTTACCCAGAGGCGGACAACCACAAGCTCAACACTTTGCGTTACTACCTGAACCTTGACGGGGGTAAGGAACACAGCGCAGGTGGGGACGTAGCCATCCTCCACAGCCTGTTGAGCCACATGGTACTTACCACAGGCCTGGGTCTCCATGATTTGCTGGCCATGGTAGACGAGCCTATTGAGATCAAGAAAATGGCCTTCGGCAAACACAAAGGACTTGCTCTAAAAGATGTACCGAAGGATTGGTTTAGCTGGTATCTCCGACAAGAAAATACAGACCCGGACCTGGCCGCTTCAATCCGCAAGATTCACCCACACCTTTAATCAAAACCCTGACAATTTTGAGGGAAGTTGTCAGTGTTCAAATCCTCCCTCGCAGAAGACCACTAAGGAATCAAAATGGCACAAGTAATCAAATTCGCATCTGACATCGATGGCAAAGAGTTCAACACCCAAGCTGAGCAACTCGCCTACGATGCCTCCATCAAGAACAAGGCTGTGATCGACTCGTTCCTCGACAAGCACTACCCGGCCACCGGTGGCAAGAAGCAAGGCCCGTCCCGCGCCATCGTCGGCAAAGGTATTGCCCTGTGGATGGCTGAACAGGCCATGGCCGAAGAAGCTGAGGAAGCTGCAGAATAAGGCTGACTTACGCTGACCTAGAAAGCCTCGCTGATTGCGGGGCTTTCTTTCGTACCTACCAATAAAGAGAAGAACAATGAACTCATTGGTAATCGTTAATGACCTGATGAAACGGGTCAATCGAGCATTCCACAATGCTTCACAGAAGCGGCTGAACACCCGCTCCTACAGTACAGCCCGACTGTATGTACCAGGCTTTGCGTCGAAACTGACCATACCCGGTGTTGATGTTCAGGACCTGCTCGTACCAGACACTTCAATCGAAGAGCCTGCAAGGGTTGAGTCGCTGACTGAAGCCTTGGCTTACATCAACGACGAGGTGGTCACTGTAGAAGCAAGGCGACAGCTGACGACTCTGTTTGGGTACAAGGTGGTCGCCTTCGTTCTGGTCTGCAAGTCGCCGGGGCAAAGGGTAGCTCGCTTGATATGGGCACTTGGCAAGGGTTATGAGAGTGAGGTAGGCGAAACCACCCTCGTGATCAAATCACCCTCGGGGGATTACGGTGTGCGTGACGGGTTGCTGGTCGGCGGTCCTTACGCCGGCTACGCCCAGGTGATCGACACAACCCAGATCACCGAGGTGGAGCGTATCGTAACGACCCGCTCCCGATTCCTCATTGAGGCCAACACAGTCTTGCGTTGCCGCAATGACCCTTCTGCCTACCATATCCTGTGTCTACTCTATTCAAGGTCTGAGTGGGACAGCAAGGTGTTGCTTAAGACTGTCTTGACCTACCGGCCAAGGATGAGCCGTGTCAACTTTCAGGAGATTGCCTCAAAGATAATGACCGAAGATGACCCTTATCAGTATCTGTTCCGCAAATTGGTACCGTTTTGTATGCCATATACCGACTTTGTGGCCTGCTTCAGCAACCCAGTAAAACGAGGGGATATCAGGACCAGCGCCCGACTGTCCCTTTCCCGCAAGCTGTATGACCTACCATTTTTTGAGTGAGAAGAATAATATGAAAAAGCTAATCGGCATAGCCGCAAAAGCCCGCAGTGGTAAAGACACCGTCGCAAGTTACCTGTGGGAGCGCCATGCTTTCACCCGTATTGCGTTCGCTGACCCGGTGAAGATGGCTGCTCAAGCAATGTTTGGACTGAGCGCCGAAGCTACGTGGAGTGATGACATGAAAGAAACTGTCATCCCGTACTGGGGCATGTCACCGCGCCAGCTGTTCCAGCTGGTGGGCACCGAGTGCGTCAAGCCTTTCTTCGGCAACGACATCTGGATCAAGCGCTTTATGCTGACCTACGGCGTGGTCGCTGAGACAGACGACGTGGTCATCCCTGATGTCCGCTTTGAACTTGAGGCCGAGTTCATCCGTGCCAAGGGTGGCCGCATCATCCACCTCATCCGGGGTGATGCCAAACCTGTCAATGCCCATGTCTCCGAAGCCGGCGTGGCGTTTGTAGAGGGCGACATTGTGCTGTACAACAACGGCACCCTGGAGGAGCTCTATTCGATGGTCGATACCCTCATCGAGGCACTATGAAGTTCAGCGACCCAATCGACCTGAGCAAGCATCTTGCTGACCTTCACAACACCAACGCAGTCGCTGAGCACCGCCGAAAGGCGGCGCCTCAGCAGGTGAGGGACGAGGAAGGTAATTGGCCAACCACCGAATGCGTTGACTGCAGTGACCCGATTGAAGAGCACCGACTTGAAGATGGGCGTATTCGTTGCTACAGCTGCCAGTCAGCGAAGGAGAAGAAAGATGCGACCTTTACCAGGAGGTAGTCTAAAGGTGATACGCAACGAGGTTGTTGAGTCGATGAAGGAAGCCCTGGCCTCGGTTGAGCCTGCTGGTATTCCGGCTTGGATCATCACCCTGCTGATAATCCCTGTATGGCTATGGGAGGGTCTCAAGATACTGGGGCACTTCACCTTCAAAGTTGTCGTGACCTACATAACATTACCAGTGGTAAGCCTCTACTACCTGATCGACACACTCATCGTGATGACTTGGTTCTTCAGGCATATCGTTAAAAAAATGAGCGAAAGGAAATCTGAATGAGACTACTAATCGACCTGTCTTCGATTGCGAAGACAGGCTTGTACGAGGGCAAGGACCAGGAGTTCGGTGTTGAGGTCGAACACGAAGGCAAACAGGTCTGGGTCAATGGCTGGCAGCATGGCTTTGAGCGCTTCACTGGCTACGTAGTCGAGGTCATGAAGCGATTCAATGTCCAACCTCACAACGTGATCATGGTCATGGACGGCGAGCGGAGCAAAGAGCGTCGCAAAGCCATCTACCCCCCTTACAACTCGAAGCGCCAGAGTCGGCCCCAGGAAACCCGCACTCAGTTTGAGATGATGCAGGCCGAGGTCATTCGCCAGTTCCGCGCTATTGGCTGCCAGTTCGTGACCCAGGACGGCGTCGAGGCTGACGACATCATAGCCTACCTCTCTCAGGAACTATCTGGCGATTGTGCTATCCTATCGAATGATGGCGACATGGCCGCATTGATTAGTGACAGGGTATCGCTCATTGTGAAGGGAACCCTGGTCACTAGCAACCCGCTCGGCCCCTTCAGCGCCAAGTACATCACCCTCTACAAAGCACTGGTTGGCGACAAGTCTGACACCATCAAGGGTGCTTTCAACTTCGGTGAGAAGGCCTTCCTCGACTTCCTCGTGTGGCAGGACGAACCAGGCCTTGCAGCCCTCGAAGGCATGATCAAACGCAAGACCTTGCATGAGCTGGTCGAAGACGTGCCTGACTTCAAGCCTCTGCAGAGAATCGTGGATGACGCAGCTGAAGTCTACAAGTGCTACGAAGTTGCCAAGCTTCATCCTGATTGGGTCAATAAGCTGCGCCAGCCACTAAAGTGGCAGGCCGGCATGGTGCTGGGCCGGGACGTGGTCACAGACGAGCGGCTACGGCCATTTTGCCAGAGCATCCGTCTGATCACTGCTGACAACTACGATCAGGCCATGAAGTTCCTGGCCGAGAAGCTGCAGGACTCGCCGATTGTTGCGTTAGATATCGAGACCTCAACACCGGAAGAGTCTGACCAGTGGTTGGCTGAGCGCGGTACCCCTGACAAGGTAGATGTGTTCGGTTCGATGCTCACTGGCCAAGGCTTGACCTTCGGCAACAACAGTCAGTACACCTTCTACTTCTGCGTTGATCACGCCGAGACGAATAACGTCACATCCGATCAGGTGCGTGCTGCTGTCGAGTTGATCCCACAGACCTGCCCTATCGTTGTCCAGAATGCCAGCTTCGAGCTGCCCATCCTGTACTCGGCGTGGGGCGAAGACATGGCCGACAGCGGCTGGCACGGCTTCCTGCCCAACGTCCTCGATACGAAACAGATGGCCTCGTATGTGGATGAGAACCAGAGCCTGGGCCTGAAGAAGCTCTCCCTGCACTATCTGGATTACAAGCAGGAAGAATACTCAGAAGTCACGACCAGCGAAGGCGAGGTCGGCACCCTGCGCAAGGGTGGCCGGCAGGTCAAGGCATGGGAAGTCCCGCTGACCAAGACTGTGACGAAGGAAGTCATAGACGAAGAGACGGGCGAGATCATCACCGTACCGTTTGAGCAGAAGGTGCTGGATGCGGAGGGTGAGGTCGTTATCGACAAGTACATGGAGCAGCGCAGCTACAAGATGAACGAGCTGAGCGGCGAGCATGTGTTGTCTTACGGCGCCGATGACACGATCTGCACCGCAGCCCTCTTCCACTTCTTCAAGATCATCATGGAGATCGAGAAGACCTGGGACGTCTTCATGGAAGTCGAGCAGCTGCCAGCCTACCTGACCGCCTTGGCTTTTCACCAAGGCACCAAGTTTGATCTGGCAGCCATGAAGAAGATGGAGGCTGAGGACCAGGCCACGTTCGACCACCACGCTGCCATCCTGCGGGAGTTCTTGTTCAAGGTTGAGTGGCCCGGTACGAAATGCCCGGTCTATACATTGCCCCTGCAGCCCAAGGATGTGAAGGAGGCAGTCGAGATCGTTCTGGGTCAGCCGCTGGAAACCATGGTGCGAACCATCTCCAAGCTGGCCAAGCTGGTCGAACTGGTGGAGCACGATGATGCAGCCACCTTGGCTGAGTACATCGCTACTGACAAGGTGGATGAGCTCAATGCGCTGGTGGCCTCACGCTTCACCGGGGAAGCCAACCTCGATACGGACAGCCCGACGCAGATGAAGAAATTCCTCTACGACACCTGCGGCTTCCCGGTTCGGATTGTTGGCAGCTGCACGGCACTTGAACGCGAGAACAAGCCAGAACTTGCTGCGGCTGTCTCTCGTTACAAGCGCATCTGGGCCGGCTCAACGACAGAAATGCCGTTGATGGAGTCGGAGAAAGAGTTGATCAAGGCCAAGGCCAAGACCAACGAGATCGCCATTGCGTTTGCACTGGAGATGGACCAGGACAACCCGAACATCTACGTCCTGGAGCACATCCAGAAGATGAAGAAGTGCGAGACACGGCAGAAGCTGTACTACACGCCCTATGCCAACATCCAGCACTGGAAAGACCGGAAGATTCATGCTCAGGTCAATCAGAACGGTACGATCACTAGACGGTATTCGAGCTCAGGCCCGAACTTACAGCAATTACCCAAAAAGAACGAGGGTGTTAAGTTCAGAAAGTGCTTTGTACCTCATCATAAAGATGCAGTGATCTGCTCGTGCGATTTCTCTGGTCAAGAGCTAAGGTTGTCAGCAGCTCAATCCCTTGACCAGAATTTAGTCGATTGCTTTGTTGGTAACAACCTCAAAGACATGCACTCTATGACTGCCTCAGGGGCAATGGCACAGAAGTGGGGGCAGTCAAAGCTACAAGCTCTTATCGAAAACTTTGGTGAAACTGGTGATACGCCTTACGACTTATTCGTAAGACTTCACAAGACACTCAAGGAGACACAACCAGAGGTTGCAAAGCTTGCAGATGACCTGCGTAAAACAGCGAAGAATGTGAATTTCGGCGCTGCTTACGGAGCCCAGGCATCAAAGCTTGCTGAGCAATTGATTATCCCAGTACACGACGCTGAGTCATTCCTGCAAGCAAAGTATGCCATGTTCCCGAGGTTTGAGGAGTGGAAGGCCGAGGTCGAAAATGAAACATCAAACCTTGGTTACACTACTACCCCAATGGGAGCAAGACGTCACCTTCGTGAAAATCTGATGTCTACAGAGTGGGGTGTGGCTGACAAGGCTTTGCGCCAAGCGCCTAACTTTAAGATTCAAGGCGCAGCTGCTGAGCAGACCAAGTTGGCGATGGCCAGGCTCTGGAAATCAGGCATCCTGCACAAACTGGACATGGTCTTTTTCGCTCCGATTCACGACGAACTTGTCTGGTCAGTCAGCAAAGAGCACGCCCTGGAGAGTATCAAGGTTATCAATGAGTGCATGACTGCTGCTTACGGTGGGTCAGATATCCCATTCCTTGGCTCGATCTCCCTTGGCTTAAATTTTGGGGACCAGATCGAGGTAGGAGACTGGGTAATAGAGGGCCGTATTCTGGCAGCACTGGAGAAGTGCTTTCCTATAGAAGTAAAAGCCTGACATTTACACGGCCAGTGTGTAGTGATGTAGAATCTTGCCAAGCACTTGGCCGTGTGATCAGGAGAAACAACAGCGTTCCCACCTGCACGTTCTCCACGTGTCGGCCAACCCGTCTAGGCGGGAGGTGGGAACGCTGTTTTTCGTTTGGAGAAAGCCCGTGAGACAGCGAAAGAGTAAATATGACGAGGTTCTACGCTTTGAGGCGGTCGTTAGTAAGCTATTAAGCCTTGGCATCACCCGTTCATCGGGAGGGCAGCGCGAGTACCTATTTGTGTGTGAGTGTGGTGCTATCGTTTGGGTGTCTGGTAGCATGGCTGCCCGTAAGGTAGTCATGTCGTGTGGCTGCTATGGAAGAGATGTTGCAGCCCTTCGATGTAAGGCTAGGAAGAAGCACGGGTTAGCTACAACCTCTTTGTACAAAGTGTGGAGAATGATGCTGACCCGCTGCTACGACATAACCTGTAAGTCGTACAGGTTCTATGGTGCCAGGGGTGTGAGTGTATGCAACAGGTGGCACGATCTCCAGGAATTCTATGCTGATGTAAGTCCACTGTGGGTCGAGGGTTTACAGATGGACAGAATAGACACCTACGGAGACTACGAGCCAGGAAATGTACGATTTATTACTCCTAAAGAAAACCAGAGAAACAGGAGGGACAACAGGTTACTGCAGGTAGACGGAGTGACCAAATGTGCAGCAGCTTGGGCAGAAGATTTTGGTATAAGGCCAACGCTTCTTCTCCAAAGAATTGATCGTGACAATATGAGCCCGAAACAGGCCCTTACATATAAAAAGAATAGTGGAGGTTGATATGGCAGTATGTGCAAACAGAGGGAAGACAACAGAGAAGAAGGTGGAATCAGCCCTCAAAATCTTCAACAATATGGGGAGCATGTCGTACCTCCGCTTCCCTGACAGCAGGTCAGCTAGGAATTTTTTGGCGGCCCAACCTTCAGACTTTCTAGTCGTCTCTAAAGGGGTTCCCATCTTTTTAGAAGTAAAACATTTAGAAAACCCAAAGCGACTACCCAAGGGTAACTTACCTCAACACGCCACGCTCAATAAGTTCGGACACGCAGGGGCACAGGCCATCCTCCTTGTAGAACATGAAGGGCTAGGTTGGCGTGTAGTTAACGTCCCTGATCTGGCGACCGACGTACCTAGTTGGGACCTATCTGAAGTACCATTGTTTGACAGCGCTGAAGCTGCCCTTAAAAGTACAGGACTATTCGCATGAAAAAGAATCTGACACGAGAGCAAGCTGCTGATATCAAGGCACGCACTGCTGAGATAAACAAACTGGCAAGTGACCTGGCCAGTACTTATATGCCTTATATGAGTGTTAGGTCAAGGTTCTTCAGGCAGCTTCATAAGGCTATGAAAGCATTAAACCTACTCATGGTAATTGGGAGCAACATCGATTTTGATAGGGAAGCTGGAATCGATGTCCCTGTCGATCTCAAACAATAGGCAACCAAAATGACCAACGAAGAAGAACAACAACCACTGAAGTTTGGTGGCTTTGACGATGCCCTGATCGGGCTCGCTGATGTGTGGGACACCTCTGGTGACCACCCTGCTCGGCTGATCTACAGCGGCGACATGATGATCCAAATCCTTAGGGACCGCGACGACATGGGCTTTGAAGATGCACTGATATTCATCAACACCAATGTCGAGGGAGCCTACATGGGGCCGCTAACTCCGATCGTTTTGTGGGAAGTACCTGACGAATTACTGACTGGAGAAGAATAATGAGACTGACCAACGAAATGCGGAACGACTTTGCTGACGATGTGATGGAGTCCATCAAGGTGAAGTCGAAGTGGAACAAAGATTCTATTACGGCGGAGGTGGAGAGGCGCTTGATGGCTTGGTGGCCAAAAGAGGTCCATGACTTTGAAGCGATCTACCCCGGCATGATACAGCGAAGCTCTTTGATTATTGAGTTCCTGACAGAGCCTGACAAATACGGGGGTAATCGCTATGCTAGAGCCAATGTGTTCGTCGGGTCCAAACTGGCCAACATCAAGACAGACGACCTCCAGAAACGGTGGGAGGGTTATCTGAAGGAGATGGGAGAGCGTGAGGCTATGAAAAGCCGACTCCTTGAAGTCGCCTACTCGGTCAATACCAACACCGCACTGGCAGAGGTCTTCCCCAAGCTGGTCAAGTTCATCCCCAAAGATGCACCCAAGCTCGTGAAGATGCACCCGGTGGTGCAGAAAGGCTTGGTCGATGACCTGATCAAGATGGGCCTGGAGATATCAGAGTGATCACACTTTCCTATGCCGAACTGGTTGAAGTATTCAAGCGGTGGAACGCTGAGGTAGTAGCAGACCCCAGCGGCCATGAGATGGACTTTGAAAAGGTATCGCCTGAAAAACAGGCTGACCACTTCATCTCAACGCTTGCCACAATCACAACTCAGGAACTGCCATGACGTTCAAACCCCTACTCGCCGCCACCATCGATCCAAAGAAAGATGCTGACGTTTTCTCAAAGCTCAAGTTTCCGCTGCTCGGTAGCCCCAAGCTGGATGGCATTCGCGCCATGGGTATCGATGGCCGGCTGAAGTCCCGCAAGCTGCTTGATCTGCCCAGCGCTCAGGCCCAGGCCCTGTTTGGCGACCTGACCCACTTCGACGGCGAGATCATTGCCGGTGACCCGACAGCGTCTGATGTCTACAACGTGACCCAGTCCCACGTCATGTCGAAAGACAAGACCCACGATCAGCTTACCTACTACGTCTTCGACTGGGCCAAGCCTGAAGACGCTTGCCGCCCGTTCAGCTGGCGCATGCTGGAACTGGCCAAGGCTGTCTCCGCGCTCAATCGCGTTGATGTGAAGCTGGTCCCGCAGGTGATGATCCACAACCTTGAAGAGCTGATCGCTTTCGAGGAGGAGATGCTGGCGCTGGGCTACGAGGGGATCATGCTGCGTGACCCGACAGGCATGTACAAGCATGGTCGATCCACCTTCAAGGAGCAGACTCTGATGAAGCTGAAACGCTTTGAAGACTTCGAGGCTCAGGTCGTTGGCCTGATCGAGCAGCAGACCAACACCAATACTGCAGAACGTGATGAGCTTGGCCACAGCAAACGCTCCAGCGCCAAGGCTGGCATGGTCGGCGCCGGTACGCTAGGCAAGTTCCTGGTGCATTACGACACTGATGAGGGCCAGGACGTGCTGGAGATTCCCTGCGGCGTCCTGACCCACAAGCAGCGCAAGGCAATATGGGAAGACGGCGACCTGGCCATCGGCCAGTGGATCAAGGTTCGCCACTTCCCAATCGGCGCCAAGAACAAGCCTCGCCTCCCACGTTGCGTTGGCTTCCGCGACACAATGGACTTCTAACCCTGACAAAAACTGCTACACTGTGCACTGTACGGTGTAGCAGCAAGGAGATTTAAATGAGCAGATTTTATGGGCCAGGCAAGCAGCCAATCAAGCCTGGTTACCAGCCCCGCGAGGGCAGTGCGACAAAGCGTCCTGATAGCGCCCTGGTACCGTCCTCCCTTGCACCTTGTACTTTCATCCGGTTTGTGTTGAAGACCGGTGACGCCTTTGAGCTGAGCGAATCAAGCCTTGAAGACGTCGTCGGCATCTGGGCAGATCGCATCTGCAAGACTGTGTGTGGCTGCCGTGAGGATGGGTCGAAGGTTGTGATCCCGACAGACAATATTGCATATATGGAGGAAGTGAGATGATAACCAGTGAAGTAGGCAGACCCAAGGCGGGGTCCCAGTTTGACTACGTGGTGTTTGCTAGTTACGGGAACGACTCGATTGCACTAATACAGTGGGTGTACGAGCGCAGGCTTAAAAATGTGGCAGTAGTGTATAGCGACACAGGTTGGGCTGCAGACTGGTGGCCAGCCCGTGTTAAGAAGGCAGAGGCATGGGTTAAATCACTAGGTTTTGAGCCTGTTCGGCTTGAGAGTGAGGGGATGGAAGCACTGGTCATACGTAAAAAGGCGTGGCCCAGGGGTGGTGGCGGAAAGTACCAGTTCTGTACTGCCGCCTTGAAAGAAGGCCCTGCTCTGTGTTGGCTAGACCAAATTGACCCCGGTGGAGATACTGTTGCCATGATTGGTATTCGGCGAGAAGAGAGTGCCAACCGCACAAACTTCCCCGAGTGGGTTGAAGAGAGTGAAAAGCACGGAGGTAGAAGCCTTCACGCGCCACTCGTGCGCCACACTGAAACTGATCGTAATTGTCTTCTAGCAAAGACACCGTTCGAACCACTGCCTCATAGAAGCAAGGAGTGCTACCCCTGTGTAAACGCTCGTAAGATAGAGCTTGCGATGTTACCCGATGAAAAGATTGAGACGATTATGGCAGCAGAAAAACTGGCTGGGGTAAACTCGAAAGGAAACCCTCGCGTGATGTTTTCTCCGAAGAGACACAAAGGAGCAACAGGAATAACTGCGGTTGTGAAGTGGGCCAGAGGTAATACGGAGCCAGAGCCTGATCTAGCCGGATGTGATGGTGGGTGGTGTGGGGCCTGACAGCGGTACCGCCTAGCCTACTAGGTAGACTAGGCACTAGCTATTGTTGAAGTGGCAGACCAGTCTGGTCTGCCGTAGTAATAACACTGAGGGTTAAATAATGATTTCTATAATATCCGATAGTCACCTCGGCACCCATCGCCAGGCCGGCACCACCCCGGCATCGCAGGTAGCCTTAAAGGAGTACCTGCAGGACGAGTTCCGCACCCTAGTCAATGGCAGGATTCACAACCATGTAATCATCAACGGAGACATCTTTGACTCATTCTCAGTTGATCCAGGCGAACTAATCAGTGCGTACTGCACACTTGAAAGCCACATCACGAACGGAGGCCTTCTAACCTTGATTGCTGGCAACCACGATGAGTCTGCCAAAGGGGCAAAGACAAGTAGCTTCCACCTGCTAGCTTTCATGTTGGAGACCCACTTCCCGGACAATGTCCAGGTCGTAGATCATCAGTCTGGTCTTACCAGTGTTTCGGACGGTGTATGGTCAATCCCCCATATGCTGAACCAAGACCTGTTCAACATCGAGATCGATAAAGCCATCGCGGCCAAACCCTGTGGCGCTTTCCTCCTCCTCCACTGCAATGTCCTCAGCCCATTCGCTGAACATGCTGACCACAGCTTGAACCTGGACCAAGACCAGATCGATGCCCTGATCGGCGCCGGCTGGCAGATGGTCGTGGGCCATGAGCACACCGGTAAGCAGTATGAGGGTGGCAAGGTGATCCTGCCGGGCAACCAGATTCCATCCAGTATCAGCGACTGCCTCGGCAACAAGAACATGGCCAAGTATTATGCAGTGATTGATGGCGACACACTGGATTTGGTCAAGTGGCTGGAACTGGACCAGGTCTATGCCGAGATCAACTGGCAGGACATTGACACCGCCACCCTCGAATGCAAGAAGTTCATCCGGGTGACCGGCGACTGCACCGCTGAGCAGGCAGCTGACATGGTTGGGCGCGTCTCCAAGCTGCGCCAAGCCTCCACAGCGTTTGTCGTTTCAAACAATGTGAAGATCGAAGGCGTGGCCCAGATGGAAGGGCTTGCCGAGCTTACGTCTGAGAACCTTGCCAGATTTGACGTACTGGGAGCTTTGCTTGAAGAACTGACTGAGGCAGAAGCCTTGGTTGTGAGGGAACTACTATGCTGACAACTTCAAGTGGGCCACTAGGTATGAACAAATGCAGAACACTAGGCAGACAAGGCTAATCTCACATAACGGACAAACAAAGTCAGTTTCTGCTTGGGCCAGAGAATACGGTATTGCGCCTAAGACATTGAGCGCCCGTCTTAACGTACTTGGATACTCGTTTGAAGACGCGACTAATAAAAAAGTTGAATGCGGCATCATGCTTAACGGAAAAACATGGAAGGGTAGCCAAAGTGATCAAATCAATAAAATTAACGTGCTTTCGTAAGCACGAGCAACTCACTGTAAATCTGACGGAAGGTTTGCAACTTTTAAGAGGTATGAATGAAAGCGGCAAGACGACCATCCTCGAAGGCATGGCCTACGCCCTGTTCGGTAGCAAGGCACTCCGCAACTCCTTGGCTGACGTGGTGACGTGGGGCCGCAAGGACACTGAGCTGAAGGCCGAGGTCGAACTCGAAGTCAGCAACACTACCTACACCTTCAAGCGCGGCAAGTCCGGTGCTGAAGTGCTGGTGGGTGGCAAGGTCTTTGCCACCGGCCAGAACGAAGTCAGCGCCCTCGCCGCTGAGCTGCTGGGTACGGATGCCAACACGGCAGCCCACCTGATGATGGCTGGCCAAGGTGGTCTGCGCGGTGTGCTGGAGCAAGGCCCGAAGGCAACTTCAGCCTTGATCGAAGCCCTGTCCAATCTCGACCTGATCGAAGACATCATCGAGAAGGCTCAGGAGAAACTCCAGCTGGGCAGCACCGCCATCCTGAATGATCGGCTGAAGACCGCCGAGCAGGCACTGGCCGGCACCGTGAAGCCGGAACCGGTCCGGGCCCTTGATTTCACCTCGATGCAGACGAACCTTGACGAAGCCAATGCCAAGGTTGAGGCTGCCACCGCTGTGGCTGAGACAGCCAAAGCCCTGTATCTGGTTGAGGCCCAGAAGCGTGAAAAGCTGGAAATCCTTGTAGCCGAGACCTCTATGTATGAAGCTCAGATCGCTGACGGCAACAAGCAGCGAGCCGAGGCCCAGGCCCTGGTCACACCTTTGCCCGAACTTCAATCGTGGCAGGCTGAGTTAGCCAACGCCACTCATTACGCAGAGTTGGCTGCCGGCCACACCGCTTTCCTGCTGGCGCCAAAGGTTGATTTCCAGGTGGCTGCCGAGGCTTTCAAGCCTTTGTCCCAGCGTATGAGCACTGAGCTGGCCAACATCAAAGCAACGATAGCGACCAGCAAGGCGACCATTGCCGCGCTCACCCCACAAATTGCTGCCGACCACAGCTGCCCAGCCTGCGGCCAGGACACGGGCCACCTTGAGGCCGTGAAGCAGAAACAGGCCAAGCTGGTGGATGATGTGCTGGCTGCCAAGGAGCAACTGGCCAAGGCTGAGAAATCCTTGCCTGAAGCCCTTGAAAATGTGGAAGAGGTCGATCAGCTGACCGACCTCAACAACCACTTGGTCAAACTCGCAGGAGCCTACCAAGGTATCAAGGTTGATTACTCAACCTACCCTGTCACACTGATCTGGGAAGGCGGCGAGGTCAGCGATGCTGTTCCTGACGTGGCCGCAATCAAGGCAAAGATCAAACAGATCGAAGCCGAGATCGCCGCCATCAATGCAGCAGCTGCCAAGGCTGACGCGCTGGGTGGCATGGTCATGGGTCTGGAGGCAAAGCTGAAGCTGGTCCAGGACAAGGTCCTGGCGCTGGAGCTGAGGCCAGAGGTTGAGTATGCAGAGCTTACCCAGAACTACGAAGCGGCCATCATCGCACTGTCGACGGCTGAGGGCGTGGCCGCGTTGCTCAAGATCGAGCTGGACGTGGCCGTTGAGCAGCATGCCGAGGCCACTCGGGTTTATGACCAAGCCATGCTGGCCATCATCAACCTCACCGCCACAGTCTCTCAGCTCAACCATGACATCGCCACAACCGAGTTCAACAATGCGCTGCTGAAGAAGCTTCGGTCAGCTCGTCCGATCATCGCCAACAAGCTGTGGAGCCTTGTCCTTTCAACGGTCAGCACCCTCTTCACCCAGATGCGCGGAGAGACCTCGATTGTTGCCAAGGGCAAGGATGGTTTCACGGTCAACGGCAAGCCGGTGGAGTCGCTGAGCGGGTCGACTTTGGATATTTTGGGCGCCTCAATACGTATAGCTCTCATGAAAACATTTATACCGCACGCTACTTTCATGGTACTTGATGAACCTGCAGCAGCTATGGACGAAGAGAGAACTGCGATGCTGCTGGCGACACTGAGTTCAGTTGGAGTAAGTCAAATTATTATGTCAACGCATGAGGCAATTTCTGAGTCCCTGTCCACAAACGTGGTGCAACTATGAGGGCCGACTACTCGATATTTATTGGTAAGACCTTTGGCCAACTTACACTGAGTTAGATAACAGGTGAAACTAACAGTAGAAGGGAGGTCATCGTTAAGGCTACGTGCGCTTGCGGTGGATCATGGACAGGGCCCTTTCCTAGGCTTAAGTACGGTAATACAAAGTCCTGCGGTTGCCTACAACCTAGAGTTGCTAGAGCCACAGGAGCCTCAAACATAACTCATGGCATGAGCTGTAGTCCAACTTATAAGGCACACAGGGCAATGATGCGTAGATGCTACGAGCCTACCAATATAGGGTACAGGTTATACGGCGGGGCTGGTATCACAGTTTGTGATAGGTGGAAGGGAGTAGAGAATTTCAAAAACTTTTTAGCTGACATGGGGGAGCGCCCACCTGGCACAACCCTAGATAGATACCCTGACAATAAAGGTAACTATGAGCAGTGCAATTGTCGATGGGCAACAGCGGCAGAGCAGGCGGCTAACACGTCTACAAACAGGTGGCTAACAGCCAACGGGGAAACCTTGATTATGGCTGAATGGGCCAGAAGACTTGGCTGCCGACCTACCATAATACTCGACAGGTTGAAGGCTGGAGTACCAGAGACGGAAGCTGTTACGAGGCCAGTTGCCAGAAGAAAGTCTACTAATTTAGTAGAGATTTAGTAGGAGATTGACATGATCCAATGGCTCAAAAAGTT
>OFQZ01000305.1_pt1 | contig 18412 bp, 26 predicted proteins | sample 1543011 | NCBI WGS metagenome assembly OFQZ01 (sample SAMN07774216, study PRJEB24372) | wastewater metagenome | isolation source: Exp Tend NO 0WW | collected 2016-02 | reverse complement strand
ACCGTCGAGCTGTGGACTGATCTCGCGTGCAACAGCGGTGCGCCGGTCGGTGAGCTGATCGTCGTAGCTGGCCAGTACAGCGACCAACTCGACAACACCGACGCGATCAGCCTCACGATCCAACATGACGCGCGCGTGGCCGTGGAGCTGCGCTACGTGCTGCGCGTGACCGATGGCGGCGGCGTGGTGCGCGAGTACCGGATTCAGGCCCGTGGCCGCACGCTGGCGAACGGGCAGCGCACCGTGAAGGGCATCAGCGTGCTGGCTGACTTGGCTGCATCAGGGTTGGTGCGCACGGTGACCGGCGGCGCGACCACCTACGACATCGGCGGGCGCTACACGCCAACGGAATTCGTGGACACGTTTGTCCTGGCGAACCTCTCGGCGGATGGTCTCTCCTGGCTCGCGCGTGGCACGATCGATTTCACCGCATACGAAACGATCACCGCACCGAACACGGGCTGGACGCGCCTCGAGTGGCTGCGGCAGATCGCGAATAAGACCGGCGGCGAGCTGCGCCTTCGACGGAACGGTAGCACGTCATACCTGATTGACCTGGTGACACAAGTCGGATCGGCGGCGGCGGCGGTCCCGATCGCACTCGGGAAGAACCTACTCGCGCTGCAAGAGGACATCGACGACGGCGAGCTCGCGACCGCGATCACGGTGCAAGGGTCGACCGAGACCGGTGCGACCGCGCCTGCCAGCATTGGTGAAAACGCGTGGGTGCTGGGCACGATCCCGGGTTCAGGATACTGGATCCCTCTGACAGACCCGGGTGGCGGCGCTGGGCCCGTGGCATTCGCTTCGCAGTTCGGCACGGCGGCGGGCTCTCAGGCGGCATACCTGCTGCGATCAGACGGTGGCACGACGCAGATCACCGATTCGCGCATCACCCCGGATAACGCGGTGCTGGTGGCAGCGGCCACGGGACTGACCGCCGGCCATCATGTGCAACTGGTGGCCGACGCGAGCGCGACGCGGCTGACGGAATTGCGCGCTCCTGGCGTCAAGCGATTGCACCGGGTCGATACGCTGGCCGATGCGCGCGGCGAACGGAACCTGCTCCGGAACGGGTTGCTGCTCAACTGGACGGATGCGTTCACGCCGCAGCTCTGGACCGCTCAAGGCGGCACGATGGAGGTGGGCGAGTACCGGCGCGCGGAACTGGCGACGCATTCCGGCATCGTCGTCAATGGCGCGCACTCGGCGGGCGCTGGCGGCATCGCGTTTCGTAACGCACCAGCGAACGCACGCTTCTACTCGAACGAGTATTTCGTGGTGGGAGCCGCACCGTACCGCGTCGGCAACATCGTCGCCGAAGCCAACGGGTCGGGCGCTGGGTCGATCGTGTTCGCGTCCGGCACACTTCCATCGCCGCTCGCTGATGGTGATCCGATCACGTTCTTCGGCGCCGAGCCGACGCGTCCTTCACCGTCCGGCTACCCGACCGAGCGCGATGCCAACAACCTGATGCGCATGCTGTCAGCGGGAGGCGGCGCGGCTCCCCCGAGCGCGACGCAGGTCCGCATGCAGTCGGAAGCGTTCACGGTCAAGTATCTCGCCGGCGAACTCGCGCAGCTGAACGCATCGGCCGCGTGCACGTGCGTCAATGGCACTGGCGCGACCGTCGGCAATCTCGACAGCGGTCCCGCGATTACCGAGTCATTGGCAGCAGCAGTCACACGCATTCTGCCTGGCATGATGATTCGCAACCAGACTGGCCCGGCGCGACTCGCCTGGTCGGCGATGGCGGCATCGCTGGCCGCCGGCGCGACGCGACACGAGACGATTACCTGCTCGGCGACACTGAGCGCCGATACCACGGTCGATGTGTGCTTGCTTGGCACCGCGACGTCGCTGTTTTCCGCGTTCCGGTGGGTCACGTTGTGGCTTGGTCCCACGTCCAGCGTTGAACCGTATCCCGGCTCATGGGGCAATCGGTTGTGGCAGCGTGGCAATCGTGCGCTCTTGGCGCGGACGTTGGGGTCTCGGCAGCTGCGCGTCTCGCTCGTCGATCTGTCGGCCGCGGCAGGCTACTCCATCACGCGCGAGCAGCTGGTGTTGGGCGGCACGATCCCGCTCGAGGACCTCGGCGTTTCGGTGCGCTCGGTCGGCATCGTGTACTCGGTAGAAAACCCGCTGGACGTCGATGTGCTCCTGGACTCACGCCCGACGCGCCTGACCACCTTCCTTGCGGAGCGACTGTAGCATGTGGATCAACGGGCGCGACCCGATGGACGACGGCTGGATTCCGGTCGGTTTGACGAACTGGATGGCGGCGTTCGGTCGGCAACGCAACGTCACCGCCCTGCCGAACATCGGCGGCGTGGTGCCTGCATCGCAGCAAACCGCCGAACCGCGGCTGATCCAGTGTACGTTCCGGAAGCGACTGACCACGCTGTCTGAGCGCGACAGCGCCATGGCGACGCTGCAGGACCGGCTGAGTGGGAAGTTGTGGGTGCGCTTCGACGATGCGCCGGCGCGCGTGCTGCGCTGCGTGGCCGGGCCGGTGATCGCGGTACCGGTGCATGAGGTGGCGGTTTTCGCGGTGGCCACGATCGAAGCCATGGTCACGCTCACCGCGTACGACGGCGCCAGCTACGATGTGGAGCCGCGCATCCTGGCATTGGCCACGACGCCCACCGAGATCGCGCTCGGGACGCTTCCATCGAGCGGCATCATCTACTGGGGCGGCGCATGGACTGCGACCACTGCGCGCACCCTGATCTATCGGGATCACGCAGGCGTCGTGCGCAAGACCATGACGTTCACGGCACCATCCGGCGAATCGCTCGCGTCGACGGACTATCTCGAGATCGACCTGGCGCGCCGCTACCTCACCAAGGTTACGAGCGCCGGTGCACGCAGCAACCAGTACGACTGGTACACGTCGGGCGGGTGGATCGCCCTCGATCCCGCGTATCAAGATCGCGCTGGCACGCGGTATGGATCGCTCGAAATCTCCGCCGGGACCGCGCAGCTCACCTATCGCAAAGCCTGGGCGCTATGATCTTCTCACCGTATGGCGTGCCCCTGTCGGCTGCGCAGCTCGAGGTGCAGTCGCGCGATCTATTCGACCTCGACTTCGCGTATGCCGAGGTCGATGCAGACGCGGGCACCATTACCACACCGAGCGGTCACGTCGGCACGCATGCGCGTGGCGCAACGCTGGCCAGTGTCCAGGACGCATCGGCGGCCGGCAGCTACACCGCACTCGATGGGCAGATGGCGTGGGAGCAGCGCGACTGGGATAACGACGGCAGCGTGCGCGAGGCGTTCGGCCTGCGCATGGGCACGTCGGACTTCCTGGCGTTCCCGTGCAACCTGCGGCCGATGGCGCATTGCGGATTGCTGGAGATGATCGAAACGGGTGCGCGCACGACCAGCGGAGCAACCCTTTGGGCGCTCCGGAATGCCGGCGCCACGGGCGCTGGCCTCTGGTTGGACACTGACGCCTCAACGTACCGGTTCAACTACTCGGACGGGTCCACCACGCGCACGGCGACGCTCGCCAGCGGTGCATCCGCCTCGGGCGATCGACTGCGGTTTACGTGGGAGCTGGGCAGCGATGGCGCTCTGACGTTCCGTCTGTCGATCAACGAGGCTGCGGAAATCGAAGCGACTGCGGCGGCGCTGGCTTTGCCGTCGGCCTGGGCGTCGTCGGCCAGCATCCGCCTGAACTCGCGTGGTTCGTCAGCGAACCCGGCGCAGGGGTGGTACCGGCGCACGCGCCTGGTCGCCGGATACGTCTCACCGCGCGCCTTGCTCGAACGGCGCTGATAACTCGGCGTTTGGTTCGCAGTCGCGGGCGCGGCTCGTAGGACTGCGGCGTCTGGCGGTCCATCGTCCGGCATGACCGAGCCGACGCCGTCCACCATCCGCCGGACCACGTTCACACTCACCATCAAGGGCGTCGCGGTGCGCGTGGTGTGCGGTGCTCGGTTGCCGCGGCTGATCGGTAAGAAAGGCATCACACTCGGCCACACGATCTACCTTGCGCCTGATCCGCTGGGCGTCACGCCGGGATTGCTCGCGCACGAGTTCGCGCATGTGCTGCAGTGGCGGATGCGCGGCGGCTGGGTGTTCGTCGGTCAGTACCTGCGCGGACTGATCCGTCACGGCTATGGCCTGTCGCATCCGCTGGAGCGCAACGCGCACGACTACGCCGTCGCATACCAGCAAGACTTCCTGCTGTCCGTGCAATTGATGCAGGCGCTGTCATGACCACATCGCCTCTCGGCGACGCCGGCGGGTCTGAAATCAGTGTGTCCCACGAGCACCGGGGGCGGCGGCCAATGAAGCAGGCGGTATTCGACTGGAGTGGCGTGGTGGGGATCGTGATGGCGATTGTCGGGCCCGCGATGGTGTTTGCGTCGGTGCGCAGCGACTTGAGTTCCACCGTCCGCGAAGTGGAGCGGCTCCGTGACGACGCGCGGCAGCGCTCGGCGTGGCAAGAGGCGATCGGGCGCGAGATGGCCACGCGCGCCGACGTGGAGAAGATCAGCAACAAGCTCGACGCACTCGCGTCCGAGATGCGAAACGCGCGGGGTGTCCGATGATCGGCCGCGCACTCGACACGCTGCTGATCGGTGGCGCACTCGCCATGGGTGTCGCGGGTGCGTTCCGGCAACCGCCAGTGGCGACGCCTGTTGTGCCGCCGAGCGCCGTGATCGTGCAAGCCCCACTACCGAAGCCGTGCCGTCCCGCGTCCACGCTGACCGGCAAGGACTCGGTGTACCTGTACTTGCCCTGCAACGATGTCCGCATGCTCGACAGCGCGACGCGTGCGCAGGTCGAATGCACGCTCGATCGCATGAGAGAGCACGGCGGCTTCCCGCCGAAGCTCTACGAGACGTATCGCAGCGATGCCCGCCAGTATCGTCTCTGGCTGCAAGGGCGCCCCGGCGTGCCCGGTGGTCGCAAGGGTGTGATCGTCACGCGCGCCAGGAGTGCGAGCCAGTCAGCGCACGGCACGGGCTACGGTGTGGACATCATCCACGCGCGCGACGGATGGAGTAACGGGCCGTTCTATCGCTCGCTCACGGGACATGCTTTTACGTGCGGTCTCGAAGCGGGCGGCTCGTGGCCGACCTTTCCTGATTATCCGCACGTACAGAGTCGCGCCTTTACCGCCGCGCGCAAGCGTCAGGTGGGTGGCACGTGATGGAGCTGTGGCGGTTTCTGCGCGGCATCCCTGCCCTCGCCTACGCGTTCGCGGGTGGCGTGGCACTCGTGGCGGTGCTGACGACGTGGCATGCGCGCACAGTGGAGGCGGCGTACCAGCGCGGTCGGTCGGACGTGCTGCAGGCGGCGCACTTCGACTCGACACTGCGCGCCGTCGTGGACAGCAGTCGAGCCAAGACGAAGGCCACGGTGGATACGGTGTTCCGCTCAGTGCGTGCGGCCGCGGCGAAAGTCGACAGTCAGGCGATCGCAGCGGCAGCGCTGGCCTCACGCATCCCTGAGACGGTGCGCGATCCGATAGTCGACTCGCTCAAGCGCGCCCTGCCGGTGCTGGTCGTGAGTGTGGCCGTGTTGACCGCGAAGGTCGCCACGCTCGACAGTGCGCTCAAGGCAGACAGCGTCGCAACGAAAGTGTCGATCGACGTGCGCGATGGACTGATCCGCAATGCGCGTCTCGAAAACGCGCGACAGGCGGCCACGATCCTGGCACTCGAAAAGCGACCGACGCGCGCGCAAGCGGTGATCGTCGCGGTCGCGAGTGCCGGCGTTGGCGTGATCGGCGGGAAGGTGTGGCAATGAACGCGCGCGCACGGAAGCGGTGGGGCGCGCCGATGGCGTTTGCGGCGGCGGTGCTGCTGGGCGTGTCGTCGTCGATGGACGCGCTGGCCGATGGCGTCATGGTGAATCGGGCGCGGGACCAGGAGCTGCAACGGCAATTGGTGCACGCCGCGCTGTTGATGATGCTCTCGCGTCCGCACCAGCGCGTCGGGTACACGGCCAGTGGCGGTGGGGGTGGGGGTGCGACGCACTTCGGCTTCGGCCCCGACACGGCAGACATCACCGCCCCAGTGCACACGTACACGCCGAGCAACAGCCACACGGCGGGACACGTGTTCTCTCCGACGACACCGGCAGAACTCAACACTGTACTGACGGGTGGGTCGTTGGGCGGGTTCACACTCGCGGCGGGCGACACCATCGTGCTGGCGCGCGGGACGTGCTACAACAATGGCACATACACGCGGCACATCTTTCCCTATGTGAGTGGCGCGGAATCGAATCCGATTCTCGTCATCACGTCAGGCACAGCCAGCATCGCGGCTCCCGGTGAGCGCATTCTGGCATCGCAACGCCACGCGACTCCACACTTCCGGTGCCAGAGCAATAATCTCGAATGTGTGTTGATCGACGGCGCGAATCGTGCGGGACGCACATGTGCTCGTGGCTATCGCTTCGTCGGCATTCAAGCGGATGCTGGCAGTGTTACGAGCATGTATGGGATCGTGCGCGTTGGTCCCTTTTCGGATGTCGGCACCTACAGCAGCGGCACCACGTATGCGGCGGGCGCACTCACGTACAGTGGGTTCTACTCGTTGCAGAACGGGAACGTGGGACACGCGCAGGTCGAAGGGGCGTGGTGGTCGAAGATGGTCGCAACAGATTTGCCAGACGACATCATCTTCGACCGCTGCGATTTTGTGGCGACGGCGCACAGCAACAATTGCGTGATCTCACTGTATGCGCACCACCGCGAGCTGCAAACGCACGGCTGCCTGCTCTGGACCGAAGGCGGCGCGGGACTCGAAGATAAGGCGTTCCTGTCCGTGACATCCGTCGGCCCGGCGTTGTTCGACAACACGCAATTCACCGCGTGTGCGATCAACATGCTCACGGGTGGTGGCGACCCGATGTTCGTGACGTACCCGAAGAACTTCCACTTCAAGCGGTGCTGGTTCTACAAGCCGACGCGGTTCCTCGCGAATCATGCAGATTGGGACGGCCTCAATCGCATCGAAAAGAACTCGTTTGAGTTCAAGGTGATGGATGGGGCGATCATCGAAGATTGCCTGTTCGAGAATCACATCGACGGCGGCACGTCGCAGTACTTCTTCTTTGTCCTCAAGACATCCAATCAGGATGGTGGATTTCCCGAGGCCGAGACGAAGAACATCACCGTCCGCTACAACCGATTCAAGAATGTCGGCGGTGGTTTTGCGCTTGGCACCGTGGATTTGTACGCAGGCGGCTCTGCGGTTTCGGCCCTGCATCACGTCTCGATCTACCACAACTACACCGAAACGCCGTTTGGTTCACTGAGCACGGCGGGGGCGCGGTCGTGGTCCGTGCAGATGGGGATTCAAGCATCGTATATCCCCGACTCGATTCATTTCGAGCATAACACATTGGTGGGTGATTACACGCGGGTGGATTCCCGCACCATGGTGATCGTGGAGGCGCTGCTGCCCACCAATCTCATTTGGCGCAACAACGTCAGCGACTTCGGTGATACCTCGCTCGGTGGATTCAATAGCGATGCGTTGACCTATCGCGGCACGGATTGTTTCACGGGCACGGGCAGTGACATCGACGCATGCGTGCTCTACACACCTGGGGCCTCGATTCCGAGTGGGAAGTACAATAACCCGCCCGTGGTACGCAGCACCGTTGAAGATGACATCTATGTGGACCGCACAGCGGGCGATTACCACACCGCCGCCGCACTCACTGGCACCGGATATGAAGGACGGACACCGGGCGCTGACATTGACGAAGTAGACACGCGCACCGCTGGGTGCGACACGGGGATTTGGTGATGAAACTACACGACTGTGCGGCGCAAGCCGAGGTGGCGCTTGGCGGGTTGGGTGTACGCACGTTTCATCTCCCGAATGCCGGTGACAGCATCGGCGGGCATCAGCACCACTTCGATCATGTCATGTTCATTGCGACAGGATCGGCACGGGTGCGCCTGATGTGTGACGAGGGATGCGATCATACGTACGACGTGCACGCAGGCACGTTCCTGTTGGTCGAGAAGCGATTCGTACACAGTGTCACGGCGTTGACGGACGATGTGAAGGGGTGGTGCGTGTTTCCGGAGTATGATGCAACCGGCGCACGCGGCTCGCAGTTCATGGCGGATAAGCCCTAATGGCCTCCATCGTCCAGAGCGTCACAGGATTCGCCGTCAACGGTGGCGGCACGCTCGTGTTCGGGTCGAACCTGGTGGCGGGCAACGACATCGTGGTGGTCGGCGTTCACAGTTACGCCGGATGCCCGCCATCTGTCTCCGACAGCCAAGGCAACACGTACGCGCATCCGGTCAACGCGGTGCAGCCATCGGGCGGACGGTACTTCCACGTGTGGACGGCACCCGTTGGTTCAAGTGCCGCGAACACGATCACTTGCGCGATGGCGTGTGGCAATTTGTACGGCGTGATTGCGCTCGAAGTGGCTGGACTCGACGCGAGTACGAAGTATGAAGCCCACTCAGTGGGTATTGGCAGCACGAATCCCGTGCAAGCCGGTTCGATCACACCGACCGTGAACAATTCGTTACTGGTGTCGATCTTCCACGATATTAGCGGTGGAAGTACGTGGGCGGCGATGAGCGGGTGGACAGAAGTCGCAGAGTCCGCCAGTTGTCAAATACAGACGTACATCCAACCGACTGCGGCGGCGATTAACCCAGAAGGCACCGCAACGAGTTCTCCTGGCACGTCGTTCGGCTACGCAGTGGCGTTCAAGTCGGCGGCGGGCGGTGGTGGTGGAGGCGCGAAGCACGGCGTAGTCAACAGCGGCGTAGTCACATCACTTGTTAACGGGGGCTTGGTCCGATGAGCGACAAGAAGATCAATCACGGACAGACCGTCCGTTTCAAGTTCTCCACGAATGCGGCAGCGGGTTCGCGCGTCGCGTTTAGCAACGCGCTCGAAGCCGCTGACATTCGCGTGTACAAGAACGACTCCGCGACCGAACGCAGCTCGACGGCCGGGTTCACGGTCACGAGTGCGTTTGATTCGATGGTGGGCGTGCATCATGTTGCGATTGATACCAGCGACGATACGGATGCAGGGTTCTTCCGTCCTGGCAACGACTATCAAGTCGTGCTCTACCCTGACGAAACGGTCGATTCGCTCGACGTGGCAGCGGAAATTGGGTCGTTCTCGATCAATCCGCGCACCTCGGACATGCCGTACGTTGGCGTGCTGCAGGCGGCGGGCTCGACGAGCTCGATCACGTTGCCAACCGAGTGTCCGGCCACAACCGATGCGTTGATCGGCTGCACCGTCGTTCCGCTCTCGGGCACTGGAAAGGATCAGGCGGGACGGCAGATCACCGCCTACACCTCCGGGCGAGTCGCGACGCTCGACCCGCCGCTCACGACCGCAGTGGATACCACGACCTATGTGGGCATCGTCAAGAGTGCGGCTGCGCCGGCGACGACGCTGCCAAAGGTTGATGTCACGCAGGTCGGCACCAGCACCTCCGCGGTCACGAACCTCAAAGCGATGTTCGATGGCACCGGGTACGCTGGCGGCACCATCAAGCTCGGCATCAACCTGGTGCAGATTCTCGGCACGACGCTGACCGAGACGGCGGGCCAGATCGCCGCGGCGTTCAAGCAGTTCTTCGACGTCGGCACGCCCACGGGCACCATGAAGGCGATCACCAACGTCGTCACCGCTACGAACCTCACCAACGCGCCAACGTCGGGCGATCTCACCACTGCGATGAAGGCCAGCGTGAACGCGGAAGTTGTCGACGTCATTCGCACGGACACGGTTGCCGAACTCGCGGCAGTCCCGGCGGCGACGTCCACGCTCATGGACAAGGTCAACTTCCTGTTCATGCGGGCTCGCAACAAGATGACCCAGACCGCGGCGACGCAGATCCTCAAGGCGGATGACGGATCGACCACCGTCGCAACGTCCACCGTCTCTGACGACGGCACCACGGCGACACGCGGAGAGTTCAGCTAATGGCTGTCGATACCGCACAAAAGCGGCGCTCGATGATCAGCTTCGGGGATGCGCTCAACGCTGAGCGTGTCCCCGAGGCGACGAACTTTGACAGCGCGTTCGATCGCGGCGCCGCGCTGTTTCTGTACGCGGGTCTCGACATCACCACGGTGGTGGTGTCAACGGTGCCGGTACGTTGTACGCCGTACATCAGACCGCTCATCTCGGCGACGCCCACCATCGGTGCTCTGATCCGTCCGACGGTCACCCTCTCGCCCTCCTGACGATGCCCACGCGCGCACGACGCTACCTCTATATTCGCGAATCGCTCGCTATCTCGATTCCGGAGAGCGAGCTCGGTTCGGGAAAAACCCTGACCGCGAACATTTGTGCAACGAGCAGCGGCAATCCGTCGGCAATCTCAAGCTGCACCGGATCGGCCACCGCGAGCGGCAGCGCCTACTCGATCACGATTGCGCGGTCACTGCTGCAGTCGGCGCTCGGAACGACGTACTTGAACAAGTCCGTGTGGCTGCACCTGGACGACGGCGCGGCGTGGCATGACACGTGGGAGTTCGTTGTCACGGATGTCGATCCTGACCTTCTCGCCGTCCTGACATGACGATCCAGCACAGTACTACCACGCGGAACCGCATGCGGGACGCCTATGTCGCGGCGTTCCCAGAGGGCGCCTCGCGGCACCGATTCTCGCCTTGCCAGGCATGATCCTGACCGTCTGGCCGCGCAGCGAGACGCACACGATGGCGGTCTGCCACACGGCCCCAGGCTTCCCGTTCGTTCGGCACTGCCATGTGTCGCCGGGTGCTCTGTATGGGATCGTCATGGAGTGGGAGCTCGATGGTGTCATCGCACCTCTTTCCCCGGCGACGGCTCTCCAGCAAACCGCCTGAGCGAACTGCGAACTTCTTCGTGCTCGGCCTCGCTGAGCGACGCGCTCAACGCCCGCTGTCGCTCCAAGGCATAGGCAATCAGCAGTTCCACTTCATATGACCGTCCGGCAAGCCGAGCGGCCGACTCACCGTACGCCGGCGCCGTCTCCCTCACCACTTTCGACGGTAGCGTTTCACGTTTTGTTGCACCCTCTCGGCCATCCCGGAACGCATTGAGCGCCCCGATCCCGAGAGGAGAAATGGGCTTGCCTTTTTCCCAATCGACGACGGTACTTCGGTTGACGTCGAGCGCCTTGCCGAACTCCGTCTGATTCATCCGAGCGCCGATCCGTAGGGCGCGCACAGCGCTGGCGGTCCAGCCGTCGGCGGCTTCTGGCGGCTTTTGCCGATCGGAGGATTTGGCAGCGATTCCCTTGCTTGGCATACAGAGGGCTATTGCGTCTCGTCCCAGAAATGTTCAGGGAATATGATTTTCGGGTCTTGACGGTTTATGACGGATAGCCCAAACTACCCGACGTAAGGTAGCACGTAGCGCTACACACTACCGACCCCGGACCAATCTGATGCCTCGACCCTCCACCCGCCAGCCACGAAAAGAGAGGATCGTTATGTCCCTCTCGCTTCCGCTGGAGCCGGACTACACCCGCGCCTGTCGCGCTGCGGGGATCAACGGCGAGACGCTGGCCGACTACATCCGCGAGTCAATGCGCCAGCGCGCGAATCGCGTGCTCGGTAAAGACGATCAGAAGGTTTCCGCAGAAGTAACTGCCGACGCCGCGTAGTTCGATGCAATTCCTGACGCCAGAGTTTCGCGAGCGCTTCATGCGCTCCGTTCGCAAGACGGAGTCCTGCTGGATCTGGACGCGACCCCCGCGGACCGATGGGTACGGACAGGTCCTCGCGTTCGATGGTCTCAAGAGAAAGGTGATGACGGCACACCGAGTCTCGTATCTCATGCACCACGGCCCGCTCGTCGATGGCCTCTGTGTTCTCCACTCGTGCGATACGCCGTTGTGTGTGAACCCTGATCATCTCTCGCTCGGCACGCATTTGGACAACATGGCTGACATGGTCGCGAAAGGTCGTCAGGTGAAAGGCGCGGAAGCGCGCAGTCATTGCGGCGCGTCGTCGTCGAGCGCACAAGCCAATCCCGCAGTACTCGCGGCGCGAGGAAGTCGTGTTCATGATGTCACCGTATCCCAGCGTCGGCGCCCCAACGATGCGTGGCCTGTTCATCGCGACGGATTCCAGTCTACTCCGCCTGCCTACACCGGAGCCGAAAGGATGAGCATTCACGACGAGCTTGCGCTACTTCATCGGTCGATTGTGGCACTTAATAACGGCATGGTGCTGCCGCCGGCGATTGTCACAGAACACCGCGAAGCAATCGAACGTCACGAACAAGCAGCGCACCGCGAACAGGCCGAGAGACCGCTGTATCTCCGTCCCATCTTCAAACCCTCCACCAATGCCTGACGCCATGAATCCCACCGACCACGCCGCCAAGCGCGCGAAGCTGGTGCAGGAGCGCGACGCTGCGAAGGCGAACGCCGACAAGCTCGCGCTCGTTTACCGTGCAGAAGTCGAGAAGCTGGACGCCGAACTCGACGCGCTCGACGCCACGCCCGCGTATCCGAGTGTGACGTTTATCGACCCCAAGACGCGCACGCAGAATTTCGTAACGTTTCGCGATGGCGCGTTCTACGTTGGTAGCGGCTCGCGTCCGTGGTACACCGCTGTTGAGCTGGCACACCATCTCGTCGAAGTCGAAAAGCTGGACGAGTTTGTCACGCGCCTACTCACGCTCAAGGGTGCGGCGGTCGCGGCAGACTCAACTCGAAGTTGTGCGAAGCCGCTGTGATCGAGATTCGTCGACGCCACGGAGAGGGCGAGAGCCAGACCACGATCGGACGCGATTTCGGAGTGACGAGAAAGACGGTTTTCATGGTCGCCACGCGCCGAGCATGGAAGCATGTAGCTGCGCTCGAAGCAGCCTGACTAACGGGTCGTCGCGACCCAAGCGGCGGAACGCAGGACCGACGTGAGAAGAACTCATGACGGAACATTCAACTGGACCGACGATGCAACGTTACCACAACATGGGAGGACTTGTGGCAGCAGGTCGCCCAACCATCATCGACCGCGACTTCCATCGCCGTCGTGGAGAGGAGCTCGTCACGCTCCTGCGCTCAGAGCTGTACGACATGGCGCACGCCGCGAAACACATTCCCGCGTCGCACCGGCAACAATTCCAGGACGTTGCGCCGAATCGCGCGCGGGCGATCTCGCTGTCGAAGTGCGGAGAACTGCTGAGCGTCTTGCAGTTTGAACCGACGATTCCCGCACACCGTCTTGGCTTGTTCGAGTTGCGCTGTCACGGGTGGATGTCGAGCGCGCTGCCTCGCAGCACCGAGCATTCATGTTTGCGAACCTTGTACGAACGCGAGACGATGCACGAAGCCACCGCCAACGTCAGCGGCGTGCGCGCCTTGTTCGCGATCGAGCATGATGATGTCGCCGCACTCGACGCCGCGATCGAGGATCACGCCGCGCATCTGGAGAGCCTGCGCCGATTGCTCGCGCAGCTGCAGTTCGAGCGTCGCGAAATGATGGCGCGTCGCGGCCGTCGTCAGCCGTACCGCTCGATGCTCGTTGGAGCGCGCGCACAGTGACTCGCCAGAAACAAACCGCCCCCGGCGGGCTGGCAGGCTCACCGGAGGCACGCGACCGACGAAGCGCGTTGACGCACAGTCTAGAGGCGTCGACTCCGCACGTCAATCACTCTGGCCTCGCGGTGTCCGACTCGTCGCGTTCCTGCACTTCGGCGGGACGTGCGACGCTTCAATCAGGGGAGCGAACCTCGGGCACCGCGGGCCTTCCACGTCGTCGGCTCTTCGCGGCCGGCGTGATTCGACCACTGGACCTGAGATCATGAACACTGAAACCGCTGTCGCCCGCGTGCCGATGCCGATCTCGGTGCAAGGTGTGTCCGAAGCGCTCTATGCGCGGATGGAGAAGTTCCGTGAGGATCTGGAGTTCAACCTGCCCGCGATCATGGCCGTGCTTCCGGCAGGTGTGAGTGCTGCTGGGTTGGCAACGACCGCGCTGACCGCGACACTCGACAACCCGAAGCTGTTGGACTGCACGTCGCTGTCGTTGTTCCGCGCTGTCTACAAGGCTGCGGCGCTCAACCTGCGCATCGGCGAGACGGTCGACATCGTGCCGATCAAGGGCAAGGCCGAGTGCTGGACGCGTGTAAAGGGAGTAGTCGAGCTCGCGCAGCGTTCTCGCGCCATTCAGTGGGCGCGCGTCGGTGCCGTCTGTACTGGCGAGGTGTTCGAGTACGAAGAGCGGGACACCGGGACGCACTTTCGCCACGTACCGTCCGCGACGCCCAAAGCTGACGCGTCCAACGTCACGCACGTCTATGCCATCATCGTGCTGCCGTCGAAAGAGCGCGTGTATGAAGTGTGGACCATCGAGAAGGCGCTGGAGCACAAGCGCCGGTTTGCCAAGGACACCAAGCCTGACTCCGCGTGGGCCCAGCATCCCCTGGCGATGATGACGAAGAGTGTCGTGAAGGCGGCGCTCCGATTCGCGCCACTTTCCCCAGAAGTCCAACGCGCGATCGGCGCCGGCGACGGTGAAGACAGCGCCGTCCCAATGGTCGACAACCCGACCAAGGCCCTCGAGCTGGCCGCTGGTGCGCTCGATGCCATCGATCAGATGGACGACGCAGATGTTGTCGAAGAAGAGAAGATGACGCTTGCCGACGCCGAGGCGATGCTGCTGCCTGGCGCGCCGAACAATCCGAAGGTCTGGGGCGGCAAAGGCGGCAAGCCGCTCGGCACGATCAAGTCGGCCCTGCTCGAACGCATCGTCGCCTGGGTGGCGGCAGATGACACGCGCGCCGAGAAGTTCGAAGCCCTCGCCGTCGCGTGTGATGTGATCCTGCAGGCGCGTTTTGTACCGGACGGAGATGGCGCGGTTGCCGACGAACCGAGCGAGGACCTCGCCGCATGATCAACGGACCGGTCGACATCAACGCATCGCTGGAAGACAACTACCAGGCGCTGCTGCGCAAGGCAGCGAAGGACGGCGCGCGCTCGATGGGCATGCGCGGGATGTTCGTGCCGGACCACGCGACATTCGACGTTGTGCCTGGTATCGCGGGCGGGGTCTGCCTACTGCGTCAGCGCGATCCGCACGCGGGCATCGGTGGGTTGCCTGACGGCGATCCGTACGGTGCGGCGGACGACATGCCTGGTGGCGGCAGAACACCGCTCGGTCGCGTGGCGCTGCTTCAGCGCGATCCGTCTGCATTGCCGGATGAGAACCCGTATGAGTGAAACCACCGCGTACCTCGAACGCGCCGTCTCGCGCATCCGATTAAAGATGTGCATCCCCGGTCAGGCCACCATGCGCGCCTTCACGTTGAGCGCAGCGGCGAACCTCGTGCTCAACGGTCGAGACTGTCCGTGGTATCGCGGAGAGGACGGTCCGGCGCGACTGGTCGCAGATATCGAAGCTGAGTTTCCGGAGCCAACGACATGATCGAGAGTGTTGTGTCGTCGTCCACTCTGGTAGCTGCACTGCGGCTGCGTTACGAGCCGCCCGAATATTGCGTCGATACCGAAATCACCCTCTCTGGCCGCCGCATCGACGTCGTTGCGTTCCGGCTGTGGGGCGACAACGTGCTGCTCGGCTTTGAGCTTAAAGTCTCACGGAGCGATTGGCTGCGAGAGCTGAAGCAGTTGGAGAAGTCGCGCGATTGGGCGCGCTCCGTCGATCAGTTCTTTGTTGTCGCCCCCGCCGGTTGCGTGCAGGACGGCGAGTTGCCCATCGGGTGGGGCCTGATCGAATGGCGCGAAAGCGGCTTGAGGCTGAAGGCACAGCCGCACGTCGTCGAAGCGCCGAAGTCCTTACCGCGCGAGATTGCCGCGCGCCTGATTGCGCGCCAGCAGCAGCGGGCGGTGTCCGGTGAGCGAGCGGAGCGCGACCGTGACCGCCACGAGATACGCGCCGAACTGTTGAAGGAGTTTGAGCGAAGGCACGAGCGCGACACCCTCACGTTGCGCGACCAGCTCAAGGAGTCCAAGGACCTGCTGTCGGAACTCGAAACGCTCGCCGGTCTCACGCCGCGCGAGTGGAACCGCAACGAGAAGCTCCGGCACTTCGCGCGGACGCTGAGTTACCTGCAGCAGCAGACCGCGCCGGAGCTGCTGGTGTCGCAGTTCGTGAACAACGCGCGACGGATGGCGAAAGAGGCGAACGACATCGTTGACCGGGTTGAGGCGTTTGTTGCCGAACGCAAGGCGGCCGCATGACTCGCACCCATCACCACCACGCGCAGAAGCACATTCGACAGCGCCTCGAAATCTGGTCTCGGCGCTGCAAGCAAGTGTCGATGGACACCTACAGCGCGTGGGCCAAACGCATCACGCATCGCTTTGAACGGCGGCAGGCGAAAGTCGAGATTCAACATCAGCGGGAGGAAGTTGGTATATGAGCGCCGTCATTCTCACAGTGTCAGGACTCGCGCTGCACTGGAAGTCCGAGGCGGTGCGCCGGCGCACGATGTCGGCGCACGACGTGACGGCGGACATCCTTGAGCATTGCGCGCAGTCGCTGCTGAAAGCGCTGGAATCCGCCAGCGCGGACGACGAGGAACTGTCGCCGGCGGACTTCGGGGCGCTCCCGCACGTCAACAAGTCCAGCAGTCAGGTGCGCCGCTGGTGCCAAGAGAATCGGATCGCGCACCGGCGTGTTGGTCGCGATTATCGCATCCGCCGGGGCGAAGCCGTCCCCATGTTCACGATCACCTCCGCGGCATCAGTCGCCTCGTGAAGAAACGCTGGGAGTATGTCGTGGGCATGAAGCCGCACCGCGTCACCGCCTTCGAGGATGTGAAGCGCGGCAACGTCGTGCACCTGCGATGGATCGTCGACGGCAAGCGCACCGTCCGATCGATGGGGTTCACGGTGCGCGGACCTCGCGGAGGCATCGATCGCGATCTCGCGACCCGTGTCGAGCAGGCGGCTGCCGAGCAGCATCTCGCTCTGGTGCGTGGCAGTGTCGCGTTGCCGATCTCGGCGGAACGCCTGGCGAATCCGTTGACGATCGCCGAGGGTTGGGCGCGCGCCAGCGATCCGGACACCGGCAAGTGGAACAAGGCGACGCAGTACCGCGACGACATCCAGCGCGCCATCGATGCTGCGGTGGCGTCGTGGGGCCCATCGATGACCTGGGACGCGGTTGATCGGGGCCAGCTTCGTAAGCTCTGGCGGAACGAGCTCGCGAAACATCGCGCTGCCGGTCACAAAGGCGTGCGCGGATCCGAGCTGACGCTCGACCTGGTGTTGGCGGTGGGCGCGTGGCTGCGCGACGAGCAGCTGGTTGCACCAACCGCTGCGCTTCGCTGGAAGGGCATGGACGCCGAGTTCAAGGCGGACGCTGATCCGGATGGCGAGTACGCGCCATCGCGGCCACGCTACACCGTCGACGAGTACCGGGCGATGTTCGCGACCTCGTGGGAGGCGGACGAACGGTATGGATTGGCCTACAACCTGGGCGCCGAATATCGCCTGGGCAAAGTCGTGCAGGCGCGTCGCAGTCATCTCAACCTGCCGTTCGGTCAGCTGCGCGTGCTCGGCCGCGGCAAGAAGAAGGGCGCCACGATCGTGCTCACGCCTGGTCAACTGCGCGACGTCAAACGCGTGCTCACCACCGGATATCTCGCGGGTCTCGAGACCGCCTACCTGGCGCAAGAGATCGAGGACTACTGCCTCTTTCCGGCGGGCCATTTCGCGCACGACGCGCATGGACGCTTGCTGTCGCGCGCGGACTATGCAGCGCGCGGACCCATCGATCGCACTGCAGTACGCGCATGGCACCGCGAGACCGAGCGGCTCGCCGGCATCGAGCATCTCAAGGGTCGAGGACCCTACGGATCACGTCGCGCGGGCGTGGATGCTGCGAAAGCCGCGCAGATCAGTCGTGAGGGTTTGCAGGCGCACGGCGGCTGGGCGGACTCACAGATGCCGGACGCCGTTTACGCCGATGCTGAGGCTGGATATGCCCGCGATGAGGCAGCTGAAGTGCGAGCACGAATCCGCGGAGAATCACTCGTGAAGCCCGAAGAATCGTCGCAAATCGTCACACCATCCGACGACGCAACCGCGCCGTCAACATCCCTCTGAGGCTCGCCAATGCCTAAAGCACGACAGCGCAAAGACTTGCAAGACTCTCCATCGAATAGCAGGGGGGGGGCTCGAACCCCCGACCTCACGATTATGAGTCAGGCTGGAAACGCACTGCCACCGCGCAGTGCGTCCAGCGCATTAATAGATGTGGCAGGGACGGGTTCCGGCGATGGCGCGCACGCGGAATCGGCTGACGCGTGCATTGCGCGTCACAAATCGTCACACCGCGCATCGCGGGTGTCCTCGGAAAGTCAGATCCGGGCAGCGAACCGCTCAATCGCCTTGCACCCTGAGCGGCACCGTGCGCGTGTTGCGGTCAAGGACGCCATCCGCCGTGGGCGGTTGCAGCGCGGACCGTGCACGGTCGGAA
>OFQZ01000304.1_pt1 | contig 18425 bp, 23 predicted proteins | sample 1543011 | NCBI WGS metagenome assembly OFQZ01 (sample SAMN07774216, study PRJEB24372) | wastewater metagenome | isolation source: Exp Tend NO 0WW | collected 2016-02 | reverse complement strand
CGGGGGAGCCGAGATGCGCGGGCAATCTGGCAGCTACATTCCGGCCGATACCCCCGAGGGCAAGGCACGGGCGTGGATCTCAAGCTTCGCCAAGAACCCGTTCCAAGCCGGTGCGCACGAAGACCTCCATCACTTCTTCGCTCTGATGCGCAAAGCGGGAGGCGAAGCCCTGCGCGTCATCGAAACACTCGATCGCGCTACGCAGGACGAGAAGCTTCTTGCCAAGGCCCGCGATCTTCTGACGCAAGACGCTGAGCCGGAACAGGCCAAAGCGCTGCTCGAGGCGTTCGACGGCGATCCGGAAGAGCGGATGGCGTACCTGTATCAGCTCCGCGTTGCAGGGCTCATGAACGCGTTCAACCCGGCTGCCGAAGGCGCGATCCGCAAGATCTGGAAGTGGATCCAATCGAAGATCGGGGTCCTCACTGACAACGAGAAGGCCGAGAACATCCTCAAGGCGCTGGACGAAGGACGTCTTACGGCGGACTTCGACAACCCCACCGCGCTGGCGCGGGTTATGGGGCAGGAAAAGCGCATCGCGCTGGCGTACCGTTCCGTCGAGAAGTCCATCAAGCCGCTGGTCGAGGCCGTCGGCAACGTGTTCACGCCCAGCTACGACCGGCTGCTCAAGATGAGCAACTCGGGCATCAAGAAGATCGCCGATGCGTACGGCAGCATGGACACGAACGACGAAGGCCGCATGGGCATCGTCAACGAGCGCGACCGCAAGGTCCGCCTGATGGAGAACGAGTTCTCGAAGGCGCTCGGTGAGTCCACCAAGGCGGAGCGGGACTCGGCCATTCAGGAGATCCTGAACGGCAACCCGCAGAGCGAGCTCGCCCAGAAGATCTCTGACGTGATGAAGCAGTACACGGAGGACCGGGTTCCGAACGTCCTCGATCGGGAGCGCATCGAGGAGAACATCGACGAGTTCCTGAAAGACGTGAACATCACCGGTCTCTCCGACCCGGGCAACATCCGGCGCGCCCTGTGGGGGGACGCCTCGCAGGAGATGTTCGGCGGTACGCCGCTGCCGTCATTCGAGTTCAAAAACCCCGCCAAGCGGGCCAAGTGGCAGCGCCAGACGGCCGAGGAGTACCTTGGCGGCTTCATCAAGCAGTTCGCCGCTCGCGAGGCCCGCGAGGCAGCGTTCGGCAAGAACGCCGAGAAGCTCAAAGCGTGGCTGGAAGAGGCCAAGCAGGAGGGCATGACCGACGCCGATCTGGGGCTGGTCAAGCAGTTCGTAGCCGGAGCCGAGGGCTGGCTGGGCAAGGACATGCACCCGCAGCTGCGCAAGTTGCAGGGCGCGGCCATGACCGGCCTGAACCTGTTCCACCTGCCGTACTCCGTGCTGTCGGCCATGGTCGACCCGATCTACATCGGCGTGCGCAGCGCCTCGATGCAGGAGGCGTGGAACGCGTACAAGCTGGGTATCCAGTCGATGTTCGACACGTTCTCTCAGAAGGAAGGCCGCCTGTCGGGTGATGCGGCCAAGTTCGCCGAAGACGTCGGCCTGATCGCGCAGGCTGGAATCGCCGAGCCGATGGGCGACTTCTTCAGCGCCATGAGTCTCGAAGGCGCGAGCAAGAAGATCAACGCCCAGTTCTTCCGCTGGAACCTGCTGCAGGGCTGGGAGCGAGCGATGTTCGCCTCGTCCGCCATGGCTGCCCAGCGCTTCCTGATCCGGCACTCCGAGAACTCCAACGAGCACTCCGCGGAGTACCTCAAGGAGCTCGGTCTCAAGCCCGAAGACATCACCGTACGCCCGGACGGGCACCTCGCGGTGTTCGAGAATGACGGGCTGACGAAGGAGCAGGCGGCGCGGATTCAGAACGCGATCTACAAGTTCTCCCACCAGTCGGCGGCGCGGCCCACGGCCATGACCAACCCGATCTGGATGAACGACCCGCACTTCGCCCTGATCGCCCACATGAAGCGATTCATCATGGCGCAGTCGGCAGGCGTGCTCGCGTGGATGGACAAGCAGCGCGAAACGAAGAATTTCTACCCGTTGGCGATCGCCGCGCTCGCCGTCCCGATCCAGCTGGCGTCGGGGCAGGTGCGCAATCTGTTCACGGGGGGGCGGTCGATGCCGGACGACTTCATGAGTGCGTTCATCCAAGGGGCGAGCGAGGCCGGTCTCATGGGCCGGTGGCACTTCGGCTACGACGTGGCGAACAGCGCGTACCACAACCTTGGCGCGGGTATCGGCGTCGATGCGATTGCCGGCCCCGCCATCCAAGACTTCCTCGGTGCAATGCGTGCGCTGCGCAGCGGCGGGGGTAAGTAAGCACAGTAGACAGACTACTGCGCCATAGGCATACTCTCGAATGAGAGTGATCACCTCATCTCAGCGCCAAAAAGAAACCCCGGCCTCGACCGGGGTTTTGCTTTTCAGTATGTCGTCTTCCCGTGCATCGGCGCCGTGCCGAGCGACGCCACTATCGACAAGTCCTTGAGCCAGCTCTTGTCGAAGGTGGCCTTCAGATGCCAATGGCCGTCGTCCTCGATGTACAGCTCGGCAAGCTCACCGTTAAAGCGGATGCCGAAGAGCTTGCCTACGATGTCCAGCTCGGCGGTCAGCATGTCATCTCCTGTTAGTGGGGGGATCAGCCGATTACCCTGCCCCCCGTCAGGGTTCTTGGAAACCTCGATAGGTGACTACGTTCGGCGCCGTTTCGAGGACGCTAAGCCTTTAGATCGGCCATCCCACTCGGCAAAGCGCTAATTCCCTCTTCGCCGTCAGAGGGCGTGTGTGATCACTTCTCAGTGTTTTTTGTACGCCACGTTCTTCACTATCGGATCCCAGCATGACCGGCAGTCCTTGCACTGGTTTCCTTGTTCCGAAGAGGGACACGTCCAGTTCTCCTTCACGACGGTCGACGTAAGGTCAAACCCTGTCGGCGGCGGCCCGTCGATCATCATGGCGCTCATTCGTACAGCGAGGTTCGTAGGAAATACGTCCTCCATCAGAAAGCGCTTGACCGTATCCTGCTCTCGAGTGGGCAGCCAGTGCTTGGTGTCGGGGGTTTGCTTGCAGACCTCAACGATCTTTTTCAGGTGCTGCAGAGACATGATATCCCCGGAGTCGTGCCATCGGAAGTAGTCGCACTTCCGGTACTGGATCATGAAGACCATGGCGTCGACCCAGAGCGGGTGGTGCAGCCCGTTCATGCGCTTGGCGTGCGCGGCTTCCACGCCCTTGAACTTGTAGTGCCCCTTCATCGCGTAGCACTTGCTGCATACGGAGCCGGGGACCTTTTGCAGCACGCTCCCGACGTTGCACATCTTGGCTGAGAGTCCGTAGGCGTAACCGGGCATCTTCGATGGCTCGCCCAGCGGTCCGGCAATCATCTCAGCTTGGGCCAGTGTTCGGATCAGCAGCAAGAATTTCCTCCCTCGCAAAGTCAGTGATGAGGTCTGCAAGCAATTTTTTCTTGGCTTCGTCGGGGAAGTAGCTGGACTGAGGGAGGAGCATCGTAGGGGAATTGACAGTGAACGTCGTGGTTACGGTGGGGTAGTTCGTGGCGGAGCCGGGAGAAAGAGATAGCTCATAGCATGAGTACACGGAGACTTGAGAGCTCTCCGCGTCCACGTTGCCTTCAAGATAAAAAAGACGGCCGCCAAACGTGAAAAACCGTTTAAAGGATTTCATTTTCGCTTTCTGCGGAGATCTGATACGAGGGCGACTACAAGCGCTGCAGCAACAAGCGCACGTTGTCCTACTGAAAGGACTCGAACGAGGACGAACAACTTCTTTGCGAGCGGCAAGGGCTCTCTCCGACAAGGTGGAGAATCCATCCAGCCAGATCTGGTCGAGACAGAGTCTTGGAAACAAACTCCTCTGGCGGCATGGGCGTGGTAAACGTGCCGGGTTGGAACACCACTCCACCCTTGGGGTGACCTACGACGACCACCACACGCCGACCTTCGGCGTCCCTGTCGTTCAGCCACTTCAACTGTCGGGGAGAGAGGTCCGGCAGTATCGTGGTTCGCTTTGGAATCGTTGGGACGTATTTGTACTCGATCCAGAGATCGCCTTTTTTGCCGCTGTACCACACGTCAGCGGTTCCGGCTCGCCATGGATTGGCCATCTTCTCGAAATACACCCCCTTCAGGTGCGTGTGAACGCTCCTGATGAACGTGTTTTCGGGTTTGCTACTCACTTGTGTACGTGATCGTTACACCAGTTATCATCGCGGCGGACATGATCTTGTCCCCGTACCACTTGTGAATACCGGGCCAGATCACCATGGGCTCTGGCAGCATCTTGGCTCGGATGATCTCGAGTTTTTCCTGTTCAGTTTTCAAATGATTCGGCAACGAGTCGCACCACGTTCTGTAACTCATCGAGCGTCCCCGCGTTGTAGATAGCCGTGTCTTCCGGAAGACGCGCTACACCAGCTTCGCTGGCGTGAGCAGCGACCGTCGGCGTGTCTTCACGGTACACGTGGATAACGCGTCCGCCCATCTTGCGGACCCACGCAGCCTCATTCTCGAAGCGCACGTCAGTCACGATCATGCCCGGACCTTGCGCCAGCAGCTTGTTCTTGGCGAGCAGCAGCCAGACATCCGTGTTCACCATCTGACGCCCCCAGTCCGTACCGAGGGTCTGCATCATCTGGCGAGGAGACACGCCGAACGCCGGAATGATGTCTTCCTTGTGGTCTTTCCAGTAAGGGGAGTTCATGTCGATGCCGAAGCCGGCATAGAGCATGCTGCGAAGCGGGTCGGCGAAGGCGTACTGATACCCACCCATGGCGGCGAGTAGGAAATTTGCCACCGTGTCCTTGCCGCTACGCGCCTTGCCGGTCAGGCCGATGATGGGCGGGCGGCTCATTCGAGGATCTTTTGACGAGCGCGCATCGTCGTGATCTCTTCATCGGAGATCAGCCGAAACGACATGCTGTCGTGGGAAATTTCCATTGGCTTGTTGTAGTGCCGGTTCACGGAGATAGCTTTGGACAGCACGGAGACGCCCAGAGAAGCCGGTACAACGAAACTACCTTCGAACAGGATCCAATTCTCTCCTGCTTCGGTCATAGCATTTCCTCGAGTTTCGCCAGTTGTTCGTAGACCCGCTCCAGCTGTTCGCGAATGTCCTCCTTGGAAGGAGTCTCTCGTTGGGGAGACCGTCTCTCTCCGGCTTCCAAGACCGGCGGATAATCCGTTTCAAAGAGGACACTGCGAGGTCTGGGCACGGGGGAGCGATGCAGAGGAAGTTGGCGAACTATACCTCTACACCGCTACCTGTTCAATGACCCGCTCGGAAGGATTCGAACCTCCGTATTTCCCCCTAGGATGGGGATGCCTGATCCATTCGGCCACGAGCGGTTTGTCTTTACCGCTTGATGCCACCGCGGGTGATCGCCCGGGGCGCTGCTGCCGTCGTGAGCGCCGATGCGTTGCTCAGATCCGGCTCCTGCATCAGGAGCTGGCGAGCTTCGTCCTGCCGCTTAAACGCCAGTTCGAGCGCCGGATTCGGCTGAGGATCACCGAAACGCAGCGACGCGAAGCTGGCGGTCGGGTCGAAGCCGATCTTCGTGATGACCTTCATCGGGGGACCGAACTTCCGGGCAACGGCCGTGACGTACTTGTCGAAGGCTTGGATCGCCGTTGGCGACACGGAGAGCAGCCAGATCGGCGTGTCGTCCGTGGCGTTGATCGGCAGCACAGCCAGTTGACGCGTGTTGCGGCACGCCTTGCCCTTGCCGTTGGGGGCCGTCTCGAACTGGTTTTGCGGGCACACCGCGCACAGTTCTGCCTGTTTGCTCGGCGAGTTCGGCGACGGCGCCAACGTGTTGGCGTCGAAGCTGAGTGCGAAGCATACTGGCGGGATCGGGTTGTTTTCCGAATACGGCGTGGTGTAGTAGTAATGCGCCGCAGCGAAATCGACGATCACGACGTCGATCGGGCCGGGTCCCTCAGTGCCATCCGGCAACTTGAAGGTCTTGGCCTGCGTGATGCGGATGCGGTTGCCCGACGGAGCGGCCACGCGGGAAGCGATGGCCAGCGCTTGTTTCTGAAGCTCTGCTTCGATGTTGACGAGATCCGTGCTGCTCATGGCTTGGTGTCCTTTGAAAGAGACGTGACTTTGATCGTACGTTTGACGTACGGGGTGATGCCCGGGATGGCCTTGTTGCGCTCGTAGAGCTCACGGCAGCCAGTGACGGACGGGCGTTTTTCCAGCAAGTGGAAATAGCCGGTCCGTTTGATGTACTTGTAGAAGGCTTCTTCGTCGGAGATGTTGAAGCGTTCGAGCTGACCGATGCTGACGGAGGCTTTGTGGCCCGCGCCCTTGGTGGTCTGCTCCCTGTCCATCCGCTCGAGGAGGTCGGCTTCGACTTTGTTGATCTCTTCCTGCACCAGCTCGGCCTGTGCTTCGTAGGCCTTTTTCTTCTGGCGCAGGTCGTAGAGGGCGTCGATTTCTTGGCCGATCGAGGAGGACATGGCGACGTTGGGGGACTCAGTGAAGTTTTCCATTCTGCTCCTTTTGCGGTGGGTGAGCAATCACTCCGTGCGCCTGCATGAACTGCTGGATTTCCTTGATGTCGCAATCGGCTTCATGGACCAGCTTCATGCGGTCTATGCCGTCAGCTTCGGCGTCGCACTCCATGCAGGCGACGCGTTTGAACTCATGGTTTTTGTCGGCTTGGTAACCGGTAGAACGATCGAACGTCATGACGGCGAACTTGATCGCCAGTGCTTTGTAGTCCATGTTCCCTCACTTGATTTTGGCAGCTACCAGAATTGCAACGATCTGTTCTTGAATTTCTTCGGCGTTTCGTGCGATGAAGATCTGGCCTCCAGAACGGATGAGGTAACCGTTAGCCGCCCTGTCGATTTCGAGGGAAGTCAGACAGCGGGTAGAAGCCGCGTCTGCTTTTTCTGCTTTTTGTTCAGCCCCGCCGTAGAGCCCACCAAGAATGGCCATCTTTTTGTCCTCTTCTATTTGCTGTAGTTTCTGCTGTATCCGCCTTCCGCGTTCAAAGGCAGAGTTAGGGCCCATGGAGGAGGGGTTTTCATTGTAGTCAGCATCATATTCAGACACTCTTCAGCCTCGCTTTCCTTAGCGATGCACACGACCTCGTCATGTGTCATCGTGACTACTCGATAGTGTCGAGAGATCTCGAGCATCTGGTCGGCAACGATGCATCTCGCCAATGCTTGCGTGATGTTTTCTGCCAAGAGCCCGCCGTAAATGTGCAGGGGCGTGCCTCGAGAGATGTACGTGTACCCGCGTTTGTCCTTCTCGGTGCGCACACCCATCTGTGGGTAATGCAGCGCCAAGCCCGAAGGAAGGATCACGGCGTCCTTCTCGATCTCGATTGGTGGATACATCGTTGGTGTTCCAGTGGCGATCATCGGTAGGAAATCTTTGCAGATGTCCCAAAAGTCCGTGATGGGGCGATTCAGACCTCGATAACCGTTGACCAGCTTCTCGGCGTCCCACAGAGAAATCTTGAGAGGTTCGGCACCAAGGGCGCTTTTGGCAAGGGTGTCTTGAAGTTTCGCGGGCCCCATCCCGTATCCGAGAGCAAGGACCAGCACCTTGCCGATGAAACGAAGCTGAGGAGTAATTTGCTCGACAGGAAGGTTGTATACCCTCGAGGCCATCCAGCGATAGACATCAGAGCCAGCAGCGAAGAGATTCAGCAATTCAGTGTGCTTGGCCAGCCATGCCAACACGCGAGCCTCGATCTGCGCACTGTCTGCCACACAGATGACGTAGCCGGGCGGCGCCAAGATAGCTTTACGGAGCTCGCCTCCTCGTGGCAGGTTCTGAAGGTTCATCTTGTTGCCCGCGGACCACCGCGTGGTATGAGCCCCGCAGTAATTCAGCATCACTGGCAACGGGTTGTCGCCGACATTGAGTAGCCGTTCAGCGCGAGTCTCTCCGATCGTTGAGCGTATGGCGAGGCGAGCTTGGATCAAGGGACCAATCGTAGGATGGTCTTTGTTATCCATCATCCAACGATCGGTCTTGGCGAAAGCGAAGGTCAGCTTTCCTGTCAGGGGGCTGGTCTTCATAGGGGGGGTAGCCACACCAGCTGCCTGTAGCAGCTGTCCAAAGCGTTCGTTCGACATCAAGTCAGCCGCCGTGGCGTTTGCCTTGAACAGCGCGCTGACTTTCTTGCCGATCTCCTGTTCCAGTGCCGCCTGTACGCGGTCAAGATCCACTTGAAGAACTGGATTGCAGAACATCTCGATCGTCAGGTTGATCAGATCGAGCTCTTTTTCCGGGTATGTAGGGAGTAGGTACTGGAAGACGTTCCACGTTTCATTGACGTCGTCCGTGCAATAGGCAGCGACCTCGTCCCAGAGGTCGTCGGGCAGCTCACGAAGGCCTTTGGTCTTGAACAGGGAAGCTTTTTTGGGCTTGCCAGTGAAGCCGCAATACTGAGCGAGGCTGTCGAGGCCGAGCGGAAAGGCGACGGAGAATGCGCCGCGGCCCATGCTCAACGTATCGTAGTAGTACTTGGGCTGGACATCGAACCACTGCGACAGGATGAACCCGTCGAATGCGGTGTTCTGTGCAAGAAGAGCTGTCTCGTTCCAGTCGATCTGTTCGAGAGCAGCACTGATTTCATGCGGGCGGTACACCGTGACGGGGCCGTCGTCGATTTTCATCCCCATCATGTGTATGGCAAACCGATCGTCCAAGACATATTCGGACATGTTCAAGTCCTTGGACTTGAGCGAAAAATCCGATGCCCAGTAGGTCTCGAAATCGACGGTTACGACTTGCGACTTACCTTTTTTCGGCAGATTTTGCATTGAAGGGAACCAAGCTCGAAGAAGTGGAAGCGGCCACCGATGCAGGATGGGGTTCGGTACCTTCGAAGCGGGGGGTCCAGCCGTGTCTTTGCCATGTCTGTCGCACGTCCGTCTTGTGCAGCTCGAAGGACTTCAGGTAGATCCCCCACGATTTCATCTTCGTCTTGCATTCCTCGATCCTTCGGAGTAGTTCCTTGGTGCGCGGGTCTTGGTTGTTCATGATATTTTCCTGTGTAGGTCTAACTGGAAAGCAACAATAGCAGCCTCAGGACTATCGAATCGGTAGTCGTAAAACACCACCCCCCATTTTCCAGTAACGCTGTCTTTAATTACACAGGCTCTTGTCTCATCGTCGACCCATATACCGTAGGAAAGGTCTGCAGAGTCAACATAACGCCCGTCGAATGGAATGTGCCGCCACGAGCCGCTCATTCTTCAAGCAAGGACAGCAGATCGAGCTGTTTCTTGTCCTTGTCCAGAAGAACCTTGTAGACATGCTCTTCGATCGTGCCCGGAGCGATCACGACGACAGTCTCCGTTCGGTTGGTCTGGCCTGCTCGGTAAATACGACGGTTGCCCTGTACAAAATGCTCGAGGTTGTACGTCGGGCTGCACCAGATGGTGCTGGTGCCTTTGGTCAGCGTGAGGCCATGTGCCGCTGACTGGGGGTGTGCAAGCAGGACTTTGTAAAAGCCCTGCTGGAACATCGCTACGGCTTTGGCGCGTTCAGTGTCCGAGGTGTGTCCGTCGAGAATTGTGTACGAGATGTTTCGTGCATCGAGTTCCTTGACCATTCCGTTCTTCTGGTGCTCCCACAGGAAGAACACGAGGCAATGCCCGCGTTGTTCAACCAGATCTGCTACGAGTTCGTATCGGCCGGTGTCAATCGTGTGTGCAAATGATCCTTCATCGTATACGGCGCCGCTGGCGATTTGCAAGAGCTTGGTCGTGACGGCTGCGGCGTTGACGGCGTTGATCGTGCCCGACTTGAGCTGCACGATCGCGTCTTTTTCCATGCGCTTGTAGTTGATGTACTGCACCGTCGATAGGTGGTACTTGACGTCGTAGAGATGGTTCTCGGGGATCGAGAGACACTCTTCGAATTTGTGCCGGATGGTGATGTCTTTCATCAGCATCGACACAGCCTCGCTGGCGCCGGGTTTGTCTTTCCACTTGACCATGTTCGGCTGGGGGCCGACTTGTTCGGGTTGGCACACGCTGGCGCGGAAGTGGAAGAAACTCTGTCCGAGGCGCTTGCCGTTGTCGAGCAGGAACATTGGATGCCACACGTCGCAGATCGTGTTGCTGTTCGGCGTGCCTGTCAGGCCGTACCGGTACGTGAAGTACTTCTTGATCTTGTTCAGCGCCTTGGAGCGCTGGCTGGTGTGATGCTTGAATGCGCTGATCTCGTCGATGATCAGCGTGTCGAATTTCTTGAAGAACTTGGCGTCCTGCGAGACGAGCCATTTGGCAGCATCAACATTCGTGATGTAGACATCGGCTTCGCGCATGAACGCCTTGACGCGGTTCGCCGAAAAGGCAATGCTCGTCACGATGTTGGGGGCGAATTTCTCGAAGTCATCTCCCCACGCGCTTTGAAGCAGAGACCGCGGGGCGAGAATCAGTGCGCATCCGCCGCCACGACGGCGACGTTCAGCGAACACCTCGATCATCGTGCGGGTCTTGCCCGTCCCCGGGTCCGAGGCGTCCAGACCGATCGATGTATTCGAGAACAGCTTGATCGACTCGATTTGATGCGCGAATAAGGTCGGCGTAGGCATTTTCGTGGTGACGTAGTAGATGACGGAAAGTGTCGGCAAGCCTGTTTTTGCCGAGAATTTCGTGTTTCATGATCAGGCATTTCAAACGTTCGAGAAATTCTTTGGCGCGCTCTAGATCTTTTTCCGAAGCAGTTTTTGAAGGGCTTTCTTTTTCCATTTGAGCCGAGTAACTACGGGGTGAACGACGATGTTGTACGCGAACTGCGTACGGATTGACTCAAACGTCAGATCACGAATTTCGCGCCGCAGCTCTTTCCGCTTTTCCTTCAGCCGCCTTAGCCGCAATCTGGATGTCAAGTTCTACCTCCCAGATCTCAAACCATGTCGTGTCGGAGCCCAAGATAGTCTGCTGCAGTCGCAGTTCTCTTATTCGAGCTTTTTCTTTCTTCAGGTTTTGAAGGCCTTCCATCTGAGATTGTGTTCTCTGAGAAGACGTTGGTAGTAAGCCTCGTTCTCACAAAATTGCAGATTCCCGTCTTTGTCTTTTTGATACCGTTCAGCGGTATCTGGCACTCCAAGTCGAAGTGTGGCGATCTTCCAGATCAAATACTGCTTATATACCGACGTCGCAGTGTTTGGTTCCTCGAGGGCCATAAGGGCACCAGCGGCAGTTGTAGATATTCGGTTTCGGCGGGAAGAAGGTCGCATCGGTCAATCGTTTCGCTCGTTCGTTGAAGATTTTGAAGTACTTCATGCCCTGTTCACGCGTGAAGTCGATGCGCGTGATGTCGTCCTGATCGAGATACCAGAACTCGACCGTGACTTTTTCCAGCTTGGGGAACCGCATGAAGGTGCCCAGCTGATAAAGCTGGCCTTGTTCCGCGTGTTTGAGCTCGTTGCCCGCCTTTTTGCCGGTCTTGTGATCGATGACTGCCGCTGCGGTGTCTGTGATGTGCACCATGGCATCGAGTTTCATTCGCAGCCATGCGGTATCACTCATCCATGAAGTGGGTACCCACTCATTGTCGTACGCCCACTCGCCTTCCACCGAGACTTTGCCCTGCTTGAAAAAGGCTTTCAGACGGTCGAGTTCTTCCTTGAACGGAGCAAGCTCAGGGAGCAGCTCGACGTTCTCGGTAACGTAAAGTTCCGCTCCTGTATGCACCCGTGTGCCACGTTCATTTGGGTGCTCGATCTTCCCGGCCGGTAATGGACGGGGAGGCTCCGGGATCTTGTCGACGTAGGCAAGCCGGGCGCGTAGCGGGCACTGTTCGAAAACAGTGAGACGGGAATAAGACCATGTTTTGATGGTGTCCATTCATCAAGCGTACTTCACTGCGCCAAGGTGTTGCAAGACCTTGTGGCGTTGCGCTGAAAAAAGACACGACAGCGCTTCTGCTGCCGTGCGGTTGTTTCCGTGGTTTGCTTTGGCCCAATGAATCAGCAGGGAAAAGGTCTTCAGGTTCCGCGGATTAGCCTCTTGTACGACTTTGTAGAACTGCTCGGGGTTGTACAGGTGTACGTATTTCTGGGGGGCGGGAACTTCGGTTAATTGCGCTCGCAGTTGGGCGTTTTTCTTGATCTCCTTGGCCAACGCATCGTATTGCGTCATGAGCTCCGTATCGATCACGCGTTTGAACGGCGGATCGAACTGAATGATGTCGCCTTTGTTGTCGAACAACACGTTGCCGCGAGTGATGACGTTTTTTTCCTTGTAGTACATGCGTACGCCGCGCTCCTTGCGCCCGCGGTACATGCCAAAAGACGTTTTGTCGACAAAGCGTATGAGGAGATTTTCTTCCTGTACTGCCTTGAAGTTGTTGCGAAGGCTGATATACGGATGGAAAAGCACGTTTCCGTTTCCGTAGACTTTCATGATGGTTGGTGGGGTTTCCTCTGGATTCCAATCCGTGAAGTATTTGATATGGAAACAGGCTTCTTCGGATTTAAAAAACGCAGCATATCCCGGAGCTACGCGGGAACCACATCCCGGGTGGTGTTCGTTCTGATACTCGTAATCATTCCAAAGAGTTCGAAAAGACGCCATGTTTAGCCCTTGCTGAGGTAGATTGTTTCTCCAAACGGAGGGGTGATGTCCGTCGTCATGACCCAAAGCACGGGGTATTCCGGTGCGGGATCGGGGAAGTTGCCGTAACCGTCCGTGAAGAACACGAGACACTTGGGTCGGTACATGCGCTTCTCGACTTCGTCGAAAACCGGCACGAAGTCCGTGCCGCCGCGGCCGCACATGTGGAATTCAACCTGATCGTCGGGGCCGAATTCGTCGACACGATGAACAGCTGCGTCGCAGTAGATGACCACCGTCTTGCTCGGCTTGACCTCGCGGTGCATAGCGTCTGCTTCGGTCGCTGCGACCTGCAGATCTTCCGTGGGCATCGACCCTGACGTGTCGATTGCGTAGACGATCTCCCCGACGGTTTCGCTGTAGAGCGTAGGCAGATACAGGTTCAACGGAGCGAACCGCCGATTGGCGCGCCTCCACGAGTAGTCGTCCTTGGCCGGCTCAGTCACGAAACGCCGCAGGACATCCACCCACGGGATTTGCGGAGTGAGCAAGTCATCGATCATCTCCGAGATGCCGGCCGGAAGCTTGCCCTGCATGCGGGCAACGTGGGCCGCCATGGCGACAGCTTGTTTCCAGTCGGCTTCCTGTTGAGCGTGGGATTCGTTGCCCTCTTCACCAGTGCCATTGGGCGACTGAATCACGAAGCCCCACGTTGGCGATTCGTACTTCGTTGGAAGACGGTTGTAGATCTCGTCGACGGACATCGTCGACGGGTAGTTCTTCGGATCCAGAAGACCTTCGGGAGGCAACTGGAAGCCGTTCTTGATCAGGAAGTCGTTGATGTTGAAGTCGCATGCAGCGTTCCACTTACCGTCGTTGCGTGCGCCTTTACGGATGTGGTGCAGGAACGCGCAGTGCATGACTTCGTGAGCAAGCAGACCTTCGGCTTGTTTGCCCGGCAATTTGCCGACCCATTTCGGGTTGAAACGAATTTCGTAACCGTTCGTACAAGCCGTAGGGATCTTCTCGTCTTCGACAAGTCGAAGACGAAGCGCAAGCACCCCGAAAAACTGGTTCTTGAGAACGAGGTTCGTGCGGGCACGAACCATGTTGTTGGCAGCCATCAGAGATAGAGCTCCAAGATGTCGTTGCAGGCGGAGACGACCCGTTTGCGCGCTTCAGGATCCGCGCGCAGGATATTCGGGTCGACGTTCAGGTGTGAAAGAGCGGTACTGGCGACCGCCGTGAGGCGGCCGTCGTTGGTGAGGTTCAGGTTCTGCGCCATTTCGGCGCAATCGATGACGCGAGCGACGGTGGCATCGTAGATCTTGGGAGGATCCTTGATGCACATTGCCTTGAGCGCAAGAATGCGCGTTTGCAGGTTGGTCAGCAGCTCGGTCAGGTTTCGTTGCAGGACATCTTGTTGGTCTGAGACCAGTTGGCGTTTCAGTTCATCAAGCGTCTGAGGATCCAGATCCACACGAAAATCGTTTTCCGGAATCGGCATCACGTTCATTTCGATACGAAACATCGCTCGAAGATCTTCGACATCCGGGTAATCCTTGGGGTCGTAGATCGACGCCCGGTTGTTGGCAGCGAAGGTCTTGTACGTCTCGTAGTCCGCAACGAAACGACCGACAGCTTCAGAGAATTCGTTCTTGTATGTGTCGATCCGTCCGCGGTATTCGAAGAATATTTTGCCGGGTAGCACACGCAGTCCGTTGTCGAACCATGGGAATGTTGCCCAGTGATGGTAAGCGCGCAAGCGGACTATGATGTCCGAAAGCTCACGAAATGCCTGTTTGGGGACGAGGTGCTTGTAGTACTCGTCCGTGCTGCCATCGATCTGGAGCGACGCTGCAGCTGCTGCAGCAGCCTTGCGGTCGATCTTTTTGCCGTACCAGCTGTGTACACTCAAGCGCACCAGCATGGCTTTTGTTGCCAACGGGTTCATGGAATTCCTCCCAAGTCTTTGACCTTCTGGAGAATCTCTTCCCAAGAACCTTCGCGCTCACACCACGCGTAAAACCAGTCCGGGTCCTTGTCGTCGACGAAATCGTAGATTTCGATTCGTGTCACGTCATCCTCACTTTTACGAGAGCGAGTTTGGAAGAATCGGAAATCTCGATTTTTTCCGGTTTTTCTCGAGCTTTCGGTTTCTTGTTGTACTGCTCGATGACATGCGGTTCGCACAGATCCAGCGCCGATGGCCACACTTCGACCAGTTGCTTCAGAGTTTCGGCTTGCTTCATGATCTTCTTGAGCTCTTCGCAGACGTTCTCGGATTCTTTGTTCAGCTGACTCCGTTTGTCCTGCATTTCCTTAGCCTCATCTGCAAGCGGCGCAGGAAACATGAGCTTCGTGTGTGAGTAGCTCGAATGGTATTGAGTCGGAAGAAATCGATCCCGCTGAAAAGGAATGTCGTATTGATGCCCAGCGTGTTCAAAAGACATGTGGGCGTTCGTCACTTGAAATCCGCTGGGGAGGCCGCGCAGTTTTTCTTCGAGCTCTTCAGAAACCACGAGACGGTAAATCGTCTCGCGGTTTTTGGTGATGAAGTCCGAAAGAAGCGTGCTGCGTTGTGTGTAGTACTTTGCTTTGATCTTGCTGAGGATGTTCTGCTGCAGTTGCTGAGTCAGCTTCACCCGTGCCATCTGGTCTCCTAGATCAAAATATCCGCGTGTTTCATGGCCCATTTATTGAATTCGGGCGTGTTGGTGATCGCCGGGTCGATGTGAGCAGCGTCCTTGATGCACAGCACGGCGTACTCGGGGTTCTCGAGACGGTCGAGGTACTTGATGACCGGTGCAATCGTCTTGGGAGTGGTCTTGACCGCAAGTCCCGTGCAGATCGCGATGACGACACCGAGTTCTTTGGGGACCTTGGTGCCAGTCGGATCCTTGATCAGCTGGTCGAGATCCGGCATCTGACGGTGGTACTTCACGTACGTGAAGAAATCCACGGCGTTGCCGGCACCGACAGTGCCTTCGATCAGGAGCTGCTCGATGCTCGCCGGCGGGCTCTTGTCGAGGATCTTCGAAACGAAGTACCACGAACGGGGGGTGGCGAACGCCTGTGCATCGCGCAGTTGGGTGAGGCGCTCGCGTTCCTTGGCGGTGTCACCACGAGCTTCGAACTCGTTCAGCTGGGTAGGGCGAAAGCGGATGTAGCCACGCACCATGTCGTTGACGCGGTTCTCGAGCGCCCAGCGGTCCCACGCATCGTTGCTGACTTCGTAGTTCACATGAGTGAACCGGTTGCGCAGTGCCGTCGACATCTCGTTGACGATGGCGCGGTCCTGTCGGCGGTTGCCTGCGGCGATCACTGCCCACCCATCGGGAAGCACGTAGTCGCCGAGCCGGCGATCGAGAACCAGCTGATAAGCCGCAGCTTGAATCGACTGCATGGCAGCGTTGATCTCGTCGAGGAACAGGATGCCCTCGGCGCCGTCACGTTTCTCGTCAGGCAGGAAGTCCGAGATCAGCCAGTGCGTGCGCTTGGCGCTCGTATCGGGAAACGGTGCGCCGCGCAAGTCCACGGCGTCCAGCTGGCTGAGACGCAGGTCGATCAGATTCCGGTTGTGCTTGCGCGCAACCTTGCGGACCGTGTCGGATTTACCGATGCCGGGGGAACCCCAGATCATGACGGGCTGAGGAACGGTGATGAGATGCTCAAGACACGCTTCGACTTCAATCGGATTCATGTGTTTCCTTGGTTGCGGTGGTTGACAAGGCAGCGTGCCACTTGATCAGCACGCTTTCGAAATCTTGTTCGGGGATGAAATAGTCGTCCTCTGCTCCATTGTTCCCAATGGCGTAAACAGCAACTCCCCTATCGATTTTTACGATGGCCTCGATACGATCGGCGCGAATGGCGCATGCACCGAAGTTGATGATCGGATTCATTGCCCGGCTTTCCAAATCATAATCGCTGCGGTGTAATCCATTTTAACGTCGAAGGAATCGGAAACATCGCTGATAGCGACGTGTATGCGAATCTCTTTTGTAGGCATTTTCTCAATCGCGACGATCGTCTTACTGTCGACAGTAAGGGTTTCGAAAGTAAGAATGCTCATGCCTCGAGCCTTATGGTCTTGAGTTCGTTGAAACGCTTGAGAATCGTTTCACCCTGTTCTTTGCGTTCGGGCGTCATGACAATCGAACTGAAATGTTTAGTCAAGACAGACATGGTCGCGACACCAGTCAAGTCCAGATCTAGCTCAGAGCGCATCTTGTCGCACCCATATGGAAGAGAATCGCCGCCAGCCAGCATGTTCCAGCGCGTAACGTCCACGACGTGATAATCCTTTAGTGCCTGTTTCATTTCCGGTGTTGCGTTGACGGCTTTGATCAACCGAGGACGAAGTTTGTAGATGTCCCTGTTTGGCCCCCAGTCTCTACGAGAAAAGACAACAAAGAAAGGAAGTCCAAAGCGTTCTGGAATAAAGAGGGTATTTCGGATGAGGTACAAGCCACTGCCGCGAGTAATTATTCCCTTGGAACACAGGGTGGCGATGCGCTTTTTAACAGCGGAAGAGAAAGTTTGCGGAGAGAGTTCTGCGACAACGTTTGTTGCAGTGTGTTGTGTGACAAGTTCCTGCAGCTGATAGCGCGTCAACGCTATAGTGATTGAATCGCCTGTGCTACTGACGGTGTCGTCATGTTCCATGGGACAGATATTCCTCGTACAGTTTTCTGGTTGACCCACACCACGGACATGCGAATGTCGTGGTGACGAAGGAAACTGGTGAACTTGTTTGGAGACTTCGGTACGTCGTCCACACAGTAGGCATACAGCGTGTACAGGTCATCGCGGGACAGCGACATGCGACCGGTTGTCAGCAGGTCCTTCATGAGGATCTTGTACTCGGCAAGACGGTAGTCCCGCTCGTTCATGGCCAGCCGTTGCACGGTTGGGTCCGGCGTGTTCTGGGGCAGCTGGTCGATGAAGAAGTCCATGTCGCCTTCCTTCAAGGCGCGAGAAACCACGTCCACGGACAACATCGAAGTCTCGATCAGGTCGGTGCGTTCTTGGTTGATATAAGGTGTCCGGGCTTTCTGCTCGTTGGCCGGGTAGCTGCACAGGAAACTGTAGAACTCGAAGAGTTCAGCGTCGATCTGGTCGAAGTCCTGTTGCGTGAGCTTGATGGGTTGCGGCTGGAAGGGAGCGATGGTGAAACGACGATCGTCCGGGCTGATTTCAATTGGGTCCCGGGAATTACTCGCGAATATGAAATTCGCATAATTCGGAGCCATGTAAGCTTCCATGTACATCTTCCGCACGCTGATCCATGGTTCGGCAATGAGGTTTTTCAGCTTTGCAGTGACCCTCTGGTGCCATGCGGAGCGAGACACCTGCACCTCGTCGATGAAGACGAAAAAAACGGCTTCCATGAATCCGGTGAACTCGCCTTCAAGTTCCTCCATGCGCTTGGCGACCACGTTGTTGCGTCCGAAAATCGGAGACAACACACGATGGAAGAACACGCCTTTGCCTGTGCCTTGCGCGCCGAATTCGACCAAGGCGATATTCGTGCGCTCGCGTTTCTGCAGGATATAGGCAAGCCAATTGACCACGTAGTCGAAACACACCGGGTCGTTGCCCAGTACATGCAGGATCAGGCGCTTGATCGTAGGCGGGCAGTGCCGAATGGGAAGAGGCGTGCGCTTCATGAATGAGCTGGCCTCGAAGCGGTTCACGACCTTGCGAGTCAGGTCGATACGAGTTGTCGACTTGGGATCCCATTCCAAGGACCAGTCAGGTATGACATCCTTAACAGGCTGGCCGTGTTGTTTCAGGAAGTCCTTGATCTGGTCCTTGGATCTTGCGGGATCGACAGTAAGCGTGTCCGTGTTCTCGTCGTATGTGACCTTCCAGTAAGACCCGCTCTTTTTAGATCG
>OFQZ01000302.1_pt1 | contig 18556 bp, 25 predicted proteins | sample 1543011 | NCBI WGS metagenome assembly OFQZ01 (sample SAMN07774216, study PRJEB24372) | wastewater metagenome | isolation source: Exp Tend NO 0WW | collected 2016-02 | reverse complement strand
GAAGTGCGACGTGATCAAGATCGACGCGGCCAAGATGCCTGCGATGAAGTTCCGGGTTCAGTTGCCGAGCGGGTTCCGTCTTCGCTACTGGGTCGCCAAGAGGATACTGGGCCTCTTTAGGCTGGTATGTCCCTTTCCTGTCGAGGTCGAGATTGCACGGCCAACAGGCAGTGATTGAATTTTCAAGGTGCCTGGATCGGGTGATCCGGGCCTCTTCCGACAAGAGGGGCCGAAGTACGAAACCCTCTCACAGTAGCCGCCCAAGCGTTACCTCCGTGGCGTGAGGGCGGCATTTCATCGGGTAGCGGGTAACGGGGAACGGGTGGCGGGTAGCAAGACTTCGCGGCGGCATAGAGCCTGTGGATGGCGCAGGACAAGGTTCGGGCTGGACCTGCCATGGAACACGCCGCGGACAACTTCGTCGGGTAGCGGACCGGAGTGTGGACCGGCGTGGACCTTGTGGACTCGTCCTTCTGAATTGGCCGGACCCTCTTCGCTTCCACTCAAATCAGAGGTCGCGGCCATTTGGGCGGTCTTTACCGCCCTTCGATTCAAAGGAAACACATGAAGCAAATACCTACCATCGGACGCATCGTCATCATTCATCAGCCACCTGCAACCCCGGATGCGCTGACGCACCAACAGATTCCGGCCATCGTCACGCGAGTCCATAACGAGGATTGTGTGAACCTTACGGGATTCCTTGACAATGGCAACGTTTCAGGCTTCTTCTCATGCCAGCGCAAGGGCGTTGCTCCAGAGGGCGCGACTTGCTGGGATTGGCCTGTTCGAGAAGGCTGATCGAATTCGCCGGGTTAGACCCGGCTCCAGTTTCACGGCGAGCCCGTGGATGCGACAAGCAAGAACCAACATGGCCGGGGTGGCATTGCCATTTGCCCTCCGGCTCTTTTTCGTTATGAGCAGTCCTTACCTAGAACTCTTACCGGTGCCTGCGGCTTCGTCCATCAACACCGGCATTGACCCTTGCCCGACTTCTCTCATTGAGCGGAAGTTTGGTTTGCCGATCACGGGGAAGTTGCCGGCAGATTGCGCGGCTCCTTCGGCGGCATCGGCGGCTTGGCAGAAGCGCTTTGTACTTGAGGATGTTGGGCCGTTTCGGGTGACTGGGCATCGTAATGCGGTCGCGCTTTTGCGGACGACGCTCTCGGCGGTCAAGACGGAAAAGCCGAAGCTCTATACCGCGCTTGGATCGGCGGGGATGCTTTGCATGCGCCACGTTCGGGGGATTCCTGGCCTGCCGAGCAATCACTGTTTCGGGCTTGCGATCGACTTTTACATCGAGGGCAAGTTGGATCGTCGTGGCGACGGTAAGACGTACTCCGGGTTGCTCGAACTCTATTCGATCTTCAAGCGCTTTGGGTGGTTCTGGGGAGCGGAGTTTCGGACGGAAGACAGTATGCACTTCGAGGTCGGCTCGCGGGTAGTCCGCGACTGGATCAATCGAGGATTGTTTTGACAGGCGATCAGCCGAGGAGTGGGCGCCGTGGATTTAGAACTTCTCAAGACGCTCGGGGGCCTCGGTGTCGGTGGGGTTGTCACCTGGCTTGTGATGAACTGGAAGCGCAACGACGACCAGGCCATTGCCAAGGAGCGCGTTGAATGGGCAAACCAGGTCGAACTTCACTACAAGGAACGTATCGAGGAAGGCACTCGCTATCAAGCGTCATTGCTCGACCTCATCAACCGTCAGTCGGCCCTTATCGACCAGAACACAGGGGCGATCCGGGCCAACACGGAAGCGATCCGGGAGTTGGGGTCAGTGACTACGATCTTGGAGGAATTGCGAAAAGCGAAGCCGGGAGGCGTGTGATGCCGGACGATATCCACGAACAGGTCAGACAGGCGGAGCAGAACCTACGGCATAAGGAGCGGGCTCACCAGAGTGCCATTGATGCACTTGACCGTCTCGCTGCGCGCATTCGCGAGGAAATCGCCCTAACGATCAACGCTATGAAGGAGGTCAAGAAATCGTGAGAGCAGGCATCATCGTGATGGTCAACACCTTTATTGGGTTTGCACTTTGCGTTGGGCTCGGTTTGCACTTCTCCCTTCGCTGGGATCACCGCGTCCTTCGGGCGTTGTCGGTTTTCTTTCTGGGCCTTGCGACGGTGCTCATGCTGGCCTACCTTAACTACATCGGCGTCGATTTGTGGGGTGGTCAAGCGCTGCGAACTGGGATTCTGAATCTCCTGCTCTTGCATCTGCTGTGGTCGATTCGTCGCGAGATTGTTCGTGAGGTTGAGATGCGGATGCCGGGAGAAAAGCACGAGTAGATCGGACCATTTCGGTGACGCCAACGAAATGATCGCAACAAGGGACTTTAGGGACGAAGGGGACAGAAGGAGACAGTAATGCCAGACGGAAAAATTCATGCTATTTTGGGCGACACTCAGGACTGGGGAACGGAGTCGGCGGACTTTCGGAACATGGCCGACGACGTGTTTCCCGGCGAACAGCATCGCACGGTCATGGAGAAAGAGAACATGACTGAGGACGACATCGAGTGGTTCACGGCGGCGGCTCCGGCTTTCAATGCGTTCTGCAAGGAAGCTAAGCGGCGCGGGTTCAAGTTCTCGGGGCCGGTCGGTGCGGCGATCGGGAATGCCAGTTCGGGCGTTGGCCTTCGAGCTGGCCTTTGGGATCAATAACGTTTGCGGCTGCTGAAGAAGGTCGCTGGTTCGATCCCGCTTTCTGACGCAGCCCCGATTCCTGACAACCCTCTTCCGGAGGGGTTTGCGGAATCGCTGGTCGAGATGATCATTGACCGGAGTTGTCCGGCTGACTGCGCAGCGGTCCTTTGCGGGGCTCGAAAGCGCGACTTCCGGCAGTGGATGGCGTTTGGGGAGGAGCATCCTGAGACGCCGTTTGGTGAGCTTTTCGATATGGTCGAGTTCGCCAACGCTTCGGTCCTCTCGGGGATCACCAAGAACCTCGCAGCGGCGGGATCTTCGCCGAAGGCATGGCTTGCGGCGATGGCCCTCGGTGAGCGGTTGTTCCCCGAGACGCTTTCTCAGAAATACAAAGACGACGCGGCGGAGAAGGCAAAGAATATCGTGATCCGATTGGTGTGGCCGGAGGATCGAAACGCTTTGCCCCCGCCCTCTGATGCTGAGGTCGAAGAGGCCGGATGAGGAAGCAGGACCGCAAGGAAGTCATCCAGGTCCAGCTCCCTCCTCTCCACGAATTGCAGCAGATGGTCGACGCGCATCCGGCGCGCTTCAAGGTGCTGGTTTGCGGCCGTCGCTGGGGGAAGACCCGGCTTGCGGTTTGTCAGGGCATCAAGCGCGCGCTGAACGGTCGTCGCGTGTGGTGGGTGGCCCCGAGCTATCAGACGACCGGTATCGGCTGGCGACTGGCCAAGGATCTCGCGAGCGATATTCCTTCGGTTCGGGTGAGGGAGACCGACAAGGTTCTGTTCTTCCCGGGTGGGGGCGAGTTCTGGTTCAAGTCGTCGGAGATTTACGACAACTTGCGCGGTGAAGGGATCGGCGATCTCTTCATGGACGAGGCCGACTTCCAGGACGAGCGGGCTTATACCGAGGTTCTGCGTCCGGCGCTCTCGGACCAGAAGGGGACGGGGACGTTCATCTCGACGCCGTACCTTGAGGGCGGCTGGTTCCATAAGCTGTTTCTGCGCGGTCAAGACCCTGAGTTTCCCGATTGGATGTCGTGGTCGTTCCCGACGTGGACGAATCCTTACATCGATCAGGAAGAGATTGAGGAGGCCAGGCGGACGCTGACGGAGCTAACGTTCCGGCGCGAGTATGGTGCCGAGTTCGTTTCGACATCGGGCACCCGGGTCTCGAAGGAGTGGTTTGTCTATTCGCAGGCGACTCGGCAGGAGATGGAGTGGGTTTCGATCGGGATTGACCCTGCCATTTCGATCAAGTCGAGTGCGGACTATACGGCGGTGGTTGTGGTCGGTCGGTGCCGCAACGGCTTTTATCATGTGCTGTATGCGGACCGGTTCCGCGAGGGATTCAGGGGGATCATTCGGAAGGTCGTTGAGATCGCCCGGAACTGGTCGCCGAACGTGGTGTACGTCGAGGAAGTTCACTTTACCACGGCGATTGTCGAGGCTCTGCTTACCGAGACGAACTACAACGTCCGGGGCGTGAAGCCGATCAAGGACAAGATTTCCCGCTTTGGGGCGGTGGAGTCGCGCTATCAGCAGCGGCTCATACATCACGCGGTTGATTTGCCGCGGGAGTTCATCGACGAGCTTTTGGCTTTCCCGGTCGGTGTTCACGACGACTTCTGCGATGCGCTGGTTTTGGCGATCGTTGGCGAGCACGTCGGGGATATGCGGGTGGAGGTCGGAGCGAACCGGTTCGACTTGCTCGGGGTGAGCGAGGAGCCGGGGATGGGCGGCCAGATATTGCCTTGGAGTGCCTGAGAACGGGTAGCGGGTAGCGGGTGGCGGGGAACGGGTCCGGAGGGACGGGAAGGAGAATTTTAGATAGAAGCGCTTAAAGAGACTCGTCCGGAAATCCCTTCTCAAGAAGAGTACCAAGAGAGTTATGTCGCGGGGGCGATTCCTGCGGCGATCGGGGCTCTGATGGCTGCCACTGAGATGGCGCTGCCGACTTACATTGACGGGACTGAGCAGCGGTTCGGGATTGACATCTACGAGCGGATGATGCGCGATCCGGTGATTGGGCCTACGGTCGACGTCCGGATTGACGGCGCGCTGGACCCGGGGATTCGTCCGCTTCCAGCGATTCCGCCTCGTCCTGACATGACGGCGGCTGAGGCGAAGGACCAGCAGAAGGCGGTTGAGGTTTGCCAGTTCGTTTGTCACGCGGTTTCGTACCTTGAGGTTTCGCTCGAGGAATTCGCGCGGGAGATGATGCTGGCGATTTCCTTCGGGGCTCAGGTCGCCGAGAAGGTCGCGATGGTCCCGGCGACGGGTCCGCTGGCGGGTGAGATGGTTTTGGGCTCGGTGAGGGTCAAGCCGCGCAAGACGCTGGTTCCGGTCGTGACGGCGAGCATGAGCGTTCTGGGCTACTTGAAGGCCGACTACTACTCGGGCTCGACTGCGGCGGTGGATATGAAACGGGTGATCCCGCGCGAGAAGTTCGCGGTGCTCACGTATGGCCGGCGCTGCGGCGATCCGAGGGGCATGTCGGTCCTTGAGCGGGCTTACAACACATGGTGGATCAAGACGAAGCTCTGGCCTGAGTTCTTCAAGTACATGATGCGCTTCGGCACCCCTTCGCTGTGGGCGACGGCTCCGGAAGAGGCGATGTCGGAGGTTCCAGACATCGACGAGACGGGCGCTCCGATGATGCGAAACGGGATGGTGGTGAAGGCATCGCCGGTCAAGGTGCTCCGCAAGGCGCTTGAGCTTTTCTTCCAGAACGGATCGATCCTCGCGATGGAGGGTGGTTCGAAGATCGGGACGATTGAATCGTCGGGCGATGGCCGGGCCTACCAGGCAGGGATTGACATTTTGGACCGCGAGATGGTCCGTGCGATTCGCGGTGAGACGCGGACGACGATGGAGTCGCGTTATGGCTCCAAGGCGGACAGCGGCACCGCTCAAGACCTTTCGGACGTGACCGAGCGGCGCGATCAGCGTTGGGTGTCGGAGATGATCCGGCGCGACATCTTCTTTCCGCTGGTGTTGTGGAAGTTCGGCGAGGATGCGGCTCGTCGGTACACGCCGCGGGTTCAGATCAGCCGGGTTGCGAAGACGGATTTTGCGAAGGCGGCGGCTGGGGTCGCTCAGCTCTACGGCGTGGGCTATCTCGACGATGGTCAGTTGCCGGGGGTTGACGAGATGTTGGACCTTCCGGAGCGCGACATGAAGGCTCGTGAGGCCCGGCGCATTGCTGAGATTGAGGCGCAGCGGGTTGAGGCTTCGAACAATCAGCGCGCCTACCAACCGCTGAGCGGGTAGCCGGGGGACGGGTAGCGGGTAGCGGGTAGCGGGGTGACTTATGGATTTGCTCGAAGTCGCCCAGTCGAATCGGTCGCGACTGATGAAGCGCGATGCGGTGGCGCTCCGCGAACTCTTGAAGGCATACCGCGAATCCCGGGGGCGACTCAGGGGGCCTTTGGCGGATGCGGCGAAGGCAATCAAGGCGATTTCTGGCACGGAGTCGAAGGACTTCGCGGTTTACCTTGTCGCGATCCAGTCGCTCTTTCTGGCACTGGCTGAGGAGACGGATCGGCTTCGGCGCGAGGCGGCTGAACTTGCTCGGGCTCGGCGGCGAGAAGAGGAAGAAGAGGGCGAGAACGACGCCTGGGAGATGCTTGAGGATCACCGCAAGGATCGCGGGTTCATCATCGCGCTTTTGCTCTTGCTCATTCGCCCGGTGAAATCGGGCAAGCGGTTGCCGGCTGATTCGCTTGAGGTGACGCTGGCTGGCCAGTTGTCGCGGGTGTCGATCGACGAGGGCGCGATTCGAGATGCGATTGCGAAGGGGAAGCCTTTGCGAAAAACCGTGCTTGACGAACTCGGCAAGGTTCGCAATCAGTTAGTCGCGGTGGTTCGAGGCCAAGCGATCGACGGTTATCGCACGAGCGAGCAGAACACCTTCATCGCGAATCCTGGATGGGTTGAGGGTTGGCGCTGGATGGCGGCGCTTGACTTGCGGACTTGCCTTTATTGCATTGCGATGCACGGCACGGTCCACCGGCTCGGTACTCCGATGCTCTCGCACCGATTTTGCCGCTGTGTGCAGGTTCCGGTTTTCGCATTTGAAGACCATGAGGTCCAGTCGGGATCGGATTGGTTTGACGATTTGGATGGCGAGGATCAGCAGGAGATTGTTGGTCCGCTGAAGTACCAGTTGCTCGCTTCGGGCGACGTGACGATCCACGACTTGATTGATACGACGGTCGCTCATGGCGAGCGGTCGGTGAAGTCGCTTGTGGATTCGGGCGAGTTGAGCGATGACGCGGTTTTGAGGGCTTGGAATCGGCATCGGCGTGGGGACACGGGTAGCGGGTAGCGGGTGGCGGTTGGGAGCCTCCATCCGTGGGAGGATGGAGGCATAGGCTTAAATGATTAGTTACGAGGATTTGCGATATGCGATCAACGAATCGCTTTCGGCTTCATACGGAAACCCTTCGACTGGCCCTTGGCCTTATGTCATTGAGACCTACGACGATTACGCGATTGCTTGCGATGTCAACGGGTTCCTTTATGCTCGTGTTGATTACACGGTAGACGATAGCGGAAAGGTGACACTTGGCGCAGTTACCGAAGTGTCGCGAGAGGTCACTTACGAGCCGGTGACGATGAGCATTTTGGATGCGGACGCATTCGAAGTCTCGTTTTCTGATGACGGCGATGTGATCTACACCGGCAAGATTTTTGAGGCGGGGCACTACCCGGACAAGAAGCGTTCTTACACGGCTGAGGAGCTTGAGGCTGCGGCGAAAAGTTTCCGCCCAGCGAGTGTGAATTTCGAGCACATGAAGACGGTGCTTGACACCGCGAACAACGGCGACGGGCCTGGAAAGCTCGAAGCGGCCTGGGTGAAGGGCAGCGAGATGTTCGGGCGACTGCGGATGAAGCGCTGGGTGTTTGACGCGCTTGGCAAGCAGTTCAAGGTCTCGACCGAGTGGGTGGGCAAGCAGCTTACCGGGCTTGGGATTACGGCGAACCCCCGCGTCGAGGATGCCCTTGTGACGGCTTTCAACAAGAATTGCTCGGCTTCGAGCGAGCCGCGGTCGGCGGTCCCTCCGATCAAGACATTCAACTCTGGAGGTAATCCCACTATGAACGGTTGGCAGAAGTTCCTGTCTGCAATCGGCTTGGGCGAGAAGGAGGAGGAGGCACGGGCGGCGCTGGCGGCAGCGATGGGTGATGACAAGATCGATCCCCAAGCAATGTTCAGTGCGGAACCTCCGGCAACCAAGCCATCGACGGCATCGCCTGAGCATGAGGCCGAGCTTGCTCGTCTTCGCGCGGAGCAGGCGGATCAGCGGAAGCAGTTTGACGCGATGGCCAAGCAGTCGCTCAATCTGAAGGCGATCTCGTTCGCCAATGACGTGGTTGGCGTTGACAAGCGCGCTTTCCCGAACTCTCACGATTCGCTGGTCGCGTGTTACACCGCGATGGCGGAGGCGGACACTCAGGGCAAGGCGCTCTTCAGCGCGGACGGGGCGGTTGCAGAGGGCGCATGCGTGAAGGCGTTCCGCGACTTCCTTGCGACTCTGCCTTCTCACCAATACTTCTCGACTGAAGTTTCCGACTCGGCGATTGCGCTCGGGGAAGACACGAAGATCGACGAAAGCCTCGTTGACATCCTCGCCAGCGGAGTTTCCGCAGGAGGTAAGGGCTAATGTTTGCTGGTCAGATTTACGCTCCGGCCAATGAGTGCAAGCCGCTGTATGGCCCTTACGAGGGCAAGCAGCAGGTTGGGCGCTTTGCCCCGGGCCTGACTCTTAGCAAGGGTCAGATCATTGCTCAGATCACTTCGGCGGCGGTGAACGCCACTCAGACGATCACTCCGAGCGGCACGATTAGCGGCGGCACCTTCACGTTGACCTACAACGGTCAGACGACGGTTGCGCTGGCTTACAACTCGACGGCGGCTCAGATCACGACCGCGCTTGAGAACCTTCCCAACATCGGTCCTGGGAACGTGCTTTGTTCTGGTTCGGCATTGCCGGGCGGAACGATCACGATCACCTTCCAGAACCTCCTCGGCGGCATCCCGACGACGCTGATCACCTACACGAACTCCCTTACGGGATCTTCGCCGGTGCTCACGGTGGCGGCGGGTACGACCGGTGTTTCGGGCGCTCGGTTCACGACCTGGAACGGGACTCGGCTCAGTGATCCGACGACTGGTCCTTCGGTCGCGACGGGCACTGGTGGCACTTTCGCGGTGGGCACTTATCTTTGCCAGATGGCTTGGATTACGGCCGCTGGTGAGACGCTTCCGAGTTGCGCGACTTCGATCGTGATTCCGGACGCCACGAACGATGCGATTGTCTTTGCGGCGATCAACGCGGCAGGGACTCCGGACGAGGCGACGGGCATTCGCTACTACATCAATGGCGTTCTCGCGGTTGAGGTGGCGGTGGGTTCGGGGGCGATTGCGGCGACGACGGTCAACGCGATGCCGACCACGGGTCAGGGGACTGGTCCGGTGGCGGTCAACGGCGCTTATACGGCGACCGATGGCTCTCACGTTCCTCGCGGCATTTTGCGCTACTCGATTCGGACGGACAACAACGGTTTGATTACCTTCGGGGATCAGACTTCGGGCGAGTTCGGCGAGATCGATCCTCGGACGGCTCCGTTCTGGACCGGTGGCGTGTTCCGCAATGGTGACGTGCAGGTTTCCAGCACTTCGCCGCGATTCAGCACTCTTGCTCTGACCGCCTTTGGTGGGCGTGTTCTCATGGGCAAGGCCGACCTCTCCGAGAATGATGCTGTCGTGCTCATTCCGGCCGCTTAAAGGAGGCACCTCAGTTGCTTATTTGGCCTGAAGCCAGTGCGCTGCATGCAGCAGAGCAGCGCGTCGTCGCGGCCGGGATGGAGAGCCGCGCGATCTTTGACATTCTCCCCATTCGGAATCGGGACACCGATCTCGTTGAGTGGGAGCAACGCGACAACTTCGGTGGCCTCCAGCTTGCTCGGGGCTACAACAATGAGTTCCAGAAGCGCACCTCGGCGGGCGTGAAGAAGTTCTACTACCGCCCGGGAATCTACGGCGAGTCTTACGAGATCGACGAGTTGAAGCTCGCTCGCGCTCGTCGGATGGCGACCCGTGATGCGAAGGCGACGGCGGCGGATTTGATTGCTCCGCTGATGATGGAGGCGGTCACTCGCCGTCTCAACCGGATCGAGTATTGCGGATGGCAGCTCCTGCTCAACGGCAACCTGATGGTGGCCAACGGTGCGGGTCAGGTTGTCCACGTCGCGCAGTACAAGCCGCTGACCTACACCGCACCGGTGCTCTGGTCGAGTACGGCGACTTCCAAGCCGCTGCAGTGCTTCCGCGATATCCAGCAACAGGGTCCGCCCAACGGCTGTGATTTCGGTTCGGGGGCGACGGCTTACATGAACCGCTACACGTTCAATCTGATGATTTCGTGTACGAACATCGACGACCTCGCCGGAAAGCGAACGGACGGCCTGGCGACGGTCATGGGATTCGACGAGACGAACAAGGTTCTTCTGAAGGAGGGCCTGCCGAACATCAAGATCTACGACGAAGGCTATTGGCCGGACGGCGTGGACGCGAATGACCCGGCTCAGTTCGTCCGCTGGATTGCCAACGGCAAGGTGATCGTTGAGGGCAAGCGTCCGACCGGCACGAAGGCGGGCGAGTATTCGATGACGATCAACCCGAACAATCCGGGCTCGGCTCCGGGCGTGTTCCAGAAGGTCATTGACTACTCGGCGGTCCCGGGCGCTCGGCCTCCTTACGGGGTCGAGTTGTTCGACGGTCACAACGGCGGTCCTCGGATTGAGTATCCGGGCTCGCTGATGGTGATGTCGGTCCTCTAAGCGGGTAGCGGGGGACGGGCAGCGGGTGGCGGGGGAGACTTCGCCACTCGCAACTCCCTTGGAGCAAACATGAAGAATTTAGAACGACTTTTTTCGGTGTGCGGCGGCGCGTTTGGCCCCCACTCCGATGGTGCGGTCCTCTCTTATAGCGACCTCACCGGCATGGGCCTGAGCGAGAGTGATCTTGAGTCGCACCTGAAGGCGGGACGGCTCGTCGAGGAAGGTGAGGCGGAGAAGCAGGGCAAGTTCATGGACGCCTACGATCAGCTTCAGACCTCCGCCAAGGAGATCAAGTCGCTCAAGGGCGATCTTGAGGCGATGACGAACCGTTTCAACGCATTGACGGTGACGGCCGAGACTCACGCTGAGGCGCTGATTGAGAAGGACGCTGAGATTGAGCGGCTGCGGGGTGAACTCGAACTCGGGCTGGCCAAGGACGCTGAGATTGAGCGGCTGAACGCTTTGGTTGATGGCGTCGAGGCTGGTCCCGGTGAGCGAGCGCTCGAACTCGAGGAAATGGAGATCGGCGACTTGCGGAAGCTGGCCAAGGAACTTGACGTTGACGTGAAGTTGCGCGAGCCTGCATTGATTCGCGCGATCATCAAGGCTGAGGCGGTTTAAGCCTCTTGGCCACGACGTATTCGCCGAGTTGGACGGCCGGGTCCAAGGATCACTGCCGGTTCCTTCTCGGCGATACGGGCGCTGACGGGGTTTATCTCCTTCAGGACGAAGAGATTGCGTCAGTGCTCGGGGCTTTTCCTTTGGGGAAGGCGATCATTCAGCTTGCGACGAACCTTTGTTCGACATGGGTTCAGCGGGTCGCGGAGTATGAGCAGCCGAACGTCTCGAAGCTGAAGTGGCGCGACCTCTATTCGAATTGGCAGTCGCTTATTCAGCGGGCTCGGGCGGGCGAGTTTGACCCCGACACCGATGAGGACAAGGCGATGCACTCGGTCAGTGGGGGTCTGATGGTGAACCCCGACATGACCGGCTACCGCGACGATTTTCTCTGATGTCGATTCTCAATGCTCGGCAGCTTGCTTCGGGGCGGGCGACGGCCCTTTCGACTCTGACGTCGACCTGTGTGATCACAAGGGTCACGGGGCGGGCGGCGGACGGTGAAGGCGGCTGGACGAATGCCACGACGACGATTTCGGCGGTTCCTTGCCGGATGCAGTGGGCGGGCGGCACACGGAAGCAGGATAGCGGGGTTGAGGACGACAACCGCAGGCGGACGGGAGTTCGGGTTGGGCTTCTCGCGGTCAAGTTTGACCAGGACATTTCCGAGGACGACGTGATTCTCATCGACGGTGTGACGCAGGTCCAGGTGACGGGCGTTCCCCAGGAGGACAGCCCTGACGAGATCGTCCGCTATGTCGAAGTCAAGGCGCTGCTTTGAACCGGGTAGCGGGTAGCGGTGGACGGGCTACGGGGGAAGAGGGAGAGTGAGGGTTCACAACCGGACGCATTTGAGTGAGGGGGTCTTTGATGTCGCGATCGAGACCCTTGTGGGCGGTGTTCATGCCGAGGTGGTTCGGGCGGCTTGGCAGATCGTGAACGAGGGGAAGCGGACGGCTCCGATGATTTCGGGCGCGCTGCGGGCTGGCCACTTTGCGGTTTACGCGGGTTGGCATGGTTACTCGGATGCGCTCACCAGGGCGAAGCTCCTTGCTGATGCGACCCGCGACGGATTCCAGCGCAGGCATCACCCCAACACGATCGAAAAGATTTCAGCACTTGGCCATGCGGCGGTTTCGAACACGCAGGAGTATGCGGACGAGACGCCGACCTTTGGTGCCGGTGCGGACTGGTTCTGGGTGGCTGTGAACAACGCGCATGCCGAGATGCTGGTCCGGATTCAAGCGCTCATTGCTCAGCGGGAAGGCGCTCGTCGATCGCCGAATTGGGATGCGCACGTTTCGAAGATGGAAGGCAAGTACGGGTAGCGGGGTGGAGGCATTAGAAACCATTGGCAGACGACAACGCACAGCGAATTGCACAAGTCCTGCATTCCCGGTTGGCTTCTGACGCCGTTATCGCGGAGGATGTTGCCGGCGACGGGTCGTATGGTCCGGCGATTTACGAATCGGTCGCGCCGCTCGATGCGCCGTCGCCGCACGTGGTTTTCGAGATCGACGACTCCGCGATTAACCAGTCCAGTGAGGCGAGTGAAGCTGGTCGTTTCACGGTAACGATTCGGGTGAGGGGTTCGGCGGGGGCTCAGTTCCCTTCGATCACTCCGATCATCAAGAGGATCGACGATTTGATTTGGCGCTCGTCGCGGCTGATGCATGCGGACGGGCATTCGATGCAGTTCATCAAGACCGCGCCGCTTCGGCGAAAGGTTTACGACAAGTCTCAGCAGCTTTGCCCGATGGTGGGCGGGCTCTACTCCGTGTTCATTGACGGCTAAAAGGCCAAGGAGATCATTCTAATGAGCGTATTCGCTGTAGGTGGGCGCAGTTTGCAGACGGCCCCCACTGATCAATCACAGGCCGTCTCTGATGCGGTCAATTACAACGCGATCATTGTGGGCGAAGATGTCCCCACGGACGGCGTGAACGAGGTCCAGCGGATCACGATCACAGGCACACCTACGGGTGGCTCCTTCACGCTGACTTACGAGGGCCAGACCACGGGGTCGATTGCTTACAACGCGTCCGCTGCGAACGTCCAGGCGGCGCTTGAGGCGATTCCGGCGCTGACAGGGAATGTCACCTGCTCGGGTGGCGCATTGCCCGGCTCTTATGTCGTGGTCACGTTCAATAACGCATTGGGCGGGCTCAACGTTTCGATGCTGGTTGCCAACGCGTCGCTCACGGGCGGCACTTCGCCAGCGATCGCGATCACGGAAACGACGGCGGGTGTTCAGTCTCCCGAGCGCGGTCTTTGCTCGACGGGCGGCACCTATGTTCGCACTTCGTCGACGCCTTCCAACGTGAACGAGTACCTGAATGTCGGGACGCCTTACACGCCGAGTTGGAAGCTGAAGACTCGGGCCGCTTAAAAGCGGGTGGCGGGTGACGGGTAGCGGGGAACGGGGGAGAGGGACGGGATGGTGGAGTTTGTGGATATCGATATCTTAGGAGGAACCTAAATTGCCGGGAGTGCTTGATTCTGAAATCACTTACGATTGCCCTATGCGCATTTCGGGGATTAACGTAAATGCGTCCGGCGATCAGTTCGCCCCTACTCAGTGGGTGCCGGTCAACGCGTTTGGCGCTGCGCTGGCCCTCGTCTTCGACAAGGCGACTCGTGTTCGCGGTCAGCGCAATGTTGATGTGAGTGCGGGTCAGGAGACGGTTGAGAATTTTCGCGCGGTGAAGGTCGCGTCGAAACTCCAAGTGGAGATCAAGGGCCGTCGATCGGACTACGTGACGGGCCGGCTTGAGAACATTATCCAGTCCTATCTCTACTTCCGCGTGTGGATTTTTATTGCTGGGGTGTGGGAGCAGTACGACGTTACGCTCGACGGCGACAACCCTCGCAACATCACCGACCCGGTGAATTTGACCCTGAACTTCGTGGAGTCGATTTCCGCTTAGGGATCGGGGGACTGGGGAGAGAGAATCGTTAGGAGTTTATGAGCAACAAGAATCCTTATAAGGAAATTCAGTCGTCGAAGCCTGAGCGGTTGAGCGTTACGGTTCAACACAAGGGCTTCACTTTTCGTTTTCAGGAGCCCGATTCTGCGACGGATGTCGAAAGCATTTCGATGACCGATCCTTCACGCGACCAGAAAGAAGCGGACGGTTTGAACGTCGAGTACAACATCTTGGCGGAGAGCAAGAAGATCAAGTCGGCGGACATCTTCCAGATGAAGCTCATTCAGCTTTGCTCGGTTGACGAGGTGTCGCTTTCGGAGATCGCGTTCCTTCGGATCAGTGACTTTTCGGGGGCTGGGTACCGAAAGATCAGTGCGGCGGTGAACCGGCTTCTTGGCCTGGTTGACACGACTCAGATGATGGCGGAGGCCCTGGCAAAAAACTCCACCGGCGACGATCCCCCGTCGCCCAATTCATAGACAGAGCTTGCCTTGAGAAGACTCACCGTCTCCCCGAGGAGCTTCAGGCGTCGGGCGTGTCTTGGGAAAGGATTCTAGAGATCGCCGGTTACCAGGCGCAGGAGTTCCTCGGAGAGAAAGCGGCGGCTGAGGAGCATGCAGTGAAGTCGAAAGAGATGCAGCGCGAACTTGATCACATGAAAGCGACCATGGGGGCACGATGACCGTTCTTCGCGCTGACATCATCGTCAATTCGGCGGATGCCCTCGCCAATATCGCGGCTGTTCGTCAGTCGATGCGTGAGGCTTACACGGAGATGTCGGCGATGTCGGCTCGTCCGATGTCGGCGGGTCAGGCGTCGGCGGAAATCGCCCGCGGGAATGCTTCTCGTGCGCGCGATGAGGCGAGGCGGGCGGCAGACGAGGCTCGGTACGTTGGTCGGGCTTGGCGGGAAGAGTACCGCTCGATCGACCAGATCGCGGGCAGCTTGTCGGGCCAGATGGTTGACGCGATGCGCGGGGGTTGGGAAGCTGAACAGAACCAGCTTCGGATGCGCCGGGAGCAGTTGAACCTTGCTTATGAGGAGGCCCGGGTTCGGGCGACGATCGGCGCGGTGCAGGTTGGCTTCGGTGCCGCGATCCTGGGCTACTCGACCAAGGCATACAGCGAGTTCCAGCGCTTCGAGGTCGGCTTGACTTCGCTTCTGGGCGAGCAGCGAGGGGGCGGGCTGGCCAAGGAGATGAACCAGTTTGCGGTTCAGTCGGCGTATTCGGCGACAGAAGTTCGCCGGATCTCGCAGATGATGCTCGCGCTCGGCTTTGAGGCTGAGGGGTTGCGCGAGACGATGGGGATCATTACGAACCTCACGGCGATGTCAGGCGGCGACTCGAACCAGATGTACCGCCTTGCGCTCGCGCTTTCTCAGGTCAAGAACATGGGTGGGCTGAGGGGTCAGGAGCGTAACCAGCTCGCTCAGGCGGGCGTTCCGCTCGAACTCGTCGCGCAGAAGATGGGGATCACGATGAAGGGGCTCATGGAGAGCCGGGGCTCGATCACTTATGAGCAGTTGTTCGGCGCGCTCAAGGCGATTCAGGCGGATCGTGGGGACTTGCAGTCGAAACTCTCGATGTCGAACCCGCAGGTTGCTTCGCAGAACTTCTTTGACGCGATGGCGCTCGCGCTCAAGCCTGCGGGTGAAGTTTTCTCGAAGATTCTCTTGCCCGTGATTCTGCTCGGCACGTCGATACTCACGTTTGTCGGGAATCTCGACACCGGGATTGCGGCCGCGATCGTGCTGGCCCCGACGCTTTGGATGATGGCCCGCGGCATTCGTGAGGTCATTGTGTTCTTCAAGCTCCAGAATCAGGTCTTGCGCGAGCAGGGGATTGAGGCTCGGGGCTTGATCGGGACGTTCGTGATGCTGAACCGGTCGGCGCTCAATGCGGCGATTGCCCTTAACGGGGTCGGTGGTGCTTCTCAGATGTCGGCGCTCGGTTCGACGGCGGCAGCGGGTGCGGCTTCCAGGATGGGGGCCGGAGCGAGCAAGGTCGGGATGGGCGCGGCGATGGAGGGGATTCCGGTTTGGGGTCAGATCGCGGGAACGGCGATGATCATTTGGGGTCTCTACGAGATCGTCTCTGCGCTGACCTCTTCGAATTCGAGCCCGTCCGGTGGGGGCGGGACGCTCGACGGTCAGCCGATGAATCGGGCGGACATGATCGAGGGAATGTCGCGACTGGATTGGAAGGCTGGTTAGGTCGGGTAGCGGGCCGGAAGGGAGTGGACTTGGTGGACCAGAGAAGTGGACGGGGTGGACTTTTTTGGACTCTGGATCGTGATTTTGTAGAATAGGGCATGGATACCTATGTCGAGTCGGTAGGGCGAATCATTGGGCGGGAGGTTCCGGACTCCATGCTGGTTATCGTCGCGGAAGATGAGAAGAAGGAAAGGTCGCCAGTGGAGGCAGCTCGTAGGTTGCGCGAGTGCGATGCTTACCGGTTGGCCGTAGAGGCTGAGTGTAGGAAGCGAGGATGCCATCCTGAGTCCATGACCGGGGTTATCATCGACTGTTTTCGGGATGGCGATCCCCATTCGCTCGCAGTGTCCAAGGTCATCTCCTTCAGGAAGGGATCGAGTGACGAAGGAGAGACAAGGGACCCGCTGGAGGCTGAGATGATCCGCAGTATCCGCGAGTCCGATAGCCATGCGAGGAATTCCTTCATCCTGTTTGACCTTGGCACCATGGGGCTTGGACTCTATTTCATCATTAGCGCGCGAGAGTCCCACGCCTTCGGGGAGCGGATTGGAGTTCAGGTCCCCATGGGCTCAGGGCTCTTTCTGGGCGGGCTCCTAGTTGTCATAGGGTTCATTTGCCTGCTAAGCAGGGCGAGATGATTTTTCTGCATGATGTCGTTGCATTTTCGGAAATCCGATGTATAATGCCGATGCGCTGAAAACGCAAACCAGAATTCCGGAAGCTCCTTCCCGATAGGAGAGCATCCCGATCGACCGATACGGCGAGACCATGCGCCTGGCCGTACCGGAAACGGTACACACCGGTTGGGTGCGGAACTGAATAAGGGCTTCGGCCTGAATAAGCTCCGGGCGGGTGAATTCTGACCGCTTTTTCAGCGCCCAACCCGGCGCTTCCTGAAAAGAGCGCCGAACTAAGGAGTATCGGATGGTTCAGAATTCAGTTTTCGACTTGCCACACGTCTCGGAGCGCACCTTTTGGAACGTTCGCTCGACGGGCAACCCTGATCTCGACATCGCGCTCGGGCGGCACATCGCGGCGCAAGTCGTGGAGCACACCCGGCGCACGGGATCTGATTCGGTCCTTCAGAGCACGCTCATGTCGATCGCGGCTGATGGGCGAGGCACTGACCTCGTGATCGCGGCTTTCGCGAAAGGGCTCGGGGATTCGATGCGAGGTGTCGCATGAGCGCGATTGTCGCCTTCGACTTCAACGGGTTCAGCACAGTTCGGGCCTTCACAGATGAGGACGGCAACCCGTGGTGGATCGCGAAAGATGTTTGTGACATCCTCACGCTCACGAACAGCCGCAAGACGTTGGCCGCGCTTGACGATGACGACAAGGGTGTAACTATTAGGGAAACGTCAGGTGGTCCGCAGGAAATGGCTACGGTCAACGAATCAGGGTTGTACTCTCTGATTCTGCGAAGCCGGAAACCGGAGGCGAAGGCGTTCAAGCGTTGGATTACGCACGACGTTCTTCCTGCCCTTCGTCAGACGGGGCGGTACGGGATCGAGGGGTCCAATGTTGAGTATCGCCTTGACGCGTTGGCTGAGCGGATCGACGAACTCGCGGCGGAAACGCGGCGGCGAATGTCGGACATGAGGGAAGAGACGGCAAGTTTCTTTGTGCGGACCAGGATGAACGCTCCGATGCCTGCGCTTGCGATGCCGAAGCTCTCGCCCGACGCTCCGACCACGGGGAAGGGCAAGCGGGTGCTGATGCTCGAGATCAAGGCACGGCTGGCTGAACTCGCTCGGCGTGGGGATACCAAGATTCCGCCCCTTTATCAACGGGCCGTCTCGGATTACACTCGGTACTTCGGTGTCGAGGTCATCCAGGAGGCTCAACGGTTCAACAAGGAGCCTCTTGAATGGATTGAGAAGCACGGGGATGTCGATGTGCTTCACATGATCGTTCACGGTTACCCTTTGGAGTAGCTTTCTCGGTTGGTGCACACCAGGCGGGCGCTCTTTCGGGTGGCCCGCCTTCTTCTCGTCTCATTTTATGCCTGAGTACCTGCCGGGGCGCGACCCCAACCTGCGAGTGACCTTCAATAATTGGATCGCCTCGCAGCGCGTTCCGTCTTGGTCGAGGACACTTCCAGCGGCAGCGTTTCAGGCGTCGTCGGCAGTCCCGCTCCGACTAGATGGGCAAACGGAAGAGAACTGGGCGCAGTATTTCAGGGCCATGCCGGATGAGATGTTTTATGACTCTACAAACGGGAACGTCTTTCTGGCCCCTCATGTGTTCATGCCAGGGTTCTGGGGGCGGACGGATGACTCGAACATCTTCGGACTAG
>OFQZ01000301.1_pt1 | contig 18561 bp, 11 predicted proteins | sample 1543011 | NCBI WGS metagenome assembly OFQZ01 (sample SAMN07774216, study PRJEB24372) | wastewater metagenome | isolation source: Exp Tend NO 0WW | collected 2016-02 | reverse complement strand
GAAACTTCGTGGGAGATCGTCAAGGTTACTGCACGTTCTACGGACACCCTGACTATCGTGCGCGGCCAAGAGGGAACAACGGCAGCGTCTTGGGGTGTTGGGTCTAAAGCCCAACTGCGCCTGACCAGTGGGACGATGGCATTGCTTGTCGATACCACTGCAATTCAGACGCTGACCAACAAAACCATCTCAGCCGGTACGTTTAGTAACGGCGTCACCGAGTCGGTCTACACCATCACGGATGCCGCAGGGTTTGCCATCACGCCGTCCAGCGGGTCTATCCAAAAGGTAACGCTAGGCGCAAGCCGCACGCCGGTATCAACGGGATTTTCTGACGGGCAGTCGGTCACGCTGATGGTTGCCGATGGAACTAACTACACCATCACTTGGACATCGATGCCTGTGACTTGGGTTGGTGGAACTGCGCCGACGCTTGCTACGACCGGCTGGACTGTTATTGAACTGTTCAAAGTTTCAGGAACGATCTACGGCAAAGCCGTTGGAGATGTGGCGTGAGTTTCTTAGCTAGAAAACTTCGCAGGGGCAAGCCTGATGCCGTTGTCGGCCAGCAAGCGTACACAACTCCGGGAACAGCATCGTGGACATGCCCAGTTGGAGTCACCTCGGTTAGTGTTGTTTGCGTGGGCGGTGGAGGCGCGAATTTTTATACCGGCGCGGCGTTCTTGGGTGGCGGCGGTGGCTCACTGGCTTACGCCAACAACATCACAGTAATTCCCGGTAACTCTTACTCGGTAGTTGTCGGGGCCAGCGGAGGATCAAGCACTTTTGATTCAGCCGGCGCGGCCAGTCCATCAGCGGGAGGTGGCGGCGTAGGGAGCGGGACGTTAGGTGGAGCAGGTGGATCTGTTGTTTCAGGAACTGGGTATTCAGGCGGTAGCGGCGGCATGTACTCAGGCGGCACAACGTTTGCATCTGGCGGAGGTGGCGCTGGTGGGTACGCAGGATCTGGCGGAGGTGGCGCGGCTGATTTTGGCGGGGGCTACGTGGAAGGATCATCTGGTTCAGGAGGTAGTGGCGCGGGTGGTAGCACTGGCGGCGGCTCCGGTGGTGGCGTTGGTATTCTTGGTCAAGGTTCTGACGGAGCGCCCGGTTCTCCCACAGGCGGCAATGGTGGCGCTGGCTCTGGCGGTTCGGGCGCTAGTTACGGCGGCGGCGCAGGAACGAGTGCTGGCGGAACGGGAGCAGTACGAATCATCTGGCCGGGAAATACACGGACATTCCCATCGACGAATACTGGAGATATGTGATGTGGTATCAGCCTAGCACTCAAACTATTTTTACACTGCACAGCGGCATTCGCGCTGCTTATCCAGATACTTCGTTTCCTGCGGTATTGAACGACACCATCTTTGCTGAGTTTGGCATCTTCCCTGTCACTACTACCGTGCCAGTGTTCGACGCAGCAACGCACAAAGCAACTCAGCTTGATCCTGTTGAGATTGACGGGGTATGGACGCAGCAGTGGGAGGTCGTTTCACTCACCCAAGCCGAAATCGACGCAGCCTATCAAGCATCCGTCCCGCAGGAAATATCCCGCGCTCAATTCATACTCGCACTACTGCACACCTCGCCCGAACTGCTCGACGCTGTTGAAGCGGCGATTGCCAACGCTGACCGTGCCACCCAGATTAACTACAAAGAGCGACTTACCTTCCGGCGTGACTTCCCGCTAGTGGCGACGATGGCTACTGCATTGGGCAAGACAGACCTTGAGATTGACGCTATCTTCATCCTTGGAGCAACGCTGTGATTATTCCCTTTACTCAGTTCTCCGGGATGGTGGTTGGTGTTGATCAGGCAACGCTTCCACCCAATGCCGCACAAGAATGTGTTGATGTCGATTTTCTGAAGAACACGCTGTACGGGATGCGCGGACACGCTGCGGTTCCAGAGGTCACGCTGCCTTGGAATATTAAGGGCGGCTTCATCTACTCTGACTCGACAGGCTTGGATCGTATCTTCGCGTACCCCTACGATGTGGATGCCGTTCGATCTCCGCTGGCGCAGGATGATCACAATCGGTTCTACTGGACAGGAAACAACGCCGGCACGACTGAGTTCAAGTTTGGCCTGATTGGTGAGAATACGGGCGACTACGTGACTTCCAGCTACAAGGTGGGCGTAATTGACAGTACCCGATGGGATCACCTCCCCGCGTCACTTGCACTACGTTGTGACCTTGTTCCAAGCGATGCGCCGGTAGCGCTTTCCGCTATACAAAATAGCTCTGGTGCTTTCTGGATTACCGACGCATCAGGGACAAAGATTCGAGACATATCCGCCGACATGGTTTCGTTTTCTGGTGTCGGCACGCCGACGGCAAACGGCTGGTATCGATCCTATAGCGTGACGATGGCACACCCGCTCACGTACTACACCACGGCTGTTGTGTCCTCAGTGACATACACCAAGGTTAGTGCCGAGGCATTGATTGACGGTGGAAGCTCTCCGGTTGTTGTGGATCTGTGGCAGGATGCATCGGGTGTGACCAAATATATCGTGGTGCGGTGGCCTGAGCAGCTTGAGTCGCTTGCCTCGGTAGTTGGGACTCAGGTTAGCGTGTCGCACATACTGGCTTACGACCACAACAACATACCGACTGATTCTAACGGCTTGGCTGTCTATAACACGGAGTCCATCGGCTCGTTTTACGTGAAGTCATCTTCCGGCCTGTCGTTTGACAACTCAGCAATACCCTCGGAAATGCTCGACAAGTCTGCAACGTCAGTATTGCCTAAAGCGCTATCTGTCGGATTTGTCTGGAAATTTGACTACAACGATCAGCATTTTGAAACGATGTTCAATACAGACGCTTCTTTGTCGGGAACGGTTGATGTTGAGTCAGGTATCAGCGGCACGATTTCAGCGGCTACCGGCACCACTTGGGAGTTAAACCTGACTTTTGGTAGCGGGTCAGCCAGTGAAACAAGAGCCTACGGATTCACCATCATCAACCAGCTTGGTGAAGAGTCCGAGATGTCGATACCCTACGAACTCACCCTGCAACCGTGGAAAGAGCATGTCCGGTTCATCGTAAACGTCGCCAGCTTTGTCAGCACCATGAATGCCTTGGCACTCGGCGCAGGCCGTTACCCGTTGCATGGAATACGTGTTTATCGTTCGGTTGGTGGTCAGTTCTTCTATGTGGGCACGATCAACGCATCAGGGCTTACCGCTATTCCCGGCGAACACTATCTCACCGGCACCGGGCCAGATGTTGCCTGCCTGTACTTCGAGGACACTGTGGTTGATGCCGCGCTTGGTGATGCCTGCACGACTGTTGATTACATCAGCAACACGGAAGAGTTGCAGGGGCTTCAGGGGCTGACGACCGTCTATAACGGAATGCTGGCCGCGTTCAAGGCGAATGAAGTGTGGCTCTGCGAACCCTACATGCCGTGGGCGTGGAAACGGGCGAACGTAGTGACACTGCCGTACAAGGTGATCGACATCCATCCATACGAGCAAGGTATTGTCGTCTTTACTGAACGCAAGAATTACTACATGTCCGGTCAGTTGCCGAATGAATTTGTGCCGTCTGAATTGATCGGCGAGTTTCCAGCCGTCAATAAGAACTCTGCGCTCGGTGTTGATGGGCAGTTGGTCTATATGTCGACCGATGGACTGGCTGTTGTTCAAGGCGGTCGCGTTACGTTGGATCAGTCCTGCATGACACGCGATGTGTGGCGCGAACTGCTGCTTAATCTTGGGTCGAATCAAGTCGTCAGGCTGGCGCATTTCGGACACCGGATACTGATCTATTTGAGCGGCGTCGTTTCCACCGGGCATCTGATGGACGTAGGCGGCATCCTTGTCGATATGGCAAAAGGCACTTGGACTTACACGACGATAACGCCCAAGTTCGCAATGCACGCGCCGGTTAATTCGTTCAGTGCGGTTCACGATAATTTGGTTTTCTCTACCGGGAGCCAGTGGCAGATTGCCTATGCTGGCTCAACGCTGCTGGTATGGTCGTGGTGGTCTAGGGATACCGTAGTGCCGCATCCAACCAACTTCGGCGTATTGCAGGTATTCGGTACAGGTCAGATCAAGATTGTTGTTCGCGCTGATGACGCTACTGTTTTTGATACCACCGTTTCGCTAGGTCAGAGTGATCGTTATGGTCGGCTTATTCGCCTGCCGGCTGGATTCCGTGGCGTTCGCTGGTCAGTGGCATTTGGTGGGCTGGGTACATACGAAGGTCTTCAACCGGAGATCAGTAAAGCATTTCTGGCGACAACCATTGAGGAACTGAAGAGTGTCTAAGTTATCGCTGCCTCCTTTATCCGGGATGCCTGCCGATGTGCAAGCGGCGTTTCGTTCAGTTGCTGCGTGGTCTGCAGCTCAGGAAAAAGATGTCGGTGTGCTGGTTGATGCTGCGGTTCAGACCAATACCAAGACCATCATTCAGAAAATTACGGCTTCGTCTGCTTCGGGGTCGCAATCTGTAATACCGGCACAACAACCAACTCGACCAACCTTGCAGTCTGATTTTGTCCTTCGGTCGATGATTTCGAACAGCAACATGGTTGCGCCAATCGACCTGTATTCAAGCGTCGTCTTCCGCGCCGGCAACTCCGCAACGGGGGTATGGATCGGGGCCGGTGGCATTGGTGGTAGTCATGGCGGAATACCTACATGGGCAGTGTCTTCGCAAGATGGATCATTCTTCTTTGGCAAGTCAGACTCTGGCTACCCGACTGATCCGGCGCACAAGCAGATCATTTTTGACGCAACAGCCGGCACGTTCCAGTTCGGCAAGGATATTGTGGTTCAGACCAGTGCAGGCCCAAAGACACTGGACACGATTTCTTCTGCCAGCGGGTACAGCACGGCTAACTTGACTGCCGATCTTGCTGCCGGTGTTGGGAAAGTGGTTGCAGGTATAGGCAGTAATTACCGGATGAATGTTGATATTGCCTCCGGGTTTGTCGCTATCGCCCACAAAGATGCGGTTTTTCGCGGTACGGCGGCGGCGGGATCAGTCAAGCCTGCACTCGGTATTACTGCTGCCGGCATAGCGATGGGTTACAACCGATCGTCCGATGGTGTGTGGGTCGATTCGGTGGCTATCGATGCTTCAGGCAACGCCTCGTTCTCCGGGGCGATCAATGCGACTTCAGGAAATTTCACCGGCACCGTAAGCGCCGGATCGATCATCACTGACTCAGTAACAGTTGGCGGTACTGCGCTATCCGTAATTAAGTCAGGCGCTGCTTCAGGCGCAACGGCAGTGCAGCCGGCTAGTATTGCCGGGATGCTTACCTCCAGTTCAAGCTACGTTCTGGCTGGTGACATTTCAGTGACCAACGCAGGCAACGGGATCAAGACTGGAACGATCACTTGGGACGGCACCGGCACAGTCACGGGCGGTTCTGGCGTTGCGATTACCAGCAAAGGGATTGTCGGAGCCTCTAGCGGATCAACGACGTTCTCTATCAACGGGACAACCGGCGCTGCGATATTCAACGGAACCATTACCGCCTCACAGGTGACAAGCGGAACTTTCACAGGCATCTCGGTGAATACCACCGGTTCCATTAGCTCAAGCGGCGTTACCTCTTCTGGAACGATTGGCAACTGTTCGATCTACTCCATTGTGTCTGGCGCTGGATACGTTGCTGTTGGTGGAGTTTCATCGGGCGGAACTGGCGTTTACGGGAGAACTTCTGCTGCCTCATATGCAGGGGTTTATGGCGAATCCACTATATCAACCGGCAAAGGTGTTTGGGCTGTTGGAACAAATGCCCTCGAAGTGACAGGCGGCATGTACATCAATAACAGCAATACCGTCCCGTACCTTAGTGCTAGTTATTTAGAAGGTCATAACTCGTCCTATTTCCTAGCCGCAGGTGCTACAGCTTACGACACAAGTCGTGTTGGCGGTTCTTTGCACACCAATATTCCGAAGTACGCAGGGTCAATCACAGCCGCTGGCGAAACCCACGGGGGGCTTACTACCTATTGGGCAACCTTTGATGTAGGCGGCGTGAATTATAAATTTTTGATTGCGAGTTAATCATGGCAAGAGCCTCAACAATTCCACAAACAATTGTATCTGAAGAAATCAGCTTGATCTTTGAACACCCCGGCCAAGCAGTACGGGTTGATGTTGGTGTTCTTGATGCGAATGGGGAATTTGTTGTCCCTCAAACATACAAGAGCTACATGATCAAAGACGAAGACTTCGACGAACTGATGTCAGCCGGCCCTGCGTGGGCACTCAATAAACCGGCTGGCACGTACCGTAACGAAGATCTGTGGATTTTCATTGACCGACAAAGGAGCGCAGCATGATCCGCTGGTTAATCTATCTTCTATTTAGCCTGTTCATGCAGGTTGTGGCGCTGTTCGTTACACCACTTCTACCGGCGTTTGCCTACCCTCGTTTGGGTAAGGTCGATAACGGCAACGGCGAAGCGGTTGAACCGAGGCTCCCTAAATGGCTGTCGTGGTTCGATACCCCGGATAACAGCCTCCTTGGGGATAACAACTGGCGCAACTCGCATAATGGTGGGTACTGGTCAAAGGTTGCGTGGCTATATCGCAATTGCATATATTATTTTAAGTGGTCTGTCCTTGCCGCACCTATGGATACCTACAAAATCCTGTTCGACGGCGATCCCAAGATCAACCGGAACAATGGCCGGTTCGGCGTACTCCGTGTTTCGATGGGCAGCTACTGGCAATACAAGCGAGTCACACCCATTGGTAAGACAGGCTACTGCTGGATGTTGAACTTTGGATGGCTGCTGGACGATACCAGCAAGGACAAAGCGCTCTTCATGTTTTCCCCTCGTTTAGTAAAAATCACAGGAGTTTCAAATGCGTGAGCAGATCATCAATACCTTGGCCCAAATGCTGCAAAGCAACATCGGCAACCGATTAACCAATGAACTGGCTACCGGCATTGCGACAACGCTTAACCAGATGCTGCTTGAGGCCGAGGCGCAAGCCGCTCCCAAAGAACAGCAGGGTTGATCATTGGTTGATCGCTTTAGCATTGGAGCATGCATGCACAACCGATACACCCTGATTTTTTGCACCAAGTATGGCCCGATGTAAAAGACTGGCTTGAGGCTGGTCTTGCGCACGGCGCTGGTGAATATAACGTCGATCAGTTAAAGGTAATGATTCAGCGCGGGGAGAATATTCTCCATGTGATGATTGATGAAGATAAACCCGTTGGTGCTTGTGCTGTCTGTTTCGAGAATTACCCGAATGCGCGTGTCGCGTTTGTTACCTCAATCGGCGGCAAAGGCTTGAGCGACGAAGGGTTGCTAGAGTCGTTTTCTGAGTGGTGTCGTAGCAATGGTTGCACTTCTATTCGTGGCGCAGTCCGTCCTGCGGTAGCCGCTTTGGTAAAGATTTTTGGATTTGAACAACGATATATCATCGTGGAGCATCAGCTATGAAACTATTTGACTTAATCAACCCCGTCAAGATCATGGCGTTCTTCACGTTCTACGGCGGCGGCTCAGGTGGTGGTGGTTCGTCCAACCCCGATACTCGCTACAGCAATCTTGATGCGCTTTATGGTACGCAGAATCAGGCATCGCAGTACATGCTTGACAACGCCATGCCGAAGATTCCGGGTTTGATGAAGAACTCGCAGTCAATGGTCGATGAGGCGATGGATGGCACATTGGCCAGCACGATGCGTAACCGAGCGTCCTATGATGCGAATGAGTCAATCTCGTCAGCAAATAATGATGCGATTCGCAACCTAACAAAATATGGCGCTGTTGGCGATCCTTCGGGCGGTCGCTACGCTGACACAGTAATCAACAACGCAAAGAACGCATCAGCAACCCGTGTCGGCGCAATGAACAAGGCCAATCAGTATGCTGAAGACCAGAAGTGGAACCGTAACGCCAATATGTACGGTCAGGTCATGGGCATGAACAGCGGCGCGATGCAGGGCATGTCTAGCGCAGGCGCTGGCATGGGCGCAATTGCAGGGCAGCAAACAGCAAACGATCAACGGAACGCCGCAGGCTACGGGCAGGCCGGCGCTGCATTCGGATCTGCGCTGATGAAGGCTGATGGCGGATTCATTGAAGGCGAAAAGCCAGTCCGTCTTGCTGACGGCGGCGACGCTTGGTCTAAATACAAAGCCGCCAACCCGGTCAGTTCATCTTCTGGATCTAGCCGAGGCGGCAGGACAAACCCGTACATGGCCATGCTTTCCGGTGCTTCGCCTTATCTTGCTGCGGCTGGCGTTAAGGATATTTTCAAGGGTAAAGATAGCGGGATATTGAAGGCTGGCAAGGATGCTTACGGCAAGGGCGAAGCGTTGTTTAGAAACTACGAAGCCATGAAGAAGGCGCAAGAGGCGCAAGACAGCGTTTCTAAGTTGCAGTTTGAAACTGATCCCAATGTTGTCGCCGGGAATGTCGGCACAGAGGCTGGCGCTCAGGTTGGTACTGATGTTGGCGCACAGGTTGGCGCTGATATTGGAACAGAGGTTGCTTCAAATGTAGGTGCTGGCACAGTTGATATGGGAGTAGAGGGCGTGTCTCAAGTTGGGCAGGTTGCCGCTCCCGCTGTTGTTGAGGTGGTTGATTTGGCTGTGCCTTACGCCAAAGGTGGCTGCGTCAAGAAAGCCAACGCTTACGCAATGGGTGGCTTGGCCAACAACTCAGTTTCTAGCTCAAATAAAATCGACAACACGGCAACAGTTGCAAACCTTGACGCATCTTCTTCGATGGATGTTTCAAAGATGGGAACTTCATCTCCAGTCAATAAGATGGAAACCCACGCCAAGCCGGTTCTTGATACCCAATACTCAGGCAAGACAGACGGTAAGGGTGAGTCCAGTGATGGTGATCCTGATGGCTTCGGCTCAAAGAGTGCTGACAATCGACACTTGGGCGGGTCGGCTACGCTGACGTATCTCGGCGGCGCAGTTGGTGGCGCTTACGGTGGCCCTTGGGGCGCTGCCGCAGGCAAGGTTGTCGGCAAAGCGGCTGGCGAAGTTCTTCACCCTATTGGCGAAGCGGTATCTCGTCAGGTTATTTCCAGCAGCGACAAGCTCGGACGCGGATTAACTGGCGGTAGTGACTTCGGCGGCTTTGCGGTATCGATGCACAATGACCCGATTGGTACGCTGTTGTCAGGCAAATACTTTGCAGAAGGTGGCCGCGTTGATCACACAGACGGCGGCGATGTTCAAGGGCCGGGTACTGAAACCTCTGACGATATTCCGGCATGGCTGTCTGATGGCGAGTTCGTTGTTAACGCTGAAGCCGTCAAGATTGTTGGAAAAGACAAGCTGGAAGCAATAAATAACGCCGGCCTAGAGAAACGCAAGAACCAGTTTGCCTGCGGTGGCGCAGTAAAGCATGGCGTCAAGCTGGCGGGTGGTGGCTTCCTTGGTGGCAATCTTGGCATTGCGATGGGCGCAGGTGTTGATGAATGGAATAACCAGCGCAAATTAACAATGATGGAAAATGCAGACCAGCGGCAAGCAAAAGAGTTTGGCTGGAAAGAAGCCGATGCTGGAGATAAGCAACGTGAACGTGATGCTCAGAAAGTAATCGATACTTCATTCTCGGCACCTGAATATACAGGGATGCCGGGAAGCCAGCGCTACACCAAGGTTGCTGATGTATTGGCTAACCAAGGCTATGGAAAGCAGGCTGAATTGGCTAGAACAACGGCTAAGACATTGCATGAGTCCGAAGGCGTCGAGAAGATCAGAGATTTCGCGCTGAATGGCGGCGATATTTCCAATGTTGTAAAGCATTACGATCCACTGTCAGCCAATCGCACCTATGAAGAACGTCCTGTCTATGACCCCGTTACCAAGATGGCGACTGGCAAAAAGCAAATGTTCTGGCTGGATAATACCAATCCAGAAGCACCTACCTCTGGCGCATTGAATGTTGGCCCGTATGAGAATGGTCTTGATCTAGCAACTCGTCTTCATTCTGCGGCTACTGGCAAGATGCTTGAGCTTAAAAAGCTGGATGACAGCGATGAAATGCGCAAGGCGCTGCTTGAAGGTCGCCGGGATAATGCTCAGTTACGATCAGAAACTGCATTGGCCATTGAAAGATCCAAAGAGGAAACACGCAAGCAACTGGCTTTGCTAAAAGGTGGCGGCGGTTCTTCTGGCAATAGCTCCGGGTCGGGTAGCGGGACTGGATCTCCTGAGATTGAAGTATCTCGCTTCAAACCGAATGAGCGCACTGACATACTGAAAGAAACTGCCGCGCCTATCGTCAGTGCCGATGGGAAAACAGAGCTTGCTGGACTGCCAGCCGTTATCAGCGCAAGCACCAAGAATCTTTCGTCGCTTTCAACGCTTAACCCAAAGGTTAATGAGCATGAAATGGTTCAGGTTGCCCATGACCTTACCAAGCGTTCGCTATCTGGCAAATCAGATGGTGATGTTAGTTTGCAGATGGATGAGTCTGGAAATTTCGTACCGACAATCTCGTACAAGACAGCCGGTGGAACAAGCAGCTATGTCATCAATAAGCCTATTCGTCCAGATTCCATTGAAGGCTTGATGCAGAAGACAAAAGGCGCTGACGGCAAAGATGTAATGTCATATAACGGCATGGTGATGCCTAGTTCAGAAGAGATGAAACTAGCAACGCGCCGTTATGCTGAGTCTTCTTTGAATGAATTGAATGCGGTTGCTGATCGACTTCAAGGCAAGGTTCCCGGCGTAGATCCTGAGCAATACAAAAAGGCATTGATTGCGCGCGGAAACATTGATGGCGTTCCGGCTTGGAAGTGGATAAGCAATATTCCGGGTGAGCTTGAGAAGCGCAAAGCGGCTGTTGAGAACTACGCTTCAATTGACCGCGAGCAAAAGACTGGATCTTCAAGAGCACCAATGCCAGCAGGCTTTGATTCAAAAGGATGGAAAGCGGAAAGTGCTGCAACTGTTAATAAAAACGATCCAGAAACCACAAATAGACTTGGTGCTGCATGGGGAACTGTAAGGAATTGGGCGGGAGAGGCAGGAAATGCAATATGGAATGACAATCCTGTAGCCAGATGGGCTGATGGAGTTGATAAGACAACGGCTGACTATTGGCTAAATGATAGAGTTCCAGTTATCAGGAAGTGATATTAAGAAACAAAACGCCACGGTCACTAGATTCGTGGCGGTTTTCTTTGCAAGCCCCATTGGTTGCCTAATTGATACTCGTCGCGCCTCTTTACTTTATGCGACGGATACAACATGGGTGCTTACGACGATCTCCTGAATGACACGCCTAAACAGGTTCGCCCTATCGATGATGTCATTTCAGATAAAGCAAGAGAGCGCGGCATTGAGCCATCATCTGTCGGAATATTCGGCAAGGATGAAATCAAGAATATCGTAACGAGCGCGGCTGAGAAATATGGAGTTTCCCCTGAAAAACTCCTTGCTCTTGGGCAGGTAGAGTCTTCACTAAATCCATCGGCACAAAATACAGGGTCTAGCGCTGGCGGTCTTTTCCAGTTCATCAACGACACTTGGAAGCGTTACGGAAATGGACAGAACAAGTTTGACCCTGTAGCCAATGCTGATGCTGCGGCAAGGATGCTGCGCAGCAATCTGGATAGATTTGGTGGGGATTATGATGCGGCACTTGCTGCGCACCACGTAGGGCCGGGAAAGGCTCGTCAGGCGTTGAGCGATTCGTCTATCGGCGACAAAGACATTAGCACGCAAGGATGGCTATCAAAGATAAACAAGCTATCTGGCGATACTGTCTCTAGCAAGAAAACGCCAGAGCAAGAGTTCTCTGATGCGTTTAATACTGATGCTTATGCACCAAAAACAGATTACAGCAGCATCCGTGATTACTCTGCACCTACCAGCACAAGCAATGAGCAGCAGTCGTATGAAAAGCAACTAGCTGATCAGGCAGAGCGGGAAAAAGCTGGCCTATGGGGTTCAGCCAAAGAAGGCGCTAAACGTGGCCTGATTCAGTCTGAAGGATTACTTGGCGGCATGGGTGCGCTGCTAGGAAAGACTGGCGAAGAAGCAATTGGCCAGAGTGCTTTCACTGACTGGCTACAGAACGAAGGCATGAGCCTTTATAAGAAAAAGATGGGGCCGGGTGGTGAGTCTGAGAACCTGTCGCACAGCGCATCTCTTTCTGACGTATTCGATGGGAAAGTTCCAGTCACAAACTGGATGGCTGACTCTGCTGGCTATCTAGCCTATCAGGCTGCTGAGTCGATTATGACTGGTGGCTTTGGTGCGATTATTGCCAAGACTGCTGGCAAGGACGTTGTTGCGGCCACGCTGAAGCCATTGGTGGCCAAGGAAGTTGAGCGCCTATCGGCTGCTGCTGCGGCCAAGGTGGCATCTGGTGAAATTGCTGCCGGCGCTATCACTAAGGAAATGATTGCCAAACAGGCCGTTTCCAACACTGCACAGATGGCCGGCGCTGGCGCTGTCGTATTCGCCAATAACCTGCGTCAAGAGGCTGGCGGCATCTATCCTGAAGCGCTTGAGTCGCAAGCGAAAGATCCAAGCCGCACGGCTGATCTTGGCCGTATTTGGGCGTCTTCTCTCGGTGCTGCGCTGGTCGATACCGGCGCTGAAGTATTCATGGGTAAGCAGTTGCTTGGCTTGGGCAATGGTTACAAAGGCGGCTACGCAAAACGCCTTGGTAAAGAGGCCGGCGCTAATGCATTGGTTCAGGGTTCTACTGAAGGCGTTCAGACAGTTGCCGAGCGCTTTGGTGCGAAGCAGGATCTGACTGGCGAAGAAGCCACAAGGGATTACGTCGATTCCATTGGTGTAGGTGCTTTGGGCGGTACGCTAGGCGCTCCGGTGTCGGCTCGTCGCGCATTCACGCCTGAGCAAGATCCAGCGCTGACTCCTCCTGTTGCGCAGTCCAATTCTCCGCTGACGAATGCGGTCAATACGGCTATCCATGAAGACGCGAAGCAGGGTGCTGCAATTCAGGATCAGACACAACAATCAGTTGCTCTCATTGCTGCGCGTGATCAGGTGTCGCAAAAGATAGCAGCCATTCAGGATGTGATTAGCCGGCGTGGTGAAACGCCAGAGGCTGTCGCTGCGCTCAATGCGTTGCTTCAAAAACAGGCTGAGATCAATACGCAGCTTAGTGCTTTGAGATCGAATCCGCGAAACGACATGACAGCATCGGACAATGTTGCTCGTATTCGCCAGTTGCTTGATACAGGAAAGTACGAAGATTCTATTATTGCTGAAAAACTGATCAAAGAAGCAAAAGCCGCATCACTCAATCAGCAATCACAACTTGCTGAAGAAGAGAACCAGTCTTACGAGCCTAGCGATGTCATTCAGCAGCAACACGCACAACAGGCAGAACTTCAGGCGCTGATTAACGAAGAGAAGCACAATCAGGCCAAAAAGATTAAAGACACATGGATGGATCAGCATATTGCACGGGCTACGCAAGGGCCGGCTGCTGGTTTCGCAGACATGGTGGAGTATGAGAAATTCCTGAAGTCTGAGTTGGAGCATCTTGCTCAAACCCGCGCTGAAGCTGTCGTAACAAATGATGCCGCCAAGGCCAATGAGGCGCAGCAAAAAGAAGTTGAATTGCAGCGTATTGCCAAAGATATTGAGGTTGGCCAACAGAAAGATACTGCGCAAAAGCGTGATGCTGTTCTAAAAGATGCATTGGCCAATGTTCAACCCGGTCAGAATCCGCTTCGCGCCTTTGATCGTGCATTGAAGGCCGCTGGTTTCAAAGACACGACATTCACTGAGCAAGAGAAGGAAAAGATTGCTCGTTGGGCAGCATTTAACTCAATTCCGCAGGAAGAGTTTGATCGTTACGCTAATGAACCTGCTGCGCCGAATGAATTGATCGTTCCTGAGCGCAAGGAGCCGGCCAAGCAAGAGCCAAAGAAATCATTCGCTCATATCGATGCAGCCATTGCCCGTAAGTTCAAGTTCAACGGCAAGGCACTGACGAATCCGAAGACTGGTAAGACTCGTCTGCTAAAGGCTGATGAGTTGGCTTACTACAAGTCGAAGATTGGCATAGTTGATACCAAGCCAGAACCAATTGAACAGGTACAACAAGATGCGCCGATTGCTCAAGAACCAGCGCCACAAGCCGATCCGGTTAGCGTTCCGGTTCAAAGCCAAGTTGCCGAAGAACCTGCGAATGTTGAACCAGTTCAGGCTGTTCCCTCTGCTGCTGAAGAGCTTGTATTAGCCAATCAGCCGACTGAAGAAGCGCCGTTGCCGTCTGATCCTGTCTGGACTCAAGTAGAGAAGAAAACCAAGAAGCCGCTATCACAATGGACTGCCGAAGAAATTCAGGCGCGTCTTGATCGTGGTGGCCTTGAGCCTGAATCAAAGGCACAGCTTGAGGCTTTGCTTGCCCCGCTAGTCGCTGATAAGAAAGCTCAGGAAGAAAAGACAGAAGCACACAAGGCAGCATTGCAAAAGGCTAGAGAAAGCCGCGCACTGTTCAAAATCATTCCTGACCGTCGCCATCCCGATGAGACTTCATCTGTCACTGTAAAGAATGGAATCGCCTTAATCGATGGACTTCCGGCGCTTGATGAAGTAACCGGAAAAGAGATTGCGATACCTGAAGGCGCAGGCGCTAGAGATGTTGCTGACATCCTTATCGCTGCTGGTGCTATCACCAAAGACTCTGCATCCGATGTGAAGCGCAAGAAGTCTCTGGATGAGATCAAAACAAAGTACAAAGCAGAAGCGGCCAAGACGGCTGACGCGCCAAAGAAAGCAGAAGCAGCGCCAGATCCTGTAAAGGAAGCGCCTAAAACTGAAGAAAAGGAATCTATAGATTCTTTATCTGACTTTGAGCGCGGCAAGGCCATGATGGGCGAGGGCATTGCCGAACTGATGTCGAAGTTAGGTGGCAAGTCAAACCTGACGCCGGAAGAAGAATCAGCAATCATCCCGATCATGTCCAAGATTTTCCGTGGCGCTGCTTTGATGGGCTACATCAAGTTCAAAGAGTCTGCGCAGTTTGTGATGAAGCAGATTCGCTCAGTGGCCGGTGATGAGATTGCCGACAAACTGAGCATTGACAACATTCAGGCTGGTTACATCAACATTGCCAAGGAGATCGGCGGCGACAAGAAAGAGGCGCTGGCGTTTGACTCGATTGATGAGTTGATGGCTGAGGATGATTTAGATACGGCAGACTCCGTTTCGCGGCTGATAAAGGACGCGGAGGGTCGCCCCGTTGGTGATGTTTCCAATGCTCGCAGAAAGGAAATATCGGACTTAAACCGAAAATCAATTGAGCACGCCATTGCATCCGGGGTGTCCGAAGAAGATGTTTTTGTCGCAATTAACTCTCCAGGGCTTGCATATAAAAACATTGATGAGGTGATGGCTGAGGGGGTTGCGCCGGTTGAGTCTATTGAGCCAGCGAAGGTGCAAGATCAAGCCAAAGAGCCGTGGCAGATGACACGGGAAGAGGCTGGATCGTCGCTTAACGCAAAGGGATGGAGAAGCAGCCAAGGCGTTCTTGTTGTCGCCCCAAGTCCTGAAAGCGGATTGTATGAGCACGACTGGATATTCGGAAAAAAGCACGACGTCTATCTCAAAGAGGATGAGGCCGAGAAGTTCATCAAAGACTTCAATTCTACAGCTCATCGACGTCATGTTGAATATGCGCTATCCAAAGGAAAGCCAGTTCCAGCCAGCGTACTAGCAGACTATCCAGACATTAAGCCTGCACCAGGCAATGAAAGTTTTGCGGTCAACGCCGAGAATGAGCAGAAATCCAACGAACGCGAATCAATTGCAGACTATTACGCTGCCGCTCTACTGCAAGAAACTAGCGATTACCACCGTGAGTTTGCTGACAACATCATTGCCAAGAACGGATGGCGATTAAAGTTCTTGTCGAACGGTCTGAACAGCAAAGGCAAGGAAGTATTTACCAAGATTACCGGCGTCAAACTTCCAACGCAAAACGGCGCAACTTGGAAGGCAATCCGCGAATGGGCTGGCATTTCAGACCACGAAGATGCTTTGCAAAACGCAAGGTACGCCTACAAGGTGGCGCTTGATGGCTTGAAGCGCGAATCTGCCAATCCTGATGTTGTTGAAAAGTGGGTTAATGACAACATTGCTGCCGGATATACCAACCTCGTCAATCGTGACCGCAAATGGTTCCTCGCTAACGCGGAAGGCCGTGCGTTTGATCTTTCCAAAAAAGGCACAGGTCTAGGCAAGGCTAGAGATTTCATTGCTGCGGCGATTGAATTTCACAAGGTTCAACAAGCTGGTGAAACTCAGGCCGAACAAGTCGCAGATAAAAAACCACTCGCCACCTTCGATGAAGGCAAAACCGCACTTCGCATCATCGGTGATCCGGCTTTCCTGAAAGAGCGCCTAGACGCTATCGGCATCAAGTCTGTTTCGCGCAAAGATGGCGTGAATGTAACTGACAAGAAGCGTTGGGCGGATGCTCGTTCAGTTATTCCTGTGGCCATTGAGACACGCACGATTGACGGAGTGCCGGCGCGATTGGCCGATGTCACTATCGAGACAATGGAGAACGGCAATGTTCGCCTTGTTTCCCCGGCTGAAACTGGCAATTACGCAAGCTCTGATGAGGCAGTCAAGTATTACCGCGAAAGCTACAAAGACTCGCCGGAAGCTATTGAGCAGCCAGCAGAAGAAGTAGAAATCCCCACAGCCCTAGAAGATAAGCCAGTCCATATCGAAGATGGCGAAGTCGAACTTGCTACGCCTGCCGTTATTGAGAAGTCGCTGAAGAAATCAGTAGCAATGACTTCTGGCCAACTGAAAGAGGCTCAGAAGTGGCTTGAAGGCGAGATTGATAAGGCCATGTTGAATGCTCTTGACGGAATGTCGACTGAGTACAAAGGCGACATGGGGAAGATGCCGTTCTCTGTATTCGATGTTCCCGGCGATGGCACATTCAAGATCCCACAATTCAAGGGGAATCTGGAGCGCTTCAAGGATCGTATCAAGACTGGCGTATTCGTTGTTGGCCGCACGCCGAAAGAGCAGAAGGTTTCGCCGGCTGATCGCGTATCTGGCAGCGGCACAGAATCAACTATCAGCGATTTCCTTGACGATGGCGATTACCTGACTGCGCTGGAGTTTGCCAAGCAGATCAACAAGCCGATCATCTTTGGTTGGTCTAACCCGACGAAGCAGATCCAGCCAATTGCCTATGTTGAAGCGCGTCCGTTCAAGATGCCCGGCTTTGAAGACTTCAACTTTGTTTCTGCAAAGGCTAATTTTGAGAAATCAAGAGCTTGGTCAATCATTGATCTTTCATCTGGCTTGGCTGTTCGTGCTGGATATTCAAGCCGTAAAGACGTTGAAGCTGCTGGCGTTCAGGCGCTTCGTCCGAATACTGATAATCCTGAAAAGACGATCACTGCTGAGAAGATTCACAAGCTGATTTCCGATGCGTTCGCTGAAAACAAGGCCGGTACGCAAGAGCAACTTGAAGCCAAGTGGGTTGAGTGGGCGCAGCAACAAGAAAACGAGAAAGACGGCAAGAAGGAAGCGCGGAAAGAGAATGCAAAGTCTGAGTTGCAGCGTGACAACGAGGCGCTGGATAAAGATATTGCCAACGGTGTTGCAAAGGCTAATGCTCAGTGGCACTACGCCGGCACAGGCGCTGGCGGCGTTCTTCAGCAAAAGCGAATCATTCAGTTTGAAGGGAAGCCAGTTGAAGCTGTGATGTGGGACACCGCAGGCCGCTACGATGATGGCTATGTAATGTATGACGGCAAGAAGGTATTTTCTGCAAGAGACACAAACAACGGCGCTCAGGATCAGATTGACAAGTTCATCGAGTCGAATTACCTGAAGCGTGCTGCGGTCGACGCCGAAAAGCAGGCAGAAAAAGAAGCCGCCGACAAAGCCAAGTACGCCGCAAAAGTCGCAGAAATCAAAGCCAAGCAAGCTGAACGCGCAATTGTTCCTCTCTCTGAAATCACGGTCACGCTGAAGGCGCGTGTCGAAGATTCAAATGAGATGGCCGAGTACGACGAGAAAGCTGATGTCGCGCTCAAAGAAATCGACAACAAGATGAATCTAGCCCGGAGCCTGATCAAATGCCTCGCGTCCTAACTCGCCAAGAGCTTGAATCACGTCAGGCTCGTTTCACTGACGGCTCCCCGGTCAAAAAACTTGAACTGGCCAAGCTGCCCGTCAAGGAAGCGCCATTGGTTGCCGCGCCGACAATTGACGCCAAGCCGATAGCCGAGGTTGTTGATCGATTTGCTGATGCGATGAAACAGGCTGTTTCCAGCCAACTCGCTGCGATTGAATCAATGAAGCCAGTCGAATCTGCGAAATCTCCGACTGAGTGGGAGTTTCGGGTGGTCCGAGACAGCAAAGGACGAGTTGAAAAAATAATTGCGAAAGCTATTTCATAAATGCTTAAACACGACGATGCGCAGATTCATCAACCATTGCACAGGCCGGGTTCTGGCTTTACTGAACAACTGAAAGGTATCAACCATGCCAGCTAAAGACCCACTCAACTGGACGCTTGGTACATGGATGCTTGCCCTGTCAATGGCTATGGGTGGCGGGATTGTCAATTG
>OFQZ01000296.1_pt1 | contig 18725 bp, 32 predicted proteins | sample 1543011 | NCBI WGS metagenome assembly OFQZ01 (sample SAMN07774216, study PRJEB24372) | wastewater metagenome | isolation source: Exp Tend NO 0WW | collected 2016-02 | reverse complement strand
CGTGTGCGACAGCGCACGGAGCGCGAGACGAAGGAGCAAGCGGACCGCGCCAAGCGACTCAAGCGCGCCCAGGAGCAGGCGGAGCGCTACCGTCGTCGCGCCGGCACGATCCACGCTATCGAGGATGCGCTACGCTGGCTTGCGGACTTCAACGCGCAGGTCACATTCACCGAGCGCGGCCCCGTCGTAGTACAGATCTGGGTGGATCGCCCGCGCCCGTGCATCGTGCAAGAGTTCACCGGCGATGAGAAGCTCACGGATCCCGCGCCGGCGCGGGAGATCTTCTACGCCTTCGACAGGACGATGGTCGACGCACGTGGGCCGAACCTGCTCGAGGCTACCCGCGTCGCGGCCCTCGACGCCATGCGCTACACGGCTCTCTAGGAGATCAACGTGGCCGCACCTACTCCTCCCTCTCTCATCGTCCCCAAGACCGCGGAGTCGCTCCTCGAGTGGCTCGCGGACAACAACGCCATGGTCCAACACACGACCGGCAACTGCGCGCTCCGCAAGCGCATCGCCTGGGTCCGGGTCGAGGTCATGTGCGAGGGTCGCTTCGTGCCGCATACCGGCGAGGGGGCGACCCTCCTCGAGGCGGTGGCTCAGTGCATCGGGCGCCTGCCCAGAGGGAAGAAGGTGTAGCTATGAGTCCTGACATGAGCGACGTCATGCGCCCGCCGACCATCGCGGAGCTCTTCCCCGGCATCGAGGCCCTGATGCCGAACGAGGCCGCGGTGGCGATGATCCTCGCCGATGCGAAGCACCTGCCAGGCGACGTGACCTTCGCCTTCGGCGCTTACGTCGGAGACCTGCCGCGCGACGTAGTGCGCGAGGCCGCGCACGCGGAGCTGCAGGGTAGGGCGGAAGACCCGCGGGTCAAGATGTACGTCGATCGCGTTGTCGCCGGCGATGCCGTATGCCGTGGGCTCATGCTAGCGCTGCGCGCAGGCGAGCTGAGCATCGGCGCGCTGCCTGCGAGCATGAACGCGGAGCTCCGACGCTGGCTCCTCGCGCAGCGCTTCGAGAACCTGTGGTGCGGCGGTCGTCGGGGTGCCATCGGCACCATGACGTCACTTTTCGGCAAGGAGCCGTGTCGCACTTGCCTCTCGCACCTCAATCACACCCTCACCTGTCCGGAGTGGTAGCCCATGTCGAACAAGAACCTCTCGCGCTTACTGCCGACGCCAACCGGCATGGCGCCGTTCGCCTTCCCTCTCATCCAGGAGCTTCATCGCGGGAACCGCTGGGCTCAGTTGTTGATCCCGTTCCTCGCGCCCATCCCCAAGGAGGGTGAGGCGCACGCCGAAGGCGTACTTGAGCTCCTCCTCATCCGCTGGCCGACGCTCGAGTCGCTCGCTGAGGAGATCGCGGAGTGCTTCGACGACGGTAGCAAGCGAGCGGACGGCATGGAGAGATACCGCGTTTTGCGCCTGCGCCTCGTCGGCTACTGCGCGCCGCTGGGCCTCGCCGAGACTCGTGCGGACCGTATCATCGACGCAGCGACGCGTATCCACGAGAAGGGATGGCCCGCGACTCGAGCCGACGCCCTTCGCCTCGAAGGCTACGATGGGTACGCCGCGGACTCGTACCTCATGTTCGTCATTGGATTCTTGCCTGCGCGCCGTCCAAAGGATGCCGCGTTGGGCAAGTATTGGGACTGGGCGGTTGTCCAGTCTCATGTCACCGTCAACTGCAAGCCCAAGACTCAGGAGTCCAAGTCGTGAAGCCCACGCCCTCTACGTCCGCTCTTCCCCTGACGCCGCTTGAGACCTTCGTGCGCCTGCACCGCAGGCCTGTGCTGCTCTCGTCGAGGCGCGACACCATCCGCGAGGACGCGGATCACGTCGTCGTCGAGCTCCTCGACTTCCGGCCCTTCGAGGCCAAGGCGAAGCCCGTGCAGGTCTGGGCCCTGCTCGAGCGCAGCGTCGTCGGTGAGGCACGCCCGCTCGTGCTCCTCGAGGTCCGCACCTCGAAGAGGAAGTCCCGTGGCATCGTCGTACACACCATCGAGGAGTCCAACGTGTGGACCTCGTGGGGCCACGCCAAGGGTACACATCCCGACAGTGCTCACACGCTCAAGCGCGTCCACGACGGCGTTTACATGTGCGTCGGGCAGTTCGATGGAGCCGCGTGGTGAGCGGCGACGAGCGTGAGTTCAAGCCCAACAACGCGGCCACCGGCCACAAGGTCGCGGCCTTCATCCGCGAAGGTGACGCGGGCAACCCCGGGTCGTGCCGTGCCTCGTACGACCCGGTCACGAAGACCTTGCGCGTGCATCGTGCCGATGGGCGCGAGGAGATCCTCGAGAACCTCACGCCGTCGGACATCGACGACATCGAGGAGATCATGGCCGGCGGTGCTCCTCCTCCGCTGCCGGATGAGACGACCGTGTTCGCAGGTACGCAGCGCGAACACTATGGTCTCGCGGCGCTGCTCTACCTACTCATAGAGGCCCAGGGCACGGCGCGGCTCGAAGAGCTCGTGTCGATGATTGAGCGGCGACGCGAACAGTACCGGGTCGACATTCCCTTCTTGTCCGAGGAGGAGCGCATCGAGCGATACTATCGCTTCAGCGATTCGGACCTGGGCCGCGTGGCGGAGAAGTTCGCCGTGCGCCTGCTGGCCGCAAGGCTGCCGGAGGTGGCTCCTGCGCCCGTCGCGGAGTCGATCGCCGTACCTGTCGCGTGTATCTGTGGCGCGGAGTTCGGCGCGGGGCACGAACCGGACTGTCCGGCCGCGCCCGAGAACCGGATCGTACCGCCCGCGACGGGAGAGACGCCGTGACCGACGACGGGGAGAGGCTCCTGCGGCACACGGTCGTCGTCCTCTTGCTCTTGGCCGTCGCTCTCACGACCGGCTTCGTCGTGATGGCCCGCGTGCTACGCGACGTCAAGGACCGCATCGTCGTCCTTGAGAGAAAGGCAGCACCGTGACCCCGCGCACTCGCAAGCAAGCAGCGCACGGAGTCGCCGTGCGCTTCGTAGGGGGTTGCATGCACGGCGAGCGCCAGACGCTGGCCGCCGTGCCGCCGTGCATCATCTTCCGCCCCGTCGAAGGGTCGCTGGATCACCGAACGTGGTGCTACGTACCGCTCTCGGAGAGCCAAGACGATGACGACGGTACCAAGGTACTGGCCATCGAGGAGCTCATCGAGCGCGATCGCTACGGTACAACGAAGCTGCGTAAGCGCAAACGTGCCTTCGGCGTCTACGCCTTCGTCGAGGTGGCGAAGGCGTACGAGTGCGCGGAGTGCGCGAAGGGCATCGAGCAGTACACCGTCGCGATCATCACGACCGTGTTGAGCGAGACGGTGCGCGGCGTCGCGAGCTCTGGAGTCCTCACCGAGCGCTTGTGCCCGAGTTGCGCCTTGTTGCGCAACGTTGCCGTGTCGCGCTCCGCCTCGGCATTCGTGCCGCGGTGGTGGCGAGGTAAGCTTACGACGTAAGATTTCCCTGTACACATCGCAGCGCCATAGGTATGATGCGCCCCAAGGAGATCCCATACCATGTTGCTTGATCCGCCCAGCATCTTCAACGCCGTCATCGCACACCGGCCTACGGGTTCGTGCCTCGACGTCGTGCCCTTTGGCCGCGACGATACCCTGCAGCGTCTCTACCCGGAGATCGCCGAAGGCGTGGCGAAGCTTATCACGGACGTCGAGCTCAAGCCCCTCGCAACGCGCGGCCAGTACGCCGACGTTCTCACCATGGCGCTCATCACGCGCATCATCGTGCCTGCGCAGCACCGGCGCAAGGGCGCAGGCCGAGACATGCTGCGCCGATGCATGGAGTGCGCGGATCATTCCGGTGCCGTGCTCCTGGTGCACGCTCAGGCCTACGGGAGGGCGGAGGACATGAGGTCAACGGATCTAGTCGAGTGGTACAGGAGGGCGGGGTTCACGAGCGTTGGTGGCGACCGGGGTGAGTTCCTCGCCAGGTTGCCGATGCGCCGTCCTGCCCCGACCAGGGAGCTCGGAAGCCCTGCCCAGGGTCCCATCACCTGGATCGGGAAGCGTCCCGTGTCGGAGTACCCGTCGTGAGCCGAGAATCGTGGCGCGGCATTGAGCCCTCCCTTAGCCTCGACCGGATCAAGGTCGGTGTCCAATACTACCTGTCGCGGCACATGCTCGATAGCATGGCGGGCTCGCTCAACGCTCGAGTCGTTGAGGACATTGAGATCAACGACATTGGGCACCAGTTCGTCGCCTACGTCCTCGGCCTTGGCAAGGAAATCGAAGTCGTGGAGTGGCCCGCGACGTGGTGGGAGCACCTCAAGCAGCGCTGGTTCCCGCAATGGGCGCTGCGTCTCTGGCCGGTGAAGATGGCCAAGCGAGAAGTAGTACGTTACGCCAAGGTGTGCCCGCACATGAGCGCAGGCTCAGATGCTCATGATCACATTCGATTCTTCTACGACGACGTGTCGCCGTGACCGGCCGCGCACCGGATCCCTGGCTCGCCTGGGACGCCGTCCAACCCGGACGCGGAGTATACCAGTGCGCAAGGGCAGCGCTGGCATCGCGCGAGGCCCGCCTGCGCCGCGAAGGCACCAGGCCGGACGAGCTCGATGGCGACCCGGTCGTGGCGTCATTGCGCATGATGTGCGGCGTCGGGCCCATGGCGAAGGCCGCGGACGAGCTTCGCGCCGCCGAGGGCGCGGGCGCAATGGGTACGGACATGGGCTACGACGACACGGACATGAACCCCCGCGACGGTGGGGATGACGAGACCCGGGCTCAGCTCGAGCGTCGCATCGCGGAGATCGTCTCGGCGGATTTGAACGCCGAGAGCCCCGAGGCGTACCGCGCGGCTCGGGCGGCGGCGCTCCGGGAGATTCGGCGGGAGGAGTCGCCTGAGACCCCTCGCGCCCCGCGCCGCACGGGTCGCTGGGCGTGGCGCAAGCTCACCACGACGGAAAGAGCAGACGTCGTGGACGAGATGCGCCGCGGCGGCTCGGGCGGCACCGCGTATCACCTGACGCACTCCGCCGTGCGCAGCCTGCTGACGGGCGAGGGCTCGGGAAGCTCGATGCTCTCTGCGTGTGGGCTTTACTCGGCCCGCGTGCTGAGCGAGGAGGCGTTCGCGGATGTGACGGGCCGCGACGACGGGCACGCCTGCGGCCTATGTCGCAGGGCGCTGCGGCGGCACCGTAGGACTTCGAAGCCGACGAAGATCGTTGACAAGATCATCAACGGTGATGGGATCACACCAGCGGAGGCGCGCCAAGTAGTCTCCACGCTTCGAGGTACACACCTACGCGCTACGATGCGCGCCGTGCTGCGCACCCGGACTGGTGCGGACCTCGCCACAGTGTCGGTGCACAAGCTCTGCGCGAGGCCGTGGTGGCAGGCGGTGGAGCTTGACGGCGCCGAAGCGATGCTCGATTTCGTGAGTGAGCGCAGCCTGAGCCGAGACCTTTCGGTGTGGGCCGCAGGTGTACGTCGAGGAGATCGCGAGGCAACGCGCGCCGTGCGCCGCGCTTACCTCGAGCACGTGCGCGCATATTGGCCGACATGGGGTCCTACCGAAGTCGTCGAGATCTCGAATCGCAGACGCTGGCGCCTGACTCGAGAGACGGAGAGCGGCGGGCCCTCGGTGCTCGAGAGCGCGCTACCGACGCAAGGGGTTGGCGACGATGGCGTCCAACGACGCGAGCTCATTGTCCCCATTCCTCCGTGGGTGCACGTACACGAGGGCGCGGCGTATGTGCGCGGGCCGCTGGATGAGCCTGCGACATGGGAAAGGCCCGTACGCGGGTCGGGGATGAGCGGGATACCGCAAGCGCCAACGAGTGTCGTGTATGTGCTCGCGCACGAGAGCGCAGCGACGTGGTCGAAGAGCGGAGGATTCTCCGCAGTAAGATAGCAGCGAGACGAGATTTCGCCAATAGGAAATAACGTGTACACCGTGTTTCCTCGTGGTATAATGGCATTTCGCACGCGCACACGCGCATCAACACTCACCAGACACGAGGATGACTCTTATGGCTACGCCGAAGCGAACCGAACTCGCGAAGGGTATCGCAGCCGACCTGCGACAGTCCGCCATCGACAACGACTGGCCGGAAGTCGGCAACGCGGCCGAGGACATCGAGGCAGCGCTGAAGGGCCACGGGGACCTCACCGCAGCACTCGAGGCCGTGTGGGACCTCGTCGAGGCGGAGAACCCGGAGTTCGGGGGCCGCATCCGCGATGTCATCGACATGCCGGAGTGCGCCGAGTAGCGCACGCATTCCATTCTCTTCGAGGGCCGCGTCGACGTCGGTAGGACGACGGCAGCGTGCCAACTCCCGGGCTCCCAAACAGCATCTCTCCAACACGCCCGCCCGGCACCGCCCGATCTGTAGACTCGATCGCCTCCAGCGATCACGACGACGGACTGACGCGGCCCTCGTTTCACTTTCGGAGATACTATCGTGAACTCAGAACACTCCGAGCAGTTGCTCGAGTATCTCGGATACATCGTCGATGCGCTACGGGAGATCGACGCCTCACTCAAGATCGTTGCCGCACGCGCGGAAAATCCAATGATCCGCGCCGAATTCGTCGACGAGCTCTCCTCATCGCGTCTCCAAACCCCGGAGCAGCACGCCCTCAAATATCCACCGTGCGTCAAGTGCGGCGGCATAGATCACGTCGTCACGTTTCTGCCGGTCGGCTATTCGCCGTCGTACGATCAGAAGTTCGGCGTCGGGGCACCTCTCGCGAACGAACTGGATTTCAACGATCGCACGACGCATGAGTGGTTGCTCAACCACTGCCGCGGCTGTCGCCGCGACTGGCTCACGTTGCCTCTCGATAGCGCCAAGTAGTATTCCTTGTCCTGCGCCGCCTGCCGTGTGCCTCAAGGCGGCGGCGGGCATCTCTCACCCGCAACGGCGGCGCAGGCTTCTTCTCACACACCCCAGGAGTATCTCGCCATGTCCAATCCCATTTCCAAGCGCGCCCGCAAGCAGTACCGTGCCAGGCCGCGACCCTCTGACGTGCGGCGTGCGATGCGGCGTCGGGCCCTTCGCCTCAACGCGCCGGAAGAAACGCCGGTTCCCGAAGTCGATCTGCGCATCGATGCGCAGGTGGCCCGCGATCACAAGCGGGTGCGCGAGCAGCGCGGCGTCACGAACGAGCGGCTCGAGGAGCCTCGCGTGGCGAACCATCGGGTCTCGGAGACCGTGCGGCGAACGGCGATGATTCTCGGCGCCGAGATGTGGCGCAGGCAGGTCACCAAGGTCGTCGTCTCCATCGCCGACAAGGTCGAGGGCATGGCCAACCTGGCCCAGGCCGAGATCGCCGAGCTCGGGAACGAACTCCAGAAGCTCACGACGCGGGTGCGCAAGCTCGAGCTCGTGGAGCTCGCGAACGTCGCCGAGCGTGAGCGTGCTGCGTCGCGGAAGCGCAAGGCGTCGCGCGCTCGGACCTCACGCCGCAAGGGCCACGGAGGTGCATCGTGAAGCGCAAGGTCCCGAGCAAGAAGACCCCTCGTAAGGTCGTGCCGCATCTCCGGCGCAAGGTCATCGTCGCCGTCGAGTGCGAGCTCGAAGGAGACAGCGAGGAGATGCTCGATGCCCTAATGCTCACCGTCGCAAAGAATCGGCACTATCAGCCGCACATCGAACTCGGTGGTGGTGGTACGTTGTGCGGTTCCACTCTCACGGGTATCTACGGCATCAAGTCACTACGCGTCATCGAGGTGAAGCTACCGTGATCCTATCCATGGTCGCCGGGATCCTCTTGGTACTCGGTGGCTTCATCTACCTCGCCATCGGCGCGGTCGCCATCGGCTTCCTCGATCGATGCGATCCTGCATACGACTATGACGAGTGGTGGGTGGCCGGCATGGTGTTCTGGCCGCTCATCGTAGTAGCCCTGCTCGTCGGGATGCTGACCAACTATATCCTCGTCGAGCCGCTACGGTGGATCTACCACCGCGTCCGGCTGCGCGGTAGGGACAAGGAGCTCTAGGCATGAGCCACCTCCCGGACTTCATCCGCGATCACATCTCCATCCGGTGGCACGGCGCGATGGACGCTAGGCCGAGGCACATCCCCGTGACTCCGCCCGAGCCGGAGCCGTTCAATTGTCGGTGTGAGTCGGAGCCTGTCAACCCGCACATCGACGCCTCGTCGTTCCACGAGGGCGACCGGTACGACCCTCAGACGAATCGTGGGCACACGAGACGTGTCATCCTCGTCAACGGGCCGATGAACGGCGAGCGCTTAGTCGTGCCGATCGACATGCGCTACGGCAACGACGAGCTACGCGTGCCGTATATGGACGAGGGCGCGAGGCAGGCATTCGCTCACTATTCACCGGACACACCCATCGGGGTGATTGACGGGGCCTCACATATGGTGCTGCGCTACCGGTTCGAGGGTCGCCCTGGCGACATCACGGACGGCGGTGAGTATGTGTACCGCTACCAAGGAGCAAACTAACATGCGCTGGTTTCAAATCATAGCTATCCTGTGCGCGGCCACCCTTGGTGGGTATCTCGTTTCCAAGGGACTTGGCGCGGCCCTGCTACCTTCGAGCCCCGAGGACGTCTTCGAACATCGCCTCCCGCCCGGCGTCAACCGCGTGTGCTACATGACGGCGGCCGACGGGCGGCAGTCCGTGACCTTCGAGCGCGAGGGTCGCACCTATTGCATGTGGTACACCGGGCACGAGGTGCTGGTGATGGAGATCACGCGATGAGTTCGCGCTCTCGAACACGGTACCTCGGCGCGTACGAGTTTCGCGAGGCCGTGGTGTCTCCGTTCCACGCTACGCGCGCAACGGGGATCCTCTCCGGCTCCGAGGGTGGAGGCGACGACGCGTGGCTCTGGCGAGTGCGCGTCGGCGACGAGATCGTTATGGATGCCGAAGGGCACACGCTGTTCGTCGAAGTTGACGAAGCCAAGGCCGCGGCCGAACGCGTCGTCGGTCATACCATGGAGTGGAGAGAGGAAAAGCTATGAGCGTGCCCCTGCCCATCCCGACTACCCCTCCTGGTGTGCCCAAGGCCCGATGGATACGGTTCGACCCGGTCGCGACGCCCCCGAGTCGCAAGACGAAGGTCTGGCAAGTCACCGCCAACCAGGGCAACATGGTACTCGGCGTGGTGTTGTGGTCCACGGGCTGGCGACGATACGTCTTCGCGCCGTACCAGAACACGTCGTACGAGCAGGACTGCCTGCGCGATATCGCCTCGTTCGTCGAGGACGAGACGCGCAAGCACAAGAACGCTCGCGTTCCCGCCGATGATCCGCACACGGACGCCGGGTCGCTACGCGATGAGCACACGAGGAAGGGGTCCTAATGCTCACCGACCACGACCTTCGCGTGCGCGCCATTCGGCGGCGGGCACGCCTGGATCACCTGCTCTACGTCTTCATCTTCGAAGCGCCGTGCCGCTGGACGAAAGCAGGCCGGGATGCGCATGCCCGATGGAACCGCGTGTGGCCCAGGGTGCGAGATGAGTGTGCGATAGCGGCGGGCGTCTTGACGCTCGTCGCCACGATGGGCGTACCATACGAGCGATGCGTGGAGGTGCACGTCGAGGGATGCCGATGCCGTAGGTGTCCGCAGACGCCACCGAGAAGGAGGTCAGGCCGATGAGCGAGAAGGAGAAGGTGGTGCTGTGGCGCACCGAGGATGAGCCTGGGCATCCCGAGTGGTGGACTAGCCGCCCCGTGGACGACCCAGAGGCGGAGTTCCGAGGGGATGAGCCTGTCGAGTACATCGCCGTCCCCGCCGCGAGCGATCCTGTCCCCGCGCTAGAGGCCGACCTCGTTGCCTTGCGCGCCGAGCGGGACGGGCTACTTCGCCTCCTGCGCGACGTGGCGCCGAGCATCGAGCGCGACGGGTACAAGGCCCCGGTGGTAGACCCGAAGGTGTGGGCGCTCGTCGTTCACGTTGGAGGTGCCTGATGAGCACACCCACTACCGGTGACCGCATTGCTCTCAACGAGATGCTCGATGCGCTGTGGGAGCTCGAGAGCTGGGCCCATCGGGCGTCGCGCGGTGAAACCGAGGACGTCGCCGAGGGGAAGCGCCTCGTCGATGAGCTCGTGAAGAAGGCGAAGAGGCACCGCGAGGCCCATCATGAGCGCGCTTGAGATGCTGCTCACCGTGACGATGCTCCTCGTCATCACCGGGTCGACCCTCGTGGCGGCGCGACTTGCCGGTAGGCTCGTGCTGCGCATGCTACCCGAGAAGACTTGCCTGCGATGCGGCGGCACGGGGCAGAGCTATGATGAGATGGGCACGTGCCACCTGGGGCCGTGCCCGGATTGCGCGGCACACGACGCACAACGCGACTAATTAGTCCTGTACACGGTGCGGCGCATAGGGTAGTATATTGAGTTTCATGAATACCTTCCTACCCTACCCGGATTTCCTAGCCTCCGCGGCGACCCTTGACCGGCTGCGCCTTGGAAAGCAGCGCGTCGAGGTGTTGCAAATCCTCACCGCACTGTCACGGGGCCCTGGTGCGCCGTGGTACGCCCACGCGGCGACGCGCATGTGGTTGGGCCACGAGAGAAACCTCGCCGCGTATGGCCTCGCCGTGTGCGCGACATGGATGCGCCTGGGGTACAAGGACACGTGCGCGGGGAAGATCCTCGACATCGCTGAGAGTTTTGTCGAGGAGAGTTGGAAGGCTCCGCCGTGGCTCGGCCGCGAGGAGATCCACGTAGCGTATAGGTCCAACCTCGTGCGCAAGGCACCAGAGCACTACCGGCAGTTCTGGCCCGACGTGCCCGATGACCTCGAGTACGTATGGCCTGTGCCCAATCTCAACTCGAAGAAGGAGACTCAACGTGCCGAAGTTCCGTAAGCGCCCCGTCGTGATCGAGGCCGTGCAGTGGACGGGATCCAACGTCGACGAGATCGCCACGTTCTTCGGGACGCCGTCGACGATCGTCGCGGCGTGTATTTCAGAGGTGCTCAACGAGCGCCGTCTCCCGATCGTCACCCTCGAAGGCGTGGTGACCGCCAGTCCAGGAGACTGGATCATCCGCGGCGTCGCCGGGGAATACTACCCCTGCAAGCCGGACATCTTCGCGAAGACGTACGAGGCCGTGCCGGATGCTGCGCCGTGAGCGCACAGAGAGCTGAGGACATACATCGGCATCGCTGTCTCACCTGCGGGAGAGGCTGGGTGTGCCCAGGGGACTGCGAGACGCTCAGCGGGAGGTGCCTCTCCTGCGGGTCGCTGTGCCCGGACTGGGAACGCCTCGGAGAGAGCGTTGACTTCAGGCACCAGCACACGGAGAAGGGCGACCCTCCGGGCGCTAGTACTGACGAGGGTCCTCGGGGTGTCGTCAGCGCCGAGGTTCGGGTCCCCGCTCATCTGCTCGAGGGTGTCGACCGCGGGCAGCTCGAGCGTATGATCGAGGATGATCTGGCGCGACGTATCGCGCAGGCCCGCATCTCGGGCGCGGAGGAGAAGCCGTGAGCGTGCGCGTGACCAAGGAGGAGATCTTCTTCGTCGAGACGCGAGATCGCGACGCATCAAACGGCTTCGCGTTATCCGGATGGACCTATCGCTCTCGGCATCGTACGGCGAAGGCCGCGCATCGGGCCCGAGGGATAGCGCTGGGCGAGTTTGCCCGCGACACGAAGCACGTGCGCGTGATACGCATGACGATCGAGACACGAACCGAGGTACTCGTAAACCAGGAGGAGATACGATCATGAGCGAGAAGAGGACCGTAGTACAGCCCACGGCGCCGTTCGGCTGCCTCGCCTGCGGCGCGGGTGAGGGCGAGTTCCACCGCCAGGGGTGCTCGCACTTGCGGGAGCTGAACGAGGCCGTGCGCACGCTATCCGAGACCGGTGCGGTATCCCCCGCTTCGGCGGTCGCAACGCCTCCTGCACCGACAGGGGAGCCTGGAGACCCCGTCCAGGGGTCCACGGCGCAAGCGGATTGCTCCACGGCGCAAGCGGACTGGCGGGACTCGCAGCCGCGACTCGTGAGCCTCGGCGGGCCCGAAGCGTGGGATCCGCAGGCGGTTGAGCGGCTACAGGAGAGCCTGGAGAAGCAACGGCGCCAGCCGGTCATCCTCGGCCCGGCGCCGAGTGGGACCTTTGACATCGGGCCCAGCGCCAACACCAAGGCCATCGATGAGCTCAAGGGACGAGTGGCGACCCTCGAGGCTCAGGCCGAGGCTGTCGGCGTGGGGCTCAGTCGCTGCGAGAGCAGTGTGGCGGGCATGACGACGACGCACGCTGACCGGATCGAGACCATCGAGGACGAGGTGCGGGCTCTGAAGCGCGCCGTGCTCGAGCTGCGTGGGCTCAGCTTTGACGCGCACCGCGCGGCGAGTGACCAGAAGCTGCGTATACTCATCAACGGTGAGCCGGCGCCCGCCCCATTGTCCAGTTTTCGAATCTCCGAAGCGGCGGACGCAGAATCGCAGGCCCGGTGCCCGCGGTGTGGGAGCGACGATCCTGATCGCTACATCACGTGCCTTCCTGGAGATACGACGGAGCCGCACTTCAAGGCCTCGTGTGAATATCATGGGGACAGCGATCCGTGGCACGAGATCGCGAAGGCAACACAGGCACCCTACGCCGTGGGTGCGAAGCGTCCTACGCACGCGCGCCTGGTGCGCGCCGTTGAGAGGTGGGTTGGCGGGTACGCGATCCCTGCAGGCACCGTGCTCGAGATCATCGGCTGGAGCAGCGACTATCCGAGGATCGCCAACCCGGCGGCGCCCGAGAATCATCCGGAGCCGTGGTTCATCCTTCATCCTGGGGAGTGGGAAGCGTGTGAGGGGCCGACGCAGGCGAAGGGTCGACCCGTTGTCGTGTGCCTGTGCGGCTCTACAAGGTTCATGGAGGCGTTCCAGGCGGCCAATCTCCGGTTGACCCTGGAGGGCAAGATCGTCCTAAGCGTCGGGTGCAACACGAAGAGCGACGTAGGGTTGGGCATCGACGAGGCGACGAAGCTGCGGCTCGACGAGCTCCACAAGCGCAAGATCGACATGGCTGACGAAGTACTCGTACTGAACGTCGGCGGGTACATCGGCTCTTCGACGCGCGGCGAGATCCAGTACGCGTGGGACCACGGGAAGCGGGTGACGTTCCTCGAGCCCATGGGCGTGGGTATCGGCGAGGTGAGGAGCGCGGTGGCGTGGGGATGGAAGAGGCCGGATGCGGCTCCGGCCGCGCCTACGCAGTGTCCTTCGTGCCAGAGCCCGGACCGTGAACACCGCCTCATGTACGGCAACATCAACGACCGGTACCCGTGTCGAGACGCGTGGCACGGCGCGACGCCGAAAGCGACACACGTCCCGCCCAAGCCCGGATCGCGCGTGGTGAGGTTGCTCACCGACGTTCGAACGCCGGGCGGTACGATGCCCAAGGGCACCGTCGCGTGGGTAGCGAATTGGGATGCGGCGACCGGGAAGGCGGTTATCATCTCCGGGCAGGGCAGCGAGGTCATGTTGAACGACGAGGAGTGGGAGGCGGTGCCGTGAGCACACCCAACTGCCTGGCGTGTCAACACTGCACGTTCGACTCCGGCTGGGGCGGCTCGGAGGTGACACCGCCGGAGCCGATGCTTCTGCGCTGCGAGCGCGGAAGATGGGACACGAACAAGATGGCCACGATGTCGGATGTGAGGCGTGACATCCTGGCGGCGGCCGAGGGGTGCCCGGATTTTGTGGCGGAGCCGTGGGCGAAGGTGAGCGAATCGTGAGCAAGCCGGCGCAGAGAATTGATCTCGCTCTCGTGGTCATGGGCCTATTGGTCGTGATGTATATCATGGCAAATGCGATCGGCGGCCTGAGACGGCGCGTGGAGATTCTTGAGAGGGGAGCGAAGAGCGCGGATGGGCGGTGAGGCGACCCTCATGAGTCGTGGCGGGGCGCCGTCGTGCGCGAGAATGTGCGCTGTGGTTAGTGAGTTATCATGCGGTGGTAAGTTCTGGGAGACGGCAAAAGGACGCGGATGGACGGCGGCGAAATACGTGGAAATGGGCGATGTCGCATTTCGCCTGGAGGGCGAAGCGAGAGACGCGGTACGGGCGTCGCGTCTATGTAATGGGCTTATTCTCTCAAGTACCGAATAGCGCCAGCCGAGGAGAAACGTTCACTAACCGTATAGTCGGTTTGAGGTCTCAGATGCTCGCGAAATACGGGGTTTTGGACGGATTATTCCGGCGAACAGCTGGTTTCGGGGCTCGTGTCTATGTAAGACCATATAGTTCTGAAGCATGAGTACTATAGAAAAAGGTGCTCATCTATACTGCTAGCTGTCTATAGTGGTTAAGCGCAAGTTTTCGATTGAACTACTACTACTGATTCTATGGTTCTGTACTTACTTTACTTTTCTAGACTATATTATGTTTCAGAACTATATGGTCTTACATAGACATGGACGGATTTGCTAGCTTTCGAGGAGACGATCCGTCCAGGGTCGTCAGGTGCCGCAGGACGCAGGTGAAAGACCGTAGTAGGCGACAAGCGAAACTTCGAGGAGGGTCGTATGGGTCCGGAGACGAAGCTTGGAAAGGCGCTGTGTGATTTGCTCAGGGAGCGTCACAAAACCCGCGCGAGGAAGCTCCACGGGAACCAGTTTCAATCCGGTGTTCCTGACATTCTCATCAGCGTGCCCATCGCAAACTCGCGACCGCCTCGGTGCACAATCGCGCTGATCGAGACCAAGATCCTCGCGCCCCGTCGCATCGAGCCCATTGCGTCAGACGCGAGGGGCTGGAAAATAGCCACGATTCTCGGGGCGTTGTCCCCAGCGCAACGCGGACACATCGTTCGCGGCGGGCTCGCAGGCGACGCCATCTACGTCGTCGTAGGCTCGCGGGACGCGGAGCGAGAGAACAGCGTTGGCGTTCTTCCGGCCCGCGATCTCACCACCGACAAGCTCGAGGACTTCGTCGTCGCGACCAGTCTCGAATCCGCAGCCGAGGAGCTCTGGCAGGACGTGCAGCGCGAGTATCGCACCGCGCAGGTTGAGGCCCACGCTGCGGCGAAGGCTGCGTATATCGAAGACGCGTTCCGCGCGAAACCTGCGAAGGGACCCAAGCGAACTTCGCGGATGGACGAGGATCGCCCCGCGCGCTAACGTTTCGCTCGGCTGGGCAAATCGCAGCCCTTCAGAGATACTAGCGCTTACATAGACACGCCCGCGATATTGCCCATCGCCGAATTGTTTGTACCTTACGTGGGTGTGTAGAGTAAGATCTCGGCTCGCGTGACTGTCCGGAAGTCGACCCCGCGCAGGAACGCAGTACGCGCGAGTCGCAGGTGTAAAAGCCTTACGCGGCATCGCGCGGGTTTCGCAGGGACGTGGACTCCAAGGGCTGGGTCAGAGACGTGGCCCGTCGATGTTCGATCGTAAGCGGGTGCTCGTTGCACAGCGCACGGTCGGCGGGCAACGTCGTAGTTTCGTGAAGGGCATGCAAAGGTACGCGCAGTGGCCGGGCACAACCAAAACAGCAACTTCGAGCGTAAGGAACCGAAGTTCAAGGCCCCGCCCGCACCGGACCCCGTGACGGGTGTGACCCCGAAGGTTCGCGGCGGTGGACCTCTGGTCCGCGGCTACGTTGAGAGCGACGACGTCTCGATCGACTGCCGGCGGTGCACGCACGAGAGCCCGTACACAGGACACCGATGCGCGGCGTACTGTGTGAAGGGCGCGCGTGTGTGCGCGTACCACGGCGGCGGTACCGAGAAGTGGATCGCGCGAATCGAAGGTCGCTATTCGGACATCTTCGGCGATGGCGCATCGAAGCTTCGAGATCAGTATCATAGGTTTCTGAACGACCCTGATATCTGCGACGTGCGGGATGAGGTGGCTCTCTCGAGGACGCTGCTCGCGTCTGTGCTGACGAAGGTCGCATCGAAGGGAGGTGATCTCACAAGTCTCTCGCCCGAGGCCATCGGCACTATCAACGTGCTCGTGAAATCGGTCACCGAGGCAGTCGAGGTCTGCGATAGGATGCAGATGCGCGGCATGTTTGCGGTGAATATGTTCCAGCTGGATTGGATCGTCGACCAGATCATCACCGCTGTGACGGCCACGTTGTGGGACCTGGAGAACAGAGACGAGCGCGTCGCGGCCTTCTGCGATAGGCTCTATGCGTTGATCCAGCCGACGGGGTCCGCGTACCAGTTGCCTAACGGTGCGACGGGGTATCGAGCGTTCGAGGATGAGCGTAGCAAGATCGGACTCGATGATGGCGACAACGTTGGCGTACACGCGGACTTCGAAGCGGAGCGCGAAGCGGCCGGCATCGACAACCAGAGAGCAAGGCCTGTACGCGCAGGGTCGACAGGCGATAGGACGGATGCGGTGCCTGCGCGGCATGGTAGCAATGAGCCGCAAGTGATTCGAGGTGCAGAGCTCAGGCGACAGCGCGTCGAGGAGATGGCGAAGGAGCTCGCGGCAGGTGAGAGCCCGAAGGCCAAGGCGGAGCGAGAGCGGATCGAGAAGAAGCGGCGAGCGGCACTCAACGGCGAAGGGAGTTAGCACATACCATGTGTCCTTTTCCCTACGCTGCGCATCATGCGAAGAAGTACGGCATCGGCACCGAGGCGTTCGACGCTGCGCTACCTGGTGGCGGCGATCCGAAGAAGGAAGCCTTTCGCGACCCGTCGCGTCCGATGCCGTGGAAGAGGCTGATCCTCACCGCGATCGCCAAGGGTGTGACTCGTATGACGCAGCCCCTGGAAACAGTAGCCGAGAAGCTCAACCGCATCGGTGATCGCTTCGAGCGCATCGGCAACTACGACAAGGCCTGCGAAGCGTGGGCCAAGGCCGCGAAGGCCAGTGCGCTGGCTCAGACCCGTGGCGCAAGGACGACGGGACAGAACGGCGTGAACCCCGACGGCACTCCTCGCGACGGGACCGGCGGCGGTCCCACATCGTTCGTCGAGGCGATGACGCAGCTCGAGGACGAGCACGCCGCTGATGAGCAGCGCGACGAGCTGGTGAACGAGGACGACGAGAGCGGAGAGTAGACCATGGAGTGCGAAGCAAAGCTCACGGTTGAGGTTCCTGGCTTGGTCGGCCCCGAAGGGCAGACGAGCGCCATCGTCGTCACGGCCAAGTTCTCGAAGACGGTGTTCAAGAGCCCCGCAGGGCGCGCGGTGATCTTCGCCGATCTCGCCATGAGCTTGGATCTGATGCTCAAGCAGTGCAAGCTCGAGTAGCGCATCTCCTTCCCCTCTGGGTTAGGGCTCTGAGCTCCTAATCTTGACTCTCCCGCGTTAGCCGATCCCACCACGACCGATACCGCAACCCGCTCGCAGGACACTCACAGCCATGGCCTACAAGGACCGCATGATCGCCTCCCGCTCCATCGCCGCCGCCGTACGGGAGGCGCGCATCGAGATGAAGCGCGCCGCGGACGGACCGGCGAAGGGCACGCGTACGAAGAAGAGCCCTCGCTTCGCCACCGAGGTTCGCACCGCGCTCGATGCGGCTGTCGACGCGCTGAAGGAAGCCGGCTTCGATGACGACGCCAAGGTCATCACGGACGCGATGTGGAACAGCGACCTCGAGGAGGTCAGCAACGCGATCGACGAGGTTCTCGGCCAGGAGGGCGGCGAGGAGCTCCCGCAGGAAGTCAGCGACGCACGGTACGCGGTGGAGAGCGCGATGAACGGCGGCGACGAGAAGAGTGCGGCGAGCACCGGGTCGTCCCTCCCCGCCCCTCACCGCCGCGGCGTCCCCACCGCGACGAGGCTGCGCGAGGCGGTGCGACGTGATCTGCCTCGCGGTGAGACGAAGCGATCCAAGGGCGCAGGGTACGACACGTACGACGCCCTCGTCACGGTGTTCGGAGACGAGGTCGAGGGCTTGCTCGATACCGAGATCGCCGCGCTCGAGGACGAGCTCAAGGCCACGATGGCGAGTGAGGACCTCGAGGCGATCGCCGCCGCGGAGCTCATGGCGGAGCTCATCGGCGACTCGAACAGCTTGCGCTCGTACCTCGAGAACCTCATGGCAGGCAAGGCCGCGTCCCCGCGCTCCGGCGTGCGCAGCAAGGCCGGCGGCGGTACGGTGAAGCTCGAGCTCGATGGCGTATCGTCACGGGACCTCGACGACGTCATCGCGGAGTACGACGGTGAGATCACCGGCGTCGCGGGCGGCTCAGTCGGCGTGTGCACCATTCGCTTCGAGGACGTCGGCTACATGCAGGACTTCCTCGACGCGATCCACGGCATGGACGGTGTCACCGTAGTCGCAGGCGACGAGGATGAGCAGCCCGAAGGCATGGACGAGCGCAGCGCCCACGGGACGCGCAGCAAGGGAAGCGCGATGGCGTCCGACGTTCGCGATGCGTTGTACGAGATCGCCGATGAGAACGCCGGAGCGGACTGGGTCAGCAAGATCGAGGGCTTCGCCGAAGCTGTCGACGCTGCCAGCCAAGAAGAGGACTTCGCGGCTATCGCGAACGACCTGGCCTCCTTCGCGGAGACCATGGAGGATCCTGCACCGTTCATGAAGCTGGTGCAGGACTTGGAGTCGCTGGGTGAGGATCTCGCGGAGGCAAGCGCCGGCGACTCGGTCGCGCGCAATCTCTCCGAGGATCTGCTCGCCGCGGCCGGCGACTCTGCGATTCCGCAGATCGAGAATGCCTGGGCCGGCGCGACGCCGAAAGGGAAGGTCGAGCTCGCGCGCGCGCTCGCCGGCCTGGCCATGGCCATCGCCATCTTCAGCGCCCCGCAGACCGCCAGCGCGGCCCCGCTGGTTCAGCGCACCATCAATGTGACGTACTGCTGGAC
>OFQZ01000294.1_pt1 | contig 18745 bp, 22 predicted proteins | sample 1543011 | NCBI WGS metagenome assembly OFQZ01 (sample SAMN07774216, study PRJEB24372) | wastewater metagenome | isolation source: Exp Tend NO 0WW | collected 2016-02 | reverse complement strand
TACACTTCAACAACTGCCTGCTGATCTGGTAAAGAGATTGTTACTGCAACGACAACCGGACCGGGCGGCAGGAGACGATCGACCTGTCGAAGTCGCTGTTCCCGCACCTGCACGAGCAGGCGAAGCGACTGCCGAAGGCGAAGATCGTGGCGCTGATGAAGCAGGAACTGGGGATCGCGTGACATGGGCGACCCGCTCCCCGCGCTGAAGGCCCTCGCCCGGTCCGCCCGCCGGCGGATTCTCCATCGCATCGCCGCGAGCCGGGCCAGTCGCACGTCGGCACTGGCGATCGTCCGCAAGGAACTCGCCGCGGTCGAGCCGCTCCTGGCCCGCACCCTCCGCGACGCGCAGTTGCTCGCATGGCTGACGGCGGGCCAGGAGGCGGTGAGGCCGCTCGCGCTGCCACCCGCGGCGACCGCCGAGACCGGCCCGGTCACCGAGGCCCGCGGGCAGACTGGTACGCTCGACCGCCCGACGGCGGAAGTGTACCACCCAAGGTCCGTTGTTCTGGAAGGTGATTCGCGGCCACTGGTACACACCGGCCGCATGGGTGGTGGAAGTGTACCACCCACTAGCCCGCACTTCCCCGACGAGCCCGACGACCCGCCGCCGCTCATCCGCCTCCCGCAAGTCGAACGCGCCGCCCGCTACCTGCAGACCCGGCTCGCCTACACCCCCGAGGAGTTCGCGCAACTCGACGACGACGCCCGGTCGGTCGCGTTCACAATCGCCAAGGCGCAGACCCTGGACGCGGTCGAGCACGTGCAGCGGGCACTCCAGGAGGATATCGAGCAGGGCGGCACCCTGAAGCAGTTCACGACCGCGGTGCGAGAGGCCCTCGACGCCTCCGCCCTGGCCGACCACCAGGTGGAGACCCTGTACCGCACTCACACGGCGCGGGCGTACTCCGCGGGCCAGATCGAAGTGCTCGACCACCCGCTCGTGGCCGACGAGTTCCCGTTCGTGCTCTACGACCACACGCATGATGCGCGGGTCCGCCCGGAGCACGCCTACCTCGGGACGCACGGCTTGGACGGGACGGGAGTGTACTGGCGCGACGATCCGACGATCCGTAAGTTCTACCCGCCGTGCGGCTGGAACTGCCGCTGCGTGGCAATCCCGCTCTCGGTCGAGGACGCGGCCGCGCGGGGCGTGCGGGACGCCGTGGAATGGCTGCGCACCGGCGTGGAGCCGCGGCACCAGTGGGTCGCCAAGCCGCCGTTCGATCTACCGAAGGGGTGGGTGCCGGTCGGGGACCGGCTCGTCGCGGTGTGAAACGAAACCGCCCCGGGGAGACCGGGGCGTTCGCCTTTCCCATCGGTGCCTGCGCCGGCACCTCACGTCTGCGAGAACCACGTCAGCGTCCCGGCGTTCAGGCTCGGCAGCAACTGCAGCCGCACCGGCACGTCGCGGAGCCGCGAGTCGTACAGCAACTTCCCCTCGTAGTTCGGCGCGAGCAACGACAAGGAGCCGGTGAGCGTCGCCGGGGCGGCCGCGGCCGGAGTGTTGGCGACCGCCGTCATCACCGTGGCCTGGGCGACCGCGCTGGCCAGCCGGCCGATCGGGGCCGCGGTCGTCGCCATGACGCCGAGCGCCCCCCACGGCCAGAACGGGGCGTAGGAGCCGGCCTTGTACGACCGGCCGGTCCACTGGAGGAACACGTCGCCGCCGCGGTAAACCCAGTCGATCGTCGAGAGCCCGTAGGCGTCGGTCTCGTCGATCAGCTCCTGCTTCACCATCTGCGACAACTCGAACCCTTGCCGGGTAACGCCGACGGAGACGGCGTTGTACGTCGTCGTGTACGCGCCGGCGACCAGGGTGTCGAGTGCCATCGCGGGAGCCTCATTCGGGGACCGTGATCTTCATTTCGCCGGGGTCGATTGTCAGCGGAACGTCCTTGTCGGCCGGGACGGTCGGGATGCCGGCGGCCTCCGCCGCGTCCTTCCACAACTGCGTCCCCTTGCACTTCGGGCACGTGACGGCCGACGGCACGCCGGTCATCATCGTGTTCTGGTTCCCGCCGAGGATGCGGAGCCCCGGGTTGCACGCGGCGTCGTTCGCCCCGCGGTTACGGATGCCCGACGGCGGGTCGAAGTGGATCGTCGCCAGTTCGACGACGGTGGGCGGGTCCGCGCCGCAGGCCGGGCACTCCGCGGCCTTGGCCTCGAAGTCCTTGCCGGGCATCCCCTTCGGCCCGTCGCAGTTGTAGCAGCGGAAAAGCCCCATCGGTCGCTCCTTTCGGGTAGCGAATTCGAGTAACGTCCTCGGGTATATACCCGCTGGTAATACCCCAATCAGTACAGCACCGTGACCCGCCGGGCCTCGCCGAACCGGACCTCGCACGTCAGCACGTTGTGGGCGTTCTCGCTCCCGAGCCAGTCCCCGCCCTTCTCCTCGATCGGCCCGTACCCCTGGGAGACGAGCGTCTCGCTGAACCCGTTCGTCGTGGCCGACCCGCCGTGGATCGCCACGTACCGGGCGGTGCCGGGGAGCACGTCGTTGGCGGCGTTGACGACCTCCCACTTGCCGTGGATCGCGGCGACCGCGTCCTCGGCCAGCTGCAGGAGTTGGTTGGCCTTCGTCGTCCGGTCGCCGACGCGGTCCTTCGGCGAGTACGCCATCTTCGCCGTGATCGTCACCGTGACGCCGTGGGCGTGGTCGGTCGTCTGCGGGTTCTGGTCGTCCGACCGCGCCCCGGTCCAGTGGACGGCGAAGTAGAACTGGCCGCTGAACGGCGGCGGGCGGCCGTCGAACTGGACGCCGATGATCTTCCCCGCGGGGTCGTCCATCAGGTCGCGGAGGCGGGCCTCGACGCCCTTGAGGATCGCGGCCGCACTCATTGGCGTCGCCCCGTGAGGAGGTAGGCCAGGAGGGCGACCACGCCGCGGCCCATCGCCCCGAGGACGGCGGGCACGTAGGCGTCGGGGATGCGGCCGTTGACCGGGAACACGGGCCGGGCGGGGACGTGCTTCGTGCCCTTCTGGTGCGTCTCCAGGTACGGGCACTTCGAGGCGAGCACGAGCGTCCCCGGCCCGTTGGTGATGACCTGGTCGGGGTTGCCGGACGGCCGCCCCTCGACGCCGGGGGTGAGCGACCGGAACAGGCGGCCGGTATCGCGGAGCATGTCCACGGCGCGGGAGCCGAACCACGCGAGTTTCGTGAACTTCCCGAGCGTCTTGTTCTGCTTGTCGCGCTTCTTGTACTCCGCGACCTCCTTCGCCGTCCGCTTCCGGGCCGCGATCGTGGACATGGCGAGGGCGGGCCACTTGACGCGGTCCTTGCCGGTCCCGCCGCGCGACTTCACGAGGAAGTCCTGCTGGACCTGCGAGAGCAACGCGGTCGCCGCACGCAGTTGTACGCCCTTGGCGACGCCGCTCGGGTCCGGCACCCGCCCCGCGACGATCCGGGGGATGCTGTGGAGGATGTGGCGGACCTGGGCGTGGGTGCCGCGGAAGTAGATGGTTTGCATGGGTGGTTCCCGGTGCCAGCGCCGGCACCTACCTCGGTTTCGGCGGCCGCTTCGGGTACGGGCCGGGTGTCCCCGCCACGACCATCGCCATCACCTTCCGGTGGTGTTTCGCCAGGGCGGTCCGCCGGCGACGCTTCGCGGTCCGGTCGGCCAGGGAGGGCTTGTTCTTCGACCGGCGGGATCGGCCCTGGTGTTCGACCTTCTCCGGCCAATCGTCGCAGGCGGCGGGCGGGCCGCACGGTTCAATCGCGACGGCCGCGGCTACGGCCACAGCGATCTCCGGCACACGCCCCCGGACCGGCCACTCATCCGTCGAGTCCGTCGTCACCGTGCCGTCGCTGTGAAGGGTGTACGCGGTGCCGGACGCTGCCCCGGACAACGTCCCGGAATACCGAATGTCGATCGCCATCTCTGGCCTACCTCGCGTCCGGGGCCGTGGGGTCGGTCGGCCGGGTGTACCCCTGAGCGACGCCCGTACTCCGCGTCGTGTCGGTCCGCACCTGGTTGTTCGGCCGGCGGAGGTCCACGTGCTGGTTCGTCACCGTGACGGCGCGGCGGGTACGACTGCACCCCGGTATCTGCCACTTCCCTTCGAGCACGCCCTGCAACTTCTCGCGGTACTGGTCGGCCCACTCCTTGACGCCCTTCGGGATCTCGTTCAGCCGCCGGAGGCACAGGAACTCGACCGCGAACGCCGTGGCCCCGTTCGACACCCAGCGGTTGCTGGCCAGGTCGGAGGTCAGGTACTTGCCCTGCGCGTAGAAGTCGATCTCCCCGCTGCCGTGCTCGATCGCCTGGTCGAGGAACTCCGGCCCCTCGACGTCGTCGGTGCGGAGGTCGAGCGCGAGCTGGCCGACGAGGTCGGTGACGGCTTTCGCGGTGGTGTACGCCAGGTCGGCCATGGGGTGAGGATACCCGGTGCGTCGGGGCGACTCCGTCGGGACGGTCACGACGGCCGGCGGACGGGCTCCTTGACGCGGAGGGTGATCCCGCTGATCCGCTCCTCGAACCCGCTGTCGGTCCGCCAGACGTCCAGGTAGTAGGTGCTCCCGGCGGTGAGTGCCGCCGTGGTCGCCGCGGGGATCGTGGCGGTGAAGGTGCCGGCGCTGGCACTGGTGACGGACGGGGTGAGCGTGGCGAGGACGGCCGCGCCGGGGACGGTGGCGAGGTACGCGCGGATCGTCCACCCGCTGATCGACGTGTCGGCCTCCGGGGCGAACGGGATCGTCGCCGTCTCCCCGCGGTAGACCGTCTGCTCCTGGGTGTGGACGTCGATCGCCATCGGGTTACACTCCGGAGGCCCAGGTCGCGGACCGGTCGCGGGTCGCCCAACGGGCGGTGCGGACCGGGCGAGCCCATGTCGCGGCGCGGTCGCGGGACGCCCAGCGAGCCTCGGGGTTCGTGGGGGTGAGCGGCGTCGCCACGACCAGGTAGCTCGTTTTCGTCTCGCTGTCCGACCCGCCCGCGTTCGTGGCGGTCAGCCGCACGGACCAGGTGCCCGCCGCGAACGACTCCGTCGGGTTCTGCGTCGTGCTGCCGCTGGCGAAATTCTGCCAGCCGCCCCCGTCGTTTTTCTCCCACAGCCACGCGGTCGGCGTGTTGGTGCTGGCGTCGGTGAAGGCCACGGAGAGCGGCGCGGTGCCGGATAGCGGGGTGCCGCTGAACGCCGCGACGGGCGGCGTGACGCTCGCGGCGACCCACACCCGCCGCGGCACCCTCCGGAGCGTCCGCCGGTAGCCCGTGCGGGAGTCAGCGTACAGGGCGGCGACCTCGGCGGCGGACAGGGCGCGGTTGTAGACGCGGGCGTCATCGATGGCCCCCAGAAAGTAGGTGTAAAAGTCGCCGCGGGTGCCGATCTGCACATCGGTGGAGGTGCTGTCGTACCCCAGCGACAGCACGCCGGAGGCGACTTGTCGCCCGTCCGCGTACAACCGGCTGGTCGTGCCGTCGAACGTCCCGCAGACGAAGAGCCACTGACCGGCCGTGACGACTCCGTGCCCGGACCAGATGACATTACCCCCTTTGCCGACCAGCGACAGTTGCGTGTTGGCCTCGTTGCGGAACTCGAAGCCGTTCGTTGAAGCTCCGGTGCCAACCGTCTTGGTCACGGGAAAATAGTAGTTGTTGGTGGCGTTCCATTTCGCCCAAAACGAAACCGTGAACTCCCCCCCAAGCGAGGAAGATACGGGGCCGCAGTTGACCCAATCATCGCTACCGTCGAACCGCACCTCCCCCCACCCGCCCGGCCGCGTCGTGCTGCCCCAGCCGGAGGTCGCCGTGCCGGGGAACGCCATGTTCGTCAGCGTGCCGGGGTTGAGCCCGCGCAGGTCGTACAGCTTCGACCCGCCGTCGAGTCCCGGCAGCGCCATGTACCACGCGACCAGCCCGTCGTTGAGCGAGTCGTCGGCGACGGGGTTTTCGAGGTCGATCATGTCCCCGAGCGCGTCGTACATCACACGCTCTCTCGGGTGACGGGTCGAATCTTGAGCGTGTTACCACTCGCCGCCATCGCCTGACCCGTGCCGTCGTTCTTGAGCAGCGCCTTGAGTTTCCCCCACGGCAGCGCGACCCGCCGGATGATCCGCTGGGCCGTCGTCACGGCCCGCAGCGGAAACACGCACGCGGGGAGCTTGGCCGGGGTAACGCTGGCATCGCCGTCCTCGTAGTTCGTCCCGTCCTGCGTGCCCAGGAACCACAGCGCCACGCCTGCGGTCGGGGCGCTGCCGTAGGTGACGACCAGCTCCACGTCGCAGAGGGTGTACCCGTCGCCGGCCGCACCGATCGTGTTGTCGAACTCGGCACTGATCGCCAAGCCGTTGTTGGCCAGCGAATCGAGGCCGGTGGACAGCAGAGTCGTCTGCGTGCCGAGCAGGTACTTTTCGACGACCGCGGGCATCACTCACCGTCCTTCGCGTTCAACGCGTCACTAATCTGGTCCAGAGTCGCGGCCCCGCCGAACTCCACCAGCCCGGCTTTCTCGACCATGCTGCACGGCGTTTCGACCTCCGAACTCAGGTAGCTCGCCACGGCACCGTACTCTTCCGGCGAAATCCATCCGGCCGCGACGAACGCCGTGGCGAGGACAACGAGTTCAGCGGAGTCGCCAGCCTTCAGCGCGGTCGAGAGCGGGACCGCAAGCCCACTGTTGAAGATCGTGGACAACTTGGCTGGGTCGATCAGGGACAGCAATCCCGCCGCAACGGGGACAACCGGGCGGGGCATGGTCAGTCCGGTGTCCCGACTGTTGGCGATCTTGAGAATAGACAGGTCGTTGCGATCCCTGACATACGGGGCCAACTCCGCGGCGAGCGGGCCGGATTCGATCTCGATTTTTAGTGCGGCGTGATCCACGGCAGGCCCCACCTACGAAAGCGGCCCGCACCTTCCGGCGACGGGCCGCGCGTCACTCGCTCGCTCACGCAGTCGGTGCCTGCGCCGGCACCCCGGCTACACCCGGGCGTACAGGCAGTTCGCGCCCGTCGGGTTGCCCGTCGTCATGTCGAACGTGAACTCCAGCAACTCGCACCCGTTCGGCTTCAGCAGCACGTGGGCGGGCGTGTTGTCTTCCGGGCTGTACAGTTCGTAGCTGACGTTCGAAATGCCCTTCGTCGCGGTCACCGTGTCGGCCACCAGGTCGGTCGTCACCAGGTCGCCGGTGGCGATCCCGGCGAACGTGGACAGGGTGGCGGTGATCTTCACCAGCCGGAACGGGAGCCACAGGTCGCCGACCTTCCGCCAGCCGGTGACCCACATCTCGAACACGTCGTCGGCGTCGCCGGTGCCGTACGGCATCAGGAACACCCACTCGGGGATCGTCCCGAACCGGCGGAGGTTCACGACCCCGTCGTTCGCCGGCTTCGTGAGCGTGGCGACCGGGGCGGTGAACGACGTCTCGGCGGCGTTGGTCGCCTTGACTTTGGCGAGCGACATCCCCTCCCGGACGGCGAGCTGACGGGTGGCCATGAGCGTGGTCCTCGTGGGCGGTGTGAGCGGGTACGGGGCTGCGGCTCCGCGCCGCGTTACTTGCTCGGGTTGGCCTTCGGCACCGGCTGCCGCGGGGCCTCGGGCGGCTTCATCGCGGCCGGCGAGTCGCCGAGGATCTGGTCCTCGATCGGCACGCTCGGCGGGGCGCTGGCCCGGAGCTTCCCGGTCTCGGCCAGGGCCCGGGCCTTCTCCAGCGTCCCCGGCGCGGTGCCCGCCTCTTCCATCACGGCCAGCACGTCGGCCGCGGTCAGCGTCCGGCCCTCCCGGTGGGCCGCGGCGAGCGCGTCGCGGGCGGGCTGCAGGCGGACGCCGGGCGTGCCGCTGAGGGCCAGAGCCTTGACCAGCTGCGCCCCGTTCTTTGCCGGCTGGTCGTTGAGCAGGGCGGCCACGGCGGCGCGGCCGGTCTTCGGGGTCTCGGTTGCGGTGGACATTCGGGCTCTCGCTGGGTCGGGTGACTCGCAGGGAACGGGGCCGCGTGGCCCGCCGGCCGGCGTCAGAACGCGACGTCGGCCAGGAAGATCGACTCCGGGATCTTGTGGTCGGGGAGGAACGTGTCGCCCTGGGCCATGTTGATCTGCATGTGCCCCGGCATCATGTACGCGTACTTGAACGGGCCGAACACGTAGTCCATCTGGCTGACGATCCCCTCGAGGTCCTGCGCGACCGCGAAGTTCTTCGGGACCGGGTAGCCGCCCTGGGTGAGTTCGTACGTCTGCCGGCTGATCTCCGGGTAGAACGTGACCTGGTCGGCCGGGAAGATCTCGGTGACGACGTTGGCCTCGGTGTCGAAGAACGCGTCCTGGACCGGCACCCAGTTGAGGTCGAGCACGCCGTTCGGGATCTGGCCGGTGTTGACGTACTGCTCGTTCTTCTGCGGGTTGCGGCTGAGGTACCGCTGGAACGAGTCGTTGCGGGCCAGGTAGCCGGCCACGTTCTTCGTGTAGAACGCGTGCTTCAGTTCGTACCCGTTGATCTGCCGGGCCGCGGTCTTGATGTTGTTCACCATCGTCGGGATATCCGCGCTGGGGTCGTCCCACGAGTCGGTGATGAGGTTGCCGCTGCCGAGGTCGATCTGGCCGCGGTGGGTGTCCGGCACGCCGTAGTCGAGTTCGAGGTCGGCCCCGCTGGCGGTCAGCTGGAGCGCCCCGTCGGCGTCGATCCAGATCTTGCCGTAGGCCAAAGAGGCGGTGATCGCCGCGACGCGGAGGTTGTCGATCAGGCGACCGAACTCCATCGCGTCCTGCTTGATGAGGTCGCGGGCCATCTCCTGGGCGACGTAGTCGTCCCACTTGCGGATCAGCATCAGCAGCTCGTGCGACGCCTGGATCTGCTCGATCGTGTGCAGCATGACGCGGTCTTCCGTCCCGCGCCCGACCCGCTGCCGGTTCCGGGGCGGCGCGCCGTACTTGCTCACCCGCGCCAGCTGCCGGGTGCCGCGGAAGGTCGTCCGGCGGAACCGGTCGCCGCGGACGTCCCGGGTGAGGTTGAAGAACCCCTCCGGCAGGACGCGGGGGATGCCGCCGACGACGCGCGTCACCATCTCGGTGAGCGGGACGTAGCTGAAGAACTGCTGGAGCGAGTACATCGGATGGTCCTTTCGGAGCTACGGCCAGTGAATCGGACGGTGGGCGGTGGCGGGGGCCGCGGCCCCCGGGCGGTCGGTTAGTACCCGTCGGAGAACGTGAACTTGCCGCCGGCGGCGGTCGAGAGAGCGGCCTTCACGTACGCCTTGAGGCTCGTGTCGCTGACGAGCGGCAGCGTCTTCGAGAAGTCGATGACGCCAGCGATCGGCACGTTGGCCCACTCCTGGTCCAGGGCGTTGGTCGTGTCGAGCGGGATGCCGTACCCGTCCGGGATGAGCGTGAGGATCGTCTCCGAGCCGTCGGTCGGCTGGATCAGCGACCCGGCGGCGAACCGGCCGTCCACGCCGGTCGTCGTGCGGACGACGTTGGAGCCGGTGTTCGACGTGAACAGCGTGTGGACCTCGGCGAGCGCCCACGTGTTCCCGGCGTACCCGGTCCCGCTGTACGTCAGCACGAGCCCGAGGTCGGTGTCGGTCGCGGCGATCGCGGTGGCGACGATGCCGTTCGTGACGCCGGTCGCGGTGTCGAGCGCGGTCTGGGCGTTGCTCAGCAGGGTGGCGTCGGTCGCGCTCCACGCGATGTTCGGCGTCAACGCGTACGTCCCGTCCACCTTCTGCACGATCAGCCGGAGGTTCCCGGCGGTGCCGGCGGTGACCAGGTTGACCGTCTGGACCTCGTTGACGCCCAGGGCGGAGATCGTGATCGACGTGCCGCTCGCGGCGCTGTACGTCGCGGTGAGCGTGCGGACGACGCCGGCGGCGGCGGGCGGGCCGGTGAGCTTGAACGTCCCGGTGGCCCCGACGCGGCGGACCAACTCGGTGACGACGGCGGCCGCGGCGGACACCGTGGTGCCGGAGTTAGTCAGGGCGGCGGTCGTGATGCCGAGGGCCGACGGGGCGTACATGCCGCCGCTGGTGATCTTGCCCATCAGCAGGCCGGGCCGCAGGAGGGCGATGTCCTCGGTGTTGCCGGGGTCGCGGGACGCCGTCACCTTGACGGTCGCGCCGTTGGACAGGAAGTCCCACATCCCCTGGCGGGAGACGGTCCGGTGCGTGACCTGGCGTTCGGTGCCGATCCGCGGCCGGCCAAGAATCGGGGTAATCACGGTCGGGTCTCCGTCGGTGGTTAGTGGGTCAATCCGTCAGATCCGTGACGGGCCGGCGTGGGGGATGCCCGCCACCGGGCTGATATCGGGCCTACTCCCCTGCCTCGCGGCCGGGTATTCGTTTCGGCCCCGCGTCAGCGACTCCCGTTACTTCTTCGCGGGTTCGGGCAGGTCGGCGCACATGAAGTCCACGACGGGCTTCAGGTTGGCGTCGCCGCGGCCGCCGCGGACCATGCTGGCCGGCGGGCCCTCGGCGCGGGTGTCGGACAGTTCCGCGGCGGTCGGCCGCTTGCCGCCCTTCTTGGACCACACCAGGCCGCGGTCGAGTTCCTCGTACGCCTCGATCTTCTGGAGCACGCGGTTCGGCCGCGGCTGGGCGTCGCGGGTGAACGACAGTTGCACCGTGCCGGCCTCCTGGAGGAGGCGCTTGGCGGTCGGCTTGTCGATCCGGCCGGAGGTGAACAGCTTGTTGATCCGGCCGCTCATGTCGCGGCGGACCATGCCCTTGAGCGGCTCGGCCCGCTTGTCGGACATGAGCATCGGCGGCGCGCCGCCCGGCTGGGTGGCGTCCGGGCCGGCGTCCGGGTTCGGGGCGTCGTCGAGGTTCTCGGGCGGGTCGAGGTCGTCGTCGTCCAGGTCGTCGCCGCCGGCGGAGGCGTTCGAGGATTCCACCGCGATGGTGAGTTCCTTGAGGCTCGACACCTTCTCGGAGATCGTGAAGCCCTTGCCGCGGAGCGCCTCGATCAGGTCGTTGAGTTCCGCGGCCTTACCCCCGCCCTTCTTGGCCCCGAAGTCGTCGCCGCCCTTTTCGTCGTCGGCGGGCTTGGTGTCGTTCTCGTCGGCCATGGTCGGCTCCGCGTAACTGAGGTAGAGGGCCTTGTGCTGCGAGAGTAACCGGAACGGTTTCTGCCAGAACTGCACCGGGGTCGGCGTGGCCGCCACGTGCCCGATCGTCGTGCCCCGGTACTCGCCGCCGCGTGAGTCCGAGTATCCGGGGTACACTTTCGGCGAGCACTGGACGCGGCGGGCAGCGAGCCGGCGGGCGTCGGCGTCCTCGTAGATGTGGTGCTTGAGCCACAGCACGCCCCGGGCGTCCACCTTCGCGCCGGTGATCTCCCCGAACGAGTTCTTCACGTAGTTGGCCACGCGGTCGTCGCGGCTGAGGCTGACCGGCTCGGCGGCGGACTGGTGTTCCCACACGGCGGGGATGCGGAGGCCGCGCTGGACCATGCGGATGACGTTCCGGCACGCGCGGGCGGTGTCGCGCCGCGTGAACCCGAACCAGTTGCCGTGCTGGTCGCGTTGCCGCGTCGGGTAGAGCACGTCCTTCCACACGTCCGTCGCCATGCCGACCCAACGTAAGGCGTACACTCGCACGGGTGCCGGCGCAGGCACTCCCCCAGCGAGGTATCGACGATGGCCGACGTCCTGGTCGTGTCCAAGCAGATTCGGCGGCGCAAGGTCGTCACCGTGACGGTCGGCAGCTCGACCGTCGGCCACACGTTCACGCTGACCACCGGCAACGGCAAGGCGATCACCTACACGGCGGTGACCGGCGACACGACGACGACGATCGGCGCGGCGGTCCGCGAGTCGCTGAACGACGCGGTGGACGGCGAGTTCTCGGAACTGGAGTACGGCGAGGCGTCCGCCGGGGTGTTCACCGTCACCGGCCCGGACGACGGCGCGCCGTTCACGCTGACGGCGAGCGGCACCGGGACGATGTCCGCGACGCAGACGACCGCGCCGCTGAGCCCCTACGACGCGGCCGACGTGCTGAACTACTCGACCGGCGCGCTGCCGACGGCCGGCGGGGTGGACACGCTGACGGTCGAAGCCCCGGGCGCGGCCCTGAAGTACAACCTGACGGCACTCGCGGCGATCGACCTGGTGTCGTTCACCCGCCGCGCGGCGAACGTCGGCGGGACGCTCGGGCTGCCGGCCCAGAACCCGAACGGCTACCCGGAGTACCGCACCAGCGAGTTCGAGGTGAACGCCCCGACCCAGCGGTACGAACTGAACGACCGCGACGGGGCGCAGGCCGTCCGGGTGCGGAACATGTTCACGGGGTCGGCGGTGACGGTGACGGTGATGGGGCCGGGGCCGGCCGAGGTGGGCCAGGAGCGGGTCGAGATTCGCGCCCTCCCCGCGTCGTCGGTCGTCAACGTGTCCGGCGGGAGTATCGCGTGCGCGCCGTACGCCGGCCAGGTGTGCGTCGTGGCGACGCTGCTGGCGACGAACGCGACCGTGCGGCTGGGGTCGGGCGTGACGCTGACGACGGCGAGCCTGCAGAACTGCAACGGGCTGGTCGAGACGAGCTGGGGGACGTCGCTGACGATGGTCGGCGGCGGCGAGGTCGAGGTCGGGAAGGCCGCGGCCGGGGCGAACAGCGGGACGATCGTCTACAAGGGGACGCTGCGGTGGAAGAGCACCGGGGCGACGGGGAACTCGCCCGTGGTGGGAAGCGGCGGCGTGATCGACTTTACGGAGGCCCCGGCCGCGGTGACGGTCGGCGGGACGGTCGTGCTGTACGCGGGGTCGTCGTGGCTGGACCCGGCCGGGCGGTGCGGGAGCTACAGCGCGAAGTACACCGGGTGTACGGCCGACGACGTGACGTTCGACCCGGGCACGAACAAGACGGTTGCGGTGAGTTAGCGACCCGTAATGTACTCCGGCGGCACGCCCAGACCCCGGAGTATTTCCTCGTTCGTCTCGCGGATGTACTGGCGGTATCCGGGCGACGCATCGACGCCGATCATCCGCGCGAACTGCGGGCTCATCACCGGCCACGCTTCGAGCGGCTCCGGCGGCAGGTGCCACGTCTTCACGCTGGGCCAGCGGCACTCAAGAGCGTCCCGCGCGATCAGTCTTCTCCCGGCCCCTCGCCGCGACCGCGCGGCTTCGACCGGGTTCCAGTTGGCGAGTTGCCATTCGTACGGCGGCATCGTGGTCAACGAAACGCTTTGGATCGGGTATCGCTCAAGAGCCTCGTCCGCCTCGATTACCCAATCCGCCCACGGCCCGGCCACCGACTCCACGAACCCACGCCGAGCGGTTCCCAGCAGGTGCGTCCCGGTGTACCGCGACAGGTCGCCGCACGCGACAAACGAAAACTCGGGGAACCACCGCTTCCCGTTCGTCACGTCGAGCAGTTCCCGCTCGCGGGCCTTCAACGCCTCTACCTCGTCCTCCCGCCGCTGGCACGCGACGCAGCACGGCTCGCCGATGGCGAGCATGTCGCACACGCACTCCGGGGAGAGTCGGGTCCGGTTCTCCTTGCGCGCCAGTTCCACCTGCACGCGGATGAACGCCGCCCGCTCCGGCTGGCCGTTCTCGTCGAGCCAGTCGGCGTAGGCCAGCCGCGGCACGTCCTCGTCGGGATGCACGCGGATCGCGGCCAGCAGGGCGTCGCCGTCGGTCATTGCCCGATGTGCTCCTCACCCTTCAGCACCAACTCGACGACAACCGGTTCGTCGAACACCTCGTACGACCACTCCGGCGGTAGGACCAGCACCGTGTTCGGCTCCTGCGACCACGCCCGTAACGCGTCCTCGATCGCCGGCCGCAGCGACTCCCCTTCTTCGGAGCCGACGAGGGCCGGCCCGGTAACGATGATCCGCTTCATAGGCGAGGTTCCTCACGTGGCGGCGTGCTGGTCCAGTTTCACGATCATCTCGTTCACCTTGCGCATGACCCGCTTCTCCAGCACGTCCGGCAGGAACTCCTGCGGCTCGAAGTCGGCCGGAACGCCCAACGCGCGGCAGGCGATCCGGAGCTGGGCGATCATCGCCTCGCGTTCGAGCAGCCACCGGGCCTTGCCCTTGTCGAGGCCGTCGGTGTGGCCGACGTCGAGGTGCGACAGGCACGTCTTCAGCATCGCTACGTGGGCGGCACGCTCGCCCTCGACGTAGGCGCGTTCTTCGGCGGGTGACATGGTGGGCCTCGGTTAAGTTGTCGGTGCCTGCGCCGGCACCTCGACGACGTGCGGAGCGTCGGCGGCGTCAGTCGCCCGGTCGAGGACCGCCTGGACGACGTCGGCGATGAGGTGCGGGACATCAAGCGACTCATACCTCAGCAGGTCGTCGGAGTCGATTGCGGCGTACAACTCACGGTCGCCCACCCCAGCAGCCAGAGCGCGGTCGAGGGCAGCATTCTTTCGGCGAGCCAGTTCGATGTTGAGATTGAACCTATTGGCCCGCTTCTGCGCCTCGACCTCGGTGCCGTATGGGCCAAGGAGGTACCACCCGCCGCCGATCGCTTCGGTCCGGACGAACCACCCACCGACGACGCCAAGCATCCCGAGGTGATGCTGCTCCTGAACGTGATAGACCATTGCTGCCATCGTCGTCACCGCACCTTTCCCGTCGGCTTCCACACCATCGGCCCGCCGCCGCCCGTCCCCGCCCCGACCATCGGCAGGACCTCCGCAGCGTACGAGAGGGTATCACAGTTGTGGGTAAGAATCCCGTTCGCGAAGTATTCGTGGTCGCCCTCAACCGCCAGATTGTACACCGCTTCTCTTCTCGGCATGGCGATGACGCATGAAACACGAACGGGTGCAGAACTTCGCCTTTTTCCGCTTGAGGGTTTGGAACACCTTTTTGCAGAAGATGCAGGTCGCATCGAACCGGTACAACCCGGTCGCTCGGTTGTGTCGTGCGCGGCACGCTCCTGAGCAGAACTTTTGCCGCGAGCCGACGGACACGGGAACGACGACCGACTTCCGGCACCCCTGACATTTGATCTTGGTTGTCCTTCCAGACTCACACACAGCTTTCCAGTGCTGACGGTGCCACTCTTTTCCGGCTTTGCTTTTGTGCCATGCCTTCGCAGCCTCACGAGCAACGACAAGGCGGTCTGTAGCGTGGTGAGTCGCGTTATGCTCCTCTTGAGTAAGGCACTCAAGGTTGCTGATGTCGTTGTTGTCATAGTTCTCGTCGCGGTGGTGAATGTGGCATCCTTTTGGGATCGGTCCGTGAGTGTCCCTCCAGACCTGTTGATGTAAATACCCCTTCGTTTTTTTGCTGAGCGGCCGGAAGTAGAGGCGCGCGGAACGATGCTTTGAGTCTGGGTATCGAACGAATTGTATGCCATTGTAGATGACGGTTTCTCTTCGCATGACACCACAGTATCACCGCTCATTAGCGTATCAATACGAGTCCATCCTTTTCCGATGGCATACACGCGATGCGCGGGGGTTCCGGTGAGTGACCGCCCGTTTGACAGGCGAACCTCGCAGACCCTTGCGGATGCGCACGTTTGACCCGCGGCGATTACGGCTCGGTAGCCGCGCCGCGTCAGTACGCGATCCCCTGGAATGATCCGCTCAATGGCGACAGCACCAGCATCCGTCTCGACCATCGTCCCGGCAATCAGACAGATATCATCGTGTGCATCGACGCGGTCGTCGCCGGTGAACCGCGTCACCTCCGAGACGACGTCGTCGAGCGGGAACGCGGCGTCCGCCTCGGGCAGGAACACCCGGCCGCTGCTCGCCAGCACGATCGCCCCCAGGGCGTGCTCCAGCTTCTTCTTCCCGCCGGGCGTGACGCTCCGCACGACCATCGGCGGGTCCGTCGATCGCCGCAGGTGCTGTGCGAGCGACCGCTGGTTGGCGACCTCCTCGACCGCGACGAACGCCGGCCGGAACTGCCGGTACCGGCGCTGGCACGTCGTCACCTGCTCCGGGATCTCCAGCTTCGTCCGCAGGCACCCCCACCAGCACAGGTTTGCCTTCGGGCTCAGCAGCCAGTCCGACAGCACGAAGTAGTCCGCGGCGGCACTCGTCGACGCCGCCGGGTCGCACGTCTGGAACCGCGAGCAGCCGCGGAAGTTGAACCGCTCGACCAGCTCCCCGTGGTGGGTGTGCAGGTTGACCATGTCGGGCGAGTGCGGGTCCGGGCGGATCCAGCCGAACCAGTCCGGCTTGAACCGGCCGCCGGCGACCGCGTCCCAGTCGCCGTCGAGCAGCTGCGCCAGCAGGATGCCGTCGATGCCCGATTCCTTCAACTGCTTGACGTAGTCGGCCTGGTCGATGTGCGGGTTGTCGGACAGCTTCGCGGGGAAAAACTGGCGGTCGGGCGTCTGGGGGTTCCGCCCGTCCTTCGTCTTGATGTACCGCTCCTTGATGTGGTCGTGCCCGATGCCGCCGGGGTTCGTGCCGCCCCGCCACCGGACCGGGATGCGACTCCCGGTCGGCCGCCGCTGCCGGGTGCGCGGGTAGGCCAGCATGGAGGCGGTGAACTGCGTCGTCTCGTCCGCCCCGACGAACGGCCAGGAGCCGCCCTGGTAGTTGATCTTCGCGTCCTCGTGGTCCATGTGGCCGAATTCGAGGGTCGCTCCGCTCGGGAACGTGAACTTCTTCTCGTCGCCGTTGTACCGCACCTTCGGGGCGTGCGGCAGGAGCCAGTCCTTGGCCTTGGAGAGGATCGAGTCGGACTTGGCGAGCTGGGCGTACGTGCGGCGGAGGAGGAGCGCGGAGTACCCCGGCGAGTCGATGTACTGAAGGGCGGCGATGAGGAGGGCCGCCGACTTCCCGCCGCCGGCCGCGCCGCCGTACAGCGCCTCCCGGCCCTCGTAGGCCAGGAACGCGGCCTGCTTCGGGAACAGACCGGCCTTGACGCTGTCGGGGATCCAGCGGTTCTCAAGGACCGTGACCTGCAGGACCGCCTTCGCCCGTTCGATCCGCGACTTCCTCGAACGCGCTGGCGAGTTGGTCGATGCGGTCGGGGATGCTAATGACGTGCTCATTCTGGATCGGCTTCCCGTCCGGCCCGCTCACCTCGTGCTTGTGCTTCTCCGTGAACATGCCGAGGTGCTTGCCGAGGAGTTCGAGGGCCTTGTTGGCGACGGACCCCTCGTAGCGGTACTCGCCCGTGGGGTTCCCCTCGTGGTCGAGGACGGGAGTTTCTTGAAGGGACCGTTCGAGGTTCTGCACGAGCTTCTTGACGACGAAGTCCTGCGTCACCCCGGTCCGCTTCTCCCGTGCGTCCAGCGCCGCGGCGATCGCCTCCGAGATACTGCTTTTCCCTACCAACTTCGGACCGATCTTGTCCGCACTCTTCGGGCTGTACCCGGCCCGGATCGCGGCCTGGGTGGCGTTCAGGTCGATCAGGTACTCGTCGACGAACCGCTGCTGTTTCGGCGTGAGGGCCATGGCGGAAGCGATCGTACCTGGAACGACGAGCAAGGGCGGCTCGATCCTGGACTCGAGTGCGACGGGGGAGGGAAGCGGACAGGTTCGAACCGGCCGCAACTCGAGTATCGCACTCACGAAATAAACATATTACGAACATCATCCGTCAGAGCGGTCAGGGCAACTCGCCCGCAAAGTTACTTCCCCCTATAGGGCCTTATACATCTTCTCCCATTACCTTCTATTTAGAAAATACCCCTGACAGCCCTGACCGGCCTAGGATTTCAAGCGTTTGTTGGCGGTATTCCACCCTGACCGACCCCTGACCGGACCCCTGACCGGGACGAAAAAACACCGGATCGTTCCGGTGTCGGTGAGAATACCTCGGGTGTGGTTTTTGGCTCGGTCAGGGTGAAATGCGTGTTCGGTCAGGGTGCCGTCAGGGCACCGGTCAGGGGTCTCTCATGATTCGGCGGTGCCGGTCTCACTACAACTCGATGTCTCCCGATTCGATCGCGGACAGGATGCGGATGCCGACGTAGGACTGGACGCGTTTGCCGCCCTCGGTCGGGCGTGAGGCCTTCAGGGTGGGAACGGCCGCCCGCAAGTCTCGCACAAACGTCTCGCACGTCCCCGGGTGCTCGCGGCCCTGCTGCTTACACCAGTCCTTCCAGGACTCGTACAGGTTGCGAGTCCGCGTGACGTACTCGTCCCCCTCGTCGTCCTTGGTCCCGACCTCGCACCTGTCGCGGATGAACGACTTCACCGGCGACGCGAGGGACCGGGTGTCGGCCAGGAGTTCGGCGGCGGACTCGGGGACGGTGAACCGGCCCTGGCGCTGGAGGCGGGCCCAGCCGGCGATCGCCCAGAGGAGGATCCCGGGCAGCTCGGCCAGCAGGCGGTCGATGATGGTGGTGTCCTCGCGGCCGAGGAACGACTCGGTGAGGCGGAGGAGGACGAGCCGGTCCACGATCGCGCCGGAGGCGTCGCCGAAGCGGGGCAGCTCGTTGGAGAAGAAGACGAACCGGGTGTTGAGCTTCATCGTCACCGGCTCGCGGTGCTTCTTGTCGATCGTGCGGGAGTCCTCGCCGGAGATCGACAGCAGCTGCTCGGTGACGGCGACGGCGTCGGCCCGGCCGGAGAGGCGGGCGTCGGCGACGACGGCGACGGTCTTGCCGATCAGGTCCTGGAGCCCGAACTGGCCGGCGAGCGACCCGAGCGTCGGGGCCGCGATGTTGGCCGCCCCGACCAGCTCGCGGAGCACGCGGCCGATCGTCCCCTTGCCGGCGCGGGGCGGGCCGATCAGCATGAGCATCTTGTGCAGGCGGGTGTCGGGGGTGAGCAGGTAGCCGAACCACTCCTGGAGGCAGGCGACCGAATCCGGGTCGTCCGGCCAGAGGTTGGCCAGGAAGGCGAGCCAGGCGGCCGGGGCCGGGGCGTGGGGGTCGAAGTCTAACCCGATCCGGTTG
>OFQZ01000293.1_pt1 | contig 18755 bp, 26 predicted proteins | sample 1543011 | NCBI WGS metagenome assembly OFQZ01 (sample SAMN07774216, study PRJEB24372) | wastewater metagenome | isolation source: Exp Tend NO 0WW | collected 2016-02 | reverse complement strand
CGAAAGTTCGAGCGTATTTATGCCCGCACTGTGGTAAATGGCACATCGGGCATTGGCGGCCACCACATCGCCGTGGTCCTAGCCCCTTGAAACCTGTGGACAAATAAACTTGTATAACAGTCGCTCGTATGGTTACATTAAGGTGTTAAATTAAGCAGAAAGGTTAGGCACCAAAATGCAAAACACTATCGGTAAATCATCAAGCGGCAACCCAACGTACCGGGGCTACGTAATCTCGGCTACGGGCGGCAAATTCTTGCTGTGCGGCCAATGGTATGAAACCCTGGACGAGGCAACTACTGCAGTCGACGAAATACTCGCCAAGCAGGACGAGGATATCTGCAAAGGCTGCGGCTACCACGTTACCCGCTGCCGCATGACGACCGCCTGTGCACCATTCTAGGCCCCGGATCCCGGACGCCTAACCCTGGCATCCGGTGCAGAGCCCCTTGTTTCGACAGGGGGCTTTTTTATTTGATATACTGCTGATTGAAGCCCACAGCTTCACTAGCAGAGACGTACTGCGTATAAACGGAAAGGAGCACTGTGGAAGACCTCGATAAATTATTACCCGCTGAGTACAACCCTCGAATTATGAGCGGGCACGACGCAAAGGCGTTACTCGATTCTATTGGCAAGTTTGGTGACATGGGCGGCGTTGTGTTTAACCGACGGTCCGGGCGCCTGGTGGGCGGCCACCAGCGCAAGGAAGCGTTTGTTAAAAAGAACGGCCGCATTGAAATCACTGAGACACTGGACGAGGCCAACGAGGTCGGCACCGTGGCCCGCGGCCACATTATCATCGGGACTGAGAAGTTCAGCTATCGCGTGGTCGACTGGCCGGAGGACAAAGAGAAGCTGGCCAACATGGCCGCCAACCGGATCCAGGGCGATTGGGACGACCAGAAGCTGGCCGAGCTCATTTATTCGATGCGCGACGAGGTGGATCTGCCAGACACCGGCTTTACAATTAATGAGGTCACGCAAATCCTGGCTACGGTCATGGATGTCGGCGAGGATGATGCGGATCTCACGCCGCCGGCCCCCGAGTCTGTCGTTACCAAGCCCGGCGACCTATGGCAGCTGGGTGATCATCGTTTGCTCTGTGGCGACTCCACTTCTCGGCAGAATTATTCGGAACTCATGGGGGGGGGCAAGGCTAGTATGGTGTTTACCGACCCGCCGTATAATGTTGATTATAAAGGCTCTACCATATCACAACTGGCCGGCGCTGCTCGGAAAGCCATACTCAACGATAAGCAGTCCAGCCAGGATTTTTACGATTTTCTCAATGCAGTTATTGGCAATCTTATGGTCCATACGTCGGGCGCCTTTTATGTCTGTATGTCTGATCTCGAGCTGCATACACTGCACAGAGCCTTTATAGATAATGATGGTCATTTTCAGGCTTATATTATATGGGCAAAACCTAGCTTTGTGCCCGGCCGCCGGGATTATCAAACGCAGTTCGAGCCAGTCCTATATGGCATAACCGAGGAGCAGGCTGCAGCCTTTGATGACCCTGAGAAGCAGACTGACTCCCAAGCGATACTATACGGCTGGTCTAAGCACTCATGGTACGGCGGCCGCCGGCAGGGGAATGTATGGTTTGTTGACCGACCAACCAAGAGCCCAGACCACCCAACCGCCAAACCAGTTACGCTTCCAGCCCGGGCCATCCGCAACAGCTCGCGCCGCGGCGAGATTGTCCTGGACGTGTTTGGCGGCTCAGGATCCACGCTTGTAGCCGCCGAGCAGCTGCAGCGGCGCTGCTACATGATGGAGCTGGATCCTGGATACATTGACGTGATTATTCGCCGCTGGGAGCATTTAACCGGCAAAAAGGCCAAATTAATTAAAAATATCGGGGACGGTCACGATGCAGTGGCTGAGGAATAACGCATGGCAGTTATCCATCCTACTGGCGCCCAAGCTTGGACAGGAGCCCGATGTAATCTACAGCTCGATCATGGAGCTGATTAAGGAGTTAGAGTAATGGCTACTAAAGACGAGACCAACGTCCAGGAATTACCTGGATTCTCCAGCATTAAAGGCTATGAGCGCCGGGCGATAATTCTTAAGTCTGAGGGCAAAACCGTTGCTCAGATTACTGCCCACATCAACGACGAGTTTGCGCTGACTTACTCCGAGCTGACGGTTGCCGAGTGGTTTTATGCCGGCGGCAAATTGGAACAGGCGTTTTCGGAGTATAACGAGGCCCAGGCCCACCTATCGCTCCAGGAAGCCCGCCAGCTGATCAAAAAAGCCAGTAAGGCGGCCGCTGCCAACATGGTCGCTAAAATCGCCAGCCCGGACGATCGCGTGTCACTGGACGCATCCAGGCATTTGCTTAATAAGTACATACCGGACCGTCAAATTGTGTCCGATTCTCCGGAGCCGGAGGCCGACTTGCCCGACGAGCTCAAAGATGTCGCCGCGGCGCTGAAGGAGGCGGATGATGGACCGAAGCCAGTGGATGAACCACCAGTGGGCGGCACGGATCAACCGGCGCCTGGGGCCTGAGCTCACTAAAAAATATCTGAGGCAATACTTTGCAAATCGTATTGAGCCTGTGGATCCTGCGGTCCGGCGCATGGAGTTCGCGCTATTCTTTTTCCCGGATTCCCTGAGCGACGACCCGCCGCAGTTCCATCTGCAGCTTTTCGAGGATCTATCCAGCCCGATAAACAGTGCCGACGCCGCACCGCGTGGCCATGCTAAAACCACCATTTTATCGGTTGAGATTATTTACCGCATCGTTAATGTGCTCAGCCACTATATTTTGCCGATCTCGGATACCTACACCCAGGCTAAGGACCAGGTGGACAACGTCCGGCAGGAGCTCGAGGGCAATCATCTGCTGCGCTGGGTGTATGGCGACCTGAGCACCGCCTGGCACTGGACCAGCGGCAGCTTTACGACTAGCAACGAGGTCCGGGTTACTGCCCGCGGCTCAAACATGAAAGTTCGAGGCTTAAAGTACAAGCACTGGCGCCCGGATTTCGTGCCGATCGACGACCTGGAGAACGACGAGGCCGTTATGAAGCAGGAGCGCCGCGAAAAGCTCATGAACTGGTTTAAGCGCGCCGTGCTGCCAGCTATGGCGCCGGATGGCAAGGTCGGCCTGGTGGGCACCGTGCTGCACGACGACAGCTTGCTCAACAACGCTCTTAAAGGTGAGAAAGGCTTCGGGGGCTGGCGCCGCAACAAGTTCGCCAGCTTAAATGCTGATGCCGACGGCCACGAGCACTCGCTTTGGCCCAGCCGGTTCCCGGTCGATATTCTCAAGCGCATGCGGGACGATCCGACGTATGAGCGCTATTTGGGCCCGATCGCATTCTCGCAGGAAATGCAAAACGAGGCGGCCGACGACAGTGCCCGCATCATTAAGCGTGAGTGGATATTTGGCACCGACGAGAAGCCGCTGCCGTACTCGCTCACTGCTAAAGAGGAAATGTGGGCCGCCAGCCACCCGCCTGACTCTAAGTCCTGGGTTGAGACTGAGCTGCGCAGCATTATCATGGCGGTGGACCCGGCTATTTCAGAAAAAACCACGGCCGACTACTTTGCCATTTTCGTGCTGGGCATTGATAAGCAGGGCGAAATTTGGGAGCTCGATAAATTCCGCGACCGCATTGGGGATATTGATGTCCAGGTGGCAAAGACGATCGAGCTCGCGCAGCACTGGAAGCCGGATCGCTTAAAGGTTGAGTCGGTGGCCTACCAGGCCGGTCTGGCCCGAGCCATTCGCCGGGCGGCAGCCAGCGCCGGGGCCCACTTGCCAGTGTTCGAGGTAAAGCCCGACAAAGACAAATTCCGGCGCGCCGTGATCCACTCGGCTAACTTCGCCGGTGGCCTGGTCCATTTGCGCACCGACCACCCACTGTTTGATGCGTTCGTTAAAGAGGTGCTAGACTTCCCTGTGGGAGAGCACGACGATATGTTCGACGCCTACATGCACGCCGCCGAGGATCACGTTAAACGTCCAACTGTGCGCACATTTAGGAATAAACCACAAGGCTTTTAGTGCTATTATTTAGTTATGCAGGATGATGGACCATTCAACTTCCCGAAAAAGGCCGACAAGGCACGGCTGACTCGGTATTCTGAGAACGATCAGATTTATTTTGGTGACCACTTCGATGCTTTTAAGATCCGCGGCGAAAAAACCGACAAACAGTACCCCGAGGTCTATCGGCGCTTGCGCTATGTAGTGGCTAACTTTGCCGGGCTGGCCAGCCGGGTCATGGCTGACATGCTGTTCGGTGAGAGCATCACGGTTGATCTTAAAAACGACAAAACGCAAAACTGGATTGATGGCTTGATTGAGGACAATCAGCTGTGGGCCCAGCTTTACGAGTCTGAGCTCGGCAATTCCCGACGCGGCGACGCAGTGTTTAAGATGCGCGTTGGCCAGCGCAACCCGGCTGTGGCTGATAGCCCGAGCACGATTATTATTGAGGAGTTCACGCCCGCCATCTACTACCCGGTCCTGGAAGTGACCGGCACCCGCAATGTTCCGAAGCAGGACGTCATTGCCACCATTTTTAAGCAGAACGATATTACCTACCTGCACAAAGAAATCCACACCCCGGGCCGCATTCAGCACGAGGTCTGGTCCTACTCCGAAAAAGACGAGAAACTTATCAGCCCGCAGGACGTTACGCAGTTTGGCTATGTCGAGGTCGAGGAGACCGGCGTTTCCCGCAGCTTGGTGTTCCACATCCCGAACGTCCGCGACGGCTCGGGCTTTTTTGGCACCAGCGATTATCACGATCTTAAAAGCCTATTTTTCGCGCTCAACAACCGTATTACAAAAGTCGACAACATCCTGGACAAGCACTCCGACCCTATTTTGGCAGTGCCGCCCGGGGTCCTGGACGAGGATGGTAAGGTTAACCGCTCCGCGCTCGGCATGTTCGAGGTGGACAACGAGAACCCTGGCTTTAATAAGCCAGAGTACATTGTTTGGAACGCCAACCTGGACTCGGCTTTTAAGCAAATTGAGAAGCTGGTCGAGATGCTGTTTATGTTCAGCGAAATCGCACCGGCTAGTCTTGGCGCCGACCAGGGCAGTGGGGGACAGGCTGAGTCCGGGAGGGCGCTTAAGTTTAAACTCCTAGCCACTATCCGCAAACGTAACCGCAAGATGCGCTACTACGACCAGGCGATCAAAGACATGCTGGAAACCGCTCAGGAGCTCGCTAAGTTCCACAAAATTGCCATTGATGGCTACACTCCCGCTGAGGTTGAGCGTCCTGATCTCAAGTGGCCTGATGGCGTCATTAACGACACTGTCGAGCAAACCGAGACCGACATTAAGCGCGTAGAAGCTGGCATTATGAGCCGAGCCGATGCAATTGCCGACTTGGATGGCATAAGCCCCGCAGACGCTGCGAAAAAGGTCAAAGAAATCGATAAAGAGCAGGAGCCCACGCTCCCGGCTATTGATAACAACCTAAACGGCAACGGCACCGGCGGCGCTGGCAACGATCCTGCTGCGAATCCACCGCAGCCACCAGCCAACCCGAAGAACCAACAGCCAGCAGCTAGGAGCTAACCATGCCCGGCGCATTTAATGGCCGCGAGGTAAACATCCGGGAGGGCCGGATCAATGAGCTGATTAAGCTATACAAAAAGACCTATGCTCGTTTGTCGCAGGAGATTGTCAGCGCATCCGAGGCCGGTCAAATCCAGCGCGCCCGGGTCATGGCCCGCATAAATGCCGAGCTCACAGCCCTGGGCGTCGACGTTGATGCTTGGGTACAGAAAGAAATCCCGCAGTATTATCTCGACGGATCCAACCAGGCTCTGCAGGATCTGCGCGCCCTGGGCGTTGATACGAGCTCGCGCACTAACTTTGCCGTCATTAACAAGGAAGCCATCAAGGCGCTCACGGACGACGTGGCGCTGTCATTTGCAGAAGCCATCCGCGGCGTTTCCCGGTCCGCAAATAGTCTGCTGGGCGATACGCTCAAAAAGCAGCTAAATTTCATTATTGCCGAGGGCAAACTGTCCGGTGACACCCGAAAGCAAATCAGCTCCGATCTGCGGGCTCAAATCCAGGCCAATGGTTTCGATGCCCTTACTGACAAACGTGGCGCGTCCTGGTCGCTCGAGCGCTACACTGACATGCTGGCCCGCACAAAAGCCGTGGAGGCCCGCAACCAGGGGCTCACAAACCGCATGCTGGCCCTGGGCTATGACCTGGTCCAAGTCACTAACCACCGATCCGACCACCCGGCCTGTGCTTATTGGGAGGGCAAAATCTTATCACTGAGCGGCAAAACGTCCGGCTACCCCACACTACAGCAAGCTATCGAGGATGGTTTGTTCCACCCTAATTGCCAGCACGCCATTAACGTATTCCAGCCCGAGCTCGCGGCCGTCACTAAGGCTTATGATAATCCGTACAATTACCGGGACGCCGAGGCTATTGGTGGATCCACGCCTGGCGCCGCCGGTCATGATAATTCTAAGAGTGCCGGTAAGCTGCAGAAGTCCGAGGTGTTTCATGGATCCGGCGCCAATTCCCTGCCGCCCGGCAACAACATGCTTGGGGATGCGTTCTATGTGGCCCGGGACGCTAAAACGGCCCAGGTGTTCGGTAAAGTACAGAGCTCGACGCTTGCGATCCGGCCCGGTCAGCTGCTTAAAATACCCGACCAAGCGCACTATAACCGCTTTGTGCAAGAAGCCCTGGCAGCCTATCCCGGCGAGAACCCACAAACAGCATTCCCGAAGCATGCCCAGGCGCTTGGGTATAAAGCTGTGGAGATCAGCCCCGACTTCGACGAGCTCGGTGGCATTGCTATCCTGGACAAGTCTGTACTGAGGTAGCCCTTGACTTGTGCACAACGTGTGGACAATAATTGCTAGTGTTAATAAGTTGGCGACCTAATAGCGGAGACGGACCGCGTATAAAACGGAAGGAGTTTTAAATGCCAGAAGGACCTTCACAAAGTAATCCAAATCCTGGGAATGGTAACGGGACACCCCCTGCGGGCGATCCTGGAAATGGCAGCGGCACGCCGCCCGCCACTCCACCGGCAACACCCCCTGCGGGTGGTGCTCAGTTCGATCCGACGGCATTGACGCCGGAGCAGCTGAACCAGGTACTCGAGAAAAACCCCGAAATCTGGAAGACTGACCGTCTTGCAGGGCTCCGCGATAAGGCGAAGAAATTCGACGATGCGGAAGCTGCCAAGTCTGCCGCCGAGCAGAAGGCACTGGAGGAGCAGGGCAAGTTCAAGGAGTTGTCTGAGAAGCAAGCCGCTGAGAATGCGACACTTAAGCAGCAACTCAAGGACGCAACGGTTAACCAGGCGCTGACGAATAAGTTGGCTCCCCTGGGCGTCGTGGACCTCGAGGGTGCTCTCAAACTAATCGATCGTTCCAAGATCGAGGTGGGCGAGGATGGCACGGTTACTGGTCTTGATGAGGCAATTGAGGCTCTGAAAACAGGTAAAGCATACTTGTTTAACAAGGGTGGTAGCACCACAACAGTGGGCACCCCGTCCAACCCCGGCAACGGCGGCGGCACGAGCGGTCCGGCGAAATTCAAACGATCGCAGCTCCGGGACTCTAAGTTCTACGCAGAGCATCGTGACGAGATCTTGAAAGCTCAAGCAGCTGGCGAGATCGAGGACGACATCAGCTAACCTTTACCAATTTAAATCCGTTAATGGAAGGAGATCATAGACTATGCAAACTGGTCCTATGACTACAACCCAGAACGCACCCTGGATCCCAGAGGTCATCGCCAACGAATCTCTTGGTTTGCTTGGCAGCTACCTCAATTTAGGTGCGACGGTTCAGAAAGACAGCGAGTTAAATCCTGTCCGCGTGGGCCAGGTTCTGAGCATTCCCCGCCGCGGCGCCATCGTAGCCCAGCAAAAAGCTCAAGGTACAGCAACATCTGTTCAGCGCCCTGCTGCTGACGACGTCCAAGTGACTGTCGACCAACACTGGTACGTTAAGCTCCTGGAAGAGGACTTCACACGTTCCATGCAGACTGACTCGGTACTGCCCGGGTACGTCCAAGATGCAGTGATTGTTTTGGCAGAAAAGATCGAGACCCACCTTACCGGCAACTTCTCGGAGTTTGACAACATCGACGTGACTGTTTCACAGGCCGACGACGCTGTTAATGCGCTTGGTGATGTTCGGGTTCGCATGGTCAAGAATAAAGTTCCAAAACTGGCGCAGCTGTTTGGCTACGTTAGCCCGGACTTTATGAACGACCTGTCTAAGGGCAATGCGTTCATCGATCCGAAGTTAATCCCTAACAACCGACCTCTTACCGAGGGCACGGTGGGCCGTGCAAAGGGCTTTGATCTTTTCGAGGGTCAATTGGTTCCGCGCAGTGGTTCCCCAGGCTGGGATCAAAACTTCTTTTACACCCGCAACGCACTTGTGCTTGCGAGCCGTCCGCTACTGCAGCCTGGTAGCGAATTGGGTGTACAGGCGACTTCTGTTCAATCAGACGCCGGGCTCGCGTTGCGACTTGTCCGTTACTACGATGGTGACGAGATGGGCGTGGTTGTTCAGCTTGATACCGTTTTCGGTTCCGGCGTGAACGACGAGCGACAGGGCTTTGTCCTGGAGTCTAACTAGCCCCTGGCTAATTAGGAAGCTCACACAGCAAAAGAGCGGTCTGCGAGGCCGCTTTTTTGTTTTGTCAAGACTTGACCGTTAATGGTCCGGGCGTGCTATGCTGGTCTTTGCCGGACGTTCCGGCACACAATGAGTCGCAAATTAACTATTCTCACAGGGGCCCTCATCTTGGCCCTGCCACTGATCGGCACAGCCCGCGTCAGTGCCCTGAGCAACGATTACCCGCCGCTTTTAACCCGCAATAACGAATTCAATATCTCGGTTCTGTTCCCGCAGCTGCAGCCCGCGGGACCTGCTGATTTGCAGCAGCCCAAGCCGAAACCACCCGAGCCTAAGCCACCAGAGGCTCCCAAGCCTGTGGAATACTCTGTGGTTAATGGGGACAACCTCACTAAGATCGCAGAGGCCCACGGTACAACGTGGCTCCGCTTGTGGCAGAAAAACACGAAACTCGACAACCCTGATCTGATTTTCCCTGGTCAGGTGTTTTTAATTCCGGATCCTAACGAGCAGCTGGCCGATCGGCCGGTACCGGAGCGTGTAATTGCCCGCCTGGCGCCCGCTGCAGCCGTTTCCCGGGGCTCTGTGGCCGGAAACACGTATGATGCCGGGTACTGCACCTGGTACGTTAAAAACCGCCGCCCTGACCTGCCCAACAATCTCGGCAATGCCAATACCTGGTACTCCCGCGCTGCAGCACAGGGCTATGCTGTTGGATCCACGCCGCGCGCCGGTGCTGTCGGTACTACAACAGCCGGGGACCTGGGGCATGTGGTGTATGTGGAGCGCGTTAATGGTGACGGCTCTATCGTGATCTCGGAAATGAACTATGCGGGGCTTTACTCGCAGCGCACCCGGACGGCGTCAGCGTCCGAATTTGCCTACATTTATTGACAGTTACCATAGCCGGTTTGATATTCTAATTTCATGAAGACGGCTAGTCAGTTTGATAATTGTAACGGAGCACTTTGGCTAGCCGTCGGGTGCTCCGTTTCTGTTATGGAGCTGCAATGTGGTTGGTAAACAAATTTAATCGCGTCGTTTTAATCGAGGACGAGCAGGACGCAGAGCGCCGCATTAAGCAGGGCCGAATGCGCCCAGCTACCGAGGAAGAGATTGCCCGCTACATGGCCGAGCGTGAGGCTAAGTCGATAAAGCCGGGCGGGGTGTTCTATTCAACGGTCCGGCGCACGCCCGACGGTTACGGCATGAGCCGGGACCATTTAAAGTTCGAGCTGTCGGAAATGGGGCTGCAGCTGGACGAGATTTATGCCGATCAAAAAGTGGCGCTGCTGTATAACTACCCTTACTCATTGCCTAATCTTAAAAGCGACGTGCGGCTGATCTACACCATGTTCGAGTCCGATAAAATCCCGGAGGACTGGCCGGACTATCTGCGCGAGGCCAACGAGGTCATTGTGCCATCCAAGTTTTGCCAGGTGGCTTTTGCTAATGCCGGTATAAGCAGCACCGTTGTGCCGCTCGGCTATAACGACCGGGCGTTTAAGTTCGTGGACCGGCCGAAGCGTGATGTTTTTACGTTCGTGCACTACGACAGCTTTAATTTGCGCAAAGGGTTCCAGGAGGTGTTTGAGGCATTTACCCAGGAGTTCACAAAAGACGAGCCGGTCAAGCTGATTCTCAAAACGGTCCAGGAGCACACCGGCTTGCCGATCGCTAAGAGCGTATTTCCTAACATCCAGGTGATCCGCGGCGAGTACACTGAGCGCCAGCTGCTCGAGCTCCTGGCCAGCGCCGATTGCATGCTGTACCCATCCCGCGGCGAGGGCTTTGGCATTACCCCACTCGAGGCTATGGCAACCGGCTTGCCGACGATCGTGCCGGACGCGCACGGCATTTCAGAGTATTTCGACAAGCGCTACATGCTGCCGGTTAAAGTCGGCCGCAAGATGCCCGCGCTCAATAATCGGTTCCGTGGCCAAAACATTGGCGACATGGTCGTTTGCGACGTCAAGGATCTGCGCAAAAAGATGCGCTATGCTTTTGAGCATCAACAGGAGATGCGAGACCTCGGCCGCTCGGCTTCTGAGTACGTTAAAAATTACACTTACCGCAAAACCGCCGAGGGGCTAGCGGCTATCATTAAAAACTGGCAGGACAAGGACGTGCCCGCCCGGCACGATACCAAGTATCTGCGCGTCGAGAGGGTATCATGAAAAAAACACACTGGAAGTACCGCTTTTTAATCTGGTATGCACACCGCATCTTAAAAGTTCCCATTGTGGTTAATTTCACACCGGACTTTATGGACGAGCTCTATGGCGTCGGCTTTGCCTGGAGCCCGGAAGCTGCGCAGCGCATGCGCGGCTCTGATCGTTTGATTGAGCGTGCCCAGCGGGCGGAGTCGGCTATGGTGGCGATGTCCGGATCGCGCCGCGGCCGCAAGGCTATGAACCGTGCCGCCCGGCGGCAGCTAGAAAAGGAGCGCCGTCGTGAGCAGCGATAAAAGTCCTTATATCGAGGTCCGAGAGGCTGGGCTGTCAAAGTCCGGCAAAACAAAGGTGTGGTCCGTACACAACATTCATACTGGCGAGGAGATTGGTTACATTCGCTGGCAGGGATCATGGCGCAAGTATGTTTTTGAGGATTATGGCCCTAGTTACTACGACTGGCAGTGTCTTAGGCAGATCGCTGATTTTATTGAGCGAGCGACGTTGGAGCACAAAAAATGAACGTCTGTTACCTCGGCCCATTAAAGGACTACTCCGGTTACGGTGAGGCTAACCGCCACTTTGTCGCGGCGCTGGACGAGGCCGGTGTTTATGTTATTCCCGAGCTCGTAAGCTACAGCCGTGAGAGCTCTGATTTTGGCACCCTGGGATCGCGCATTGAGCCGCTATTTGCACACGAGGGTGATTATGACATTAAGGTGTTACACACTACCCCGAACGTCTTTAAGAAGCACATGGAAGATGGCAAATATCACGTTGCGCATTTCTTTTGGGAGACCAATAAAGTGCCGCAGCAGTTTGCTGATGGTCTGCAGCTTTGCGACGAGATCTGGACCGGCTCTAAGGCAAATGAGGAGGCGATCCGCAACGCCGGGGTGGACCGGCCGATCTATGTATTCCCGCAAGCCATTGAATGTGAGCGTGCCGCCGCCGAGCCGTTTATCGTGGCTGACTTGCCCGAGGACTGTACGATTTTTTACAGCATATTCGAGTGGACCGATCGCAAAAACCCGCGCGGCCTGATTGAGTCGTTTTGGGAAGCGTTTCAGAACGACGAAAACGTTGCCCTGGTTATAAAGACCTATTTTAACGGTTTCAGCCTGGTTAATAAGCGCCTGATCCGCAACCAGATCGAGGGCTTTAAGCGCCGGAGTGGCCTGGCCAAATTCCCGCCGGTGTTTTTGTACCTGGATCTTATGGACCGGGCCGAGATTGACCGGCTGCACGAGACCGGCCACGTTTATGTCAGCGCCCACCGCGGGGAGGGCTGGGGCGTGCCGCAGGTTGAGGCTGCTTTGCACGGCAACCCAATGATTGCCACGGGCTATGGCGGCTGCCACGAGTATTTCGACGACACCAATGCCCGGCTTATTCCCTACGAGCTCGTTAAGCTCAAGGGCATGGAGCATTCGGCTAATTGGTACACGCCCGATCAAAAATGGGCAGCGCCCGATTTGGACGCGTTTAAGGCCGCTCTGCGCGAGCTTTACGAAAAACCCGAGCTCCGGGCCGCTTTGGGCGCTAAGGCGCGCGAGAACGTGCTCAAATCGTTTAATTTCGGCACTGTGGGCAAGGCTTTGGCTGCACGATTAAAACAAATCCAGGAGGAATTATGATTGACCAGGAGAAAACATTGCGACAGGCTACCGGGCATTTAATGCACGCGAAGCGCAAAATAAACGAGGCCATCACGCTCGGCCTGGCGATCGCCAATGGCGAGGATGTTCCCGAACCCGAAACTGCCGGGCCGTGGCCATTCCGGCCTACCAGTCCGGACCGCGATGCTGCTCGGTTCCACCATGAACCACCCAACCCTATGTACATGAAACCATCCAGGCTTGCTCGGCATGGCCGTCACGGGTCCAGGAGGCGACGATGAGCAAGCGTATCCTATATTTCAGTTGTCACGAGATTCTAGAGTATGACGAGCTCAAACTGTTTTCTGAGCTCGGCTATGAGTGCTACAGCCTGGGCGCATATACCCAGCCCGGTGGCGAGGAGCACCGCAAACGGCCGCCGCTTGCCCTGCCCTATGATCCGCATTTTATCGAGCTCAGTCTGCAGTACGATCGTCGGCAAATCCACCCGGAAATGCTCGAGGGCTTTGACATTGTGATTATCATGCACACCCCGGACTTTTTGGCGCCGCACCGGCAGAGCGACAAGGAAGTGTTTGGCGAGGGTAACTGGCCGCTATTCCGCGAGTTCATCAAAAAGGGCGGCCGGGTGATCTGGCGCAGCATTGGCCAGTCTATCCCGCACGTCGAACACCGCCTGGCGCCTATGGTTGCCGAGGGCCTGGAGATTGTGCGCTATTCCCCAGCCGAAGAGACGATCGAGGGTTATGTTGGCTGCGATGCTATGATTCGTTTTTACAAGGATCCGGAAGAGTACAAAGGCTGGACCGGCGACGAGCGCCGTGTGATAAATTTCACACAGTCGCTTAAAAGCCGCGGGGATTTCACCGGCTATAAGACTGTTTCGCGCGTGCTCGAGGGCATTCCGGCTAAGGTCTACGGCCCGGGCAATGAGGACTTGGGTATTCTGTCTGGCGGGTTGGTGTCGTATGAACAACAAATGCAAATCTACCGGGAATCCCGGGCGTTTTTGTACACCGGCACATTCCCGGCGAGCTACACGCTATCGTTTATCGAGGCCATGATGACCGGCATTCCGGTTTTGTCTGTTGGCCGCGGCCTGGGCAACGGTCCGATGTTCCCGAACCAGAGCGTGTTTGAAGTGCCGGACATCATCCAGGACGGCATCAGTGGTTACGTTTCGGATCAGCCGCACGTTCTGCGGCGGCATGCGCAGGAGCTATTGGCCGACGTTAATATGGCAAAATCTATCAGCGCATTCGGCCGAGCTCGCGCGATCGAGCTATTCGGCAAGAGTAAAATAAAAGCACAGTGGGCAGATTTTTTGGGAGGCAAAAGGTGAACACCGAGAGCGTTTTAAACGGCTTTGAGCTGTTTTATGAATATCAAAATGACGAGGATATGGCACAGCACAAGGCTTGGATCCGCAAGGTTGCCGCCGAGCGCCGTGATCTCATTAAACGGGCTGAGTCGCAGCTGCTGATTGCCTGGATCTCGTTAACTGCCAGGAGGCCCAAGCGATGAAGCTTACACCACTATCCGGCCACGTGATCATCACACCGTTTTTGCACAGCGAGGCTATGGCCAAGAGCGTGCACGAGCGATCCGGGCTCTACATCCCGAAGCCGGACAACAAACACAGTTTTGAGGGCGTGCCTAGCCGTGGCTTTGTGGTCGCATTACCAGAAAAGTACGACGGTCCGCTCAAGGTCGACCAGGAAGTTATTTTTAGCGAGAATGCTCCGAAAGGTTTCAAGGATCCGGGCGACGATAAGCGCACCCTGTTTGCTTTGAAGCTGGAACAGATTGTGGCGACTGTGGAGGGCTCTGATGATTGAGTTTCGTGATATTGCCAACCAGAGCATTGCCAGCCAGGACAAGTTTGAGCTCACTCAGCTGCTTATTTTGCTGGACCGATTAAACCCGCTCAGGATCCTGGAGATTGGTGTGCACCGTGGCGGCATGCTGGAGACTATGAGCGTTGTGTTCCCCGCCGCCAAGCTAGTGGGCGTTGACGCCGATTTTGAGCCGCTGGAGTTTAAGGATTTCATTCAGGTTAAAGGCAACAGCAACGACACGGCCGTCCGTGACAAAGCAGTCAAGGCCCTAGACTACATGGTGGACTTTTTGTTTATTGATGGCGGCCATGAGTACGAGGTCGTTAAGCGTGATTATGAGCTCTACAGCCAGTACGTCCGGCCGGGTGGGATTGTTGCGTTTCACGATATCATGCGGCCGCAGGGCATGATTGAGGGCGTTGAGGTCCGGCGCTTTTGGGACGAGCTCCGCTTTGGCGGCAAACGTGGTGGCTGCTACACAATGGAAATTTGGGGCGGTGGCGTCCGGACTGATGGTCCGCATCCGTCTGATGCTCCCGGGATTGGAGTGCTGTTTGTATGAGCCGGGTGTTTTGTGATTTTCATCACAGCTCGCTTTTGCGCAGCCTGGTGCTGCTGTTTGAGGACCGCCTGGGGATGGAGCTTTACCGGCCGATCGGCATGGATTGGTTCCACGAGGGCTATTGGGCAATTAATAACCTGGAGGACACGGCCCGGCAGTTTTTGGATCCGGGCAGCCAGCCCACTGACAACACCCCTGCTTTGAACGAGCTCCGCGGCATTGACGGCCAGGAGGTCGTGATGTGCTACGACCCCGGCATGAAAACGCTACACAAGGCATGCACACTGGATTGGTTCAAGAACAACAAGTTTGATTACGTGATCGCCAGTATCCCGGCGCACATTCCCCTTTTTAAGGATCTGATCGCTAAATATCAGCCCAATGCCAAGCTCATTGTGCAGATGGGCAATAATTGGGCCCTGGACCTGGACGAGAGCCACAACGTCCTGGCGTCCACTGCTCCGCAGCTTTTGAGCCGGGCGAACATGATGTATTACCACCAGGAGTTTGATCTCACGATTTTTAAGGACACGCCGGTTCCGGCTGCTCGCAAGGTCTATTCGTTTGTTAACGTCATCAAAAACTACCCGCAAGCCTGGCGCGATTACTCTGAGCTTAAGCGCATGATGGAGCGCCTGGGCTGGGAGTTCCGGTCCTTTGGCGGCCAGTGTGACGACGGCAACATGACTGGTCCGGAGCAGCTGGCCAGCAAAATGCGCGAGGCAGCGTTCATATTCCACGTTAAGCCCGGCGGCGACGGTTTTGGCCACATTATTCACAACGCTTATGCTGTCGGGCGGCCGGTCATTACCCGCTCGAGCCACTACCGCGGTCAGCTTGCCGAGCAGCTGCTGGTCCCGGGCACGTTTATTGATCTGGACCGATACGGTCGGCCGGAGGTTAAAAACATACTGACTCGACTTATGTTCGATCCTGACGCCCTGGAGCAAATGGGCCGGAGGGCTGCGCAGCGGTTCGACGAAGTGGTAAACTATGAGCTGGAGGCTCAGGAGATTCAAGCATGGCTTACTACACTATCGTAAGAGCATTAATGTTCATCATATCGGTTGCAATTATTGTCGGTTTTATAGTCATGGCCGCTTGGGGGTTTTGGGTTATGTTTTTTGCTTGGAACTTAAGCGCCACCCGTGATTGGGCGCGGATCACAATTATTGCTACCAGCTGCTTTTGGCTGGGAGTTGGAGGTCTGTTATGGCTGGTCCCAAGCCGACGCCGAAAAAGTTAAACTGCAAGATCAAGGACATCGCGCCGGACGCTCTGCATCCCGGCCGCATGCTTATTTCGGTTGAATTTGACGACGGCAACAAAGAGCTTGGGCCCTGGCACCAGGCTTTTTCTGTTATCCCCGATCAAGTTATAACGGTCGACGATTTTCTTACCCAGCTTTATACCCAGGAAATCCACAGGCCGGTGGATCCATACACGAATTTGCGGGCAGCTATGCAGACAGGCGAAACTTTTGTGTTAAATCTGACTGCAAAAATTGAGACTCCGAAGCATAATTAGTATTATGGAGGCAATGAAAGGTGGCATCTAACCAATGGACTTACTCACAATCGCCGGTTCGATTTTCGGGGTCGTCGGCATTGCTGGTGGTGCTGTCGGATACTTCGCAAAGGCAAAAGGTGATTCGATTATTGCCTACCAAGCCCGGGAGATTGAGCTGCGCGATGGCTCGATTGCCCGGTTGGAAAAAGATAATGCGGCGCTCAGTGCGAAATGCGATAGTCAAGCGGAACAGATCGAGACACTTAAAGGGCTAGCACAGGGTTCCCCGCAGCTGGTAAAATTAACCAATGAAATTAAGGGCCTGGTGCAGTTCTTGCGCAAGGAGCGGAAATCATGAGCGACGAGCAAAAGCAGACACACTATGATCTGCTGCACAAAATTGAGAAGAACGATCGCCGGTTCCGGATGGCTCAAACTATTTTTATGTCTTTGATCGGGTTTATCCTGGTCGGTTTAATTGCTGCGCAGTTTATGGTGATCCGCAGTTTTCAGGACCAGTCGGCCGAGCGCGCCAACGGCTTGAAGCAGCTGCAGCAGGACAATAAACAATTGGCCCAGGACAATAAGCACCTGACCGAGCAGACTAACGGCTACATCCAGTGCATTGCGCAGTTTTTTGCTACCACTGACCGGCAGGACCGGATCCTGACCGATTTGGACCAGTGCATTTATGAGGACGGCGGCAGTGTTATCCCGGGTGTGATCGTACCGCCAACGAGCTCTAATTCGGCCGCTACACAGCCCGAATCCGATCAAACGTCTACTAAGCCGGATAATAACTCGCAAGGTCAGCAGCGGGCCCAGGAGCGCCCGCCTGTGCGTTTTTTAGGCGTTCCGGTGTGCGTTCCGTTCACGAATGTATGCGCTAGGCAGTGAGTGATATACTAAGCCCATGACATTATTAATCTCTAAAGGAGGCGGCTATGGCGCTACAGGGCGTTGATTACAGCTGGGCACGACCCGGCGGCAAAACATTAAAGGATGCTGGCAAGCACTTTGCGGTGCGCTATATTCCCTACCCTGGCCACGGCGGCAAGGGGCTTGGTGCGGCCGAGCGCGACGATCTGCTTAATAATGGCGTTTCGATCGCTATGGTGTTCGAGTCTTATGTCGGACGGCCAAAAGAGGGCTTTGGGGCCGGTGCGGCCGATGCTGCCGAGTCTGATCGCCAATTAAAGGCACTTGGCTTCCCTGCCAATACTCCAGTCTATTTTGCGGTTGATTTCGATGCTGCCGAATCGCAGCAGGGCGTCATTGACGACTATCTGCGCGGCTGTGCTAGTGTGATCGGCGCTGATCGTGTTGGCGTTTATGCCGGGTATTGGGTCATTAAACGTTGCAAAGAAAACAATACGGCCAAGTGGCTGTGGCAAACCTATGCCTGGTCCGGCGGCAACGTGCATCCTGACATTCATCTTTACCAGTACAAAAACGGCCAAGACCTCAATGGCGCGGTCGATTATTGCGAAGCTCGCCAGGAGAACTATGGTCAGTGGCAGGCCGGTGGCGTTGCTCCGCAGCCGACTCCAGTTCCGGTTCAGCCAGCGTCCGGCACCTATACTGTGAAGCCGGGCGACACACTATCAGCTATTGCTAGCCGGTACGGCACCAGTTACCAGGAACTAGCCCGCATCAATAACATTGCCGATCCTAATAAGATTTATCCCGGCCAGGTTTTGCGCGTCAGTGCGGCCACTCCGGCTCCGGCACCAGTTACCGGCGGCCAGGTCTACATCGTTAAATCTGGAGATACCTTGAGTGCCATTGGTTCGCGCTATGGCGTCAGCTACCAGGCCATTGCCCAAGCAAACAACATCCCGGATCCGAACAAGATCTATGTTGGCCAGCGCCTGACTATTCCGGGCGGTGGCGCATCCCCAGCTCCGGCCGTGCGGGCTTATGTTGTGAAGCCTGGCGATACCCTCAGCGCTATTGCCGCCAAGTTCAACACGACCTATCAATCACTGGCTGCCTATAATGGCATTCCAGACGCTAATAAAATCTATCCGGGTCAAACCATCCGGATCCCATAAGGAGGGAAATATGAGCGATTTTCTCACTAGCTTAATTCGCACCTATGTACCGATCGCCGTGGGCGCGGTCGTGTCCTGGCTGGCCACCCGGGGCATTAACCTGGACTCGGCTGCTGCCGCTGGCCTGGCGTCATTCTTGACGGGTATCTTATCGGCCGTGTATTACCTGGCGGTCCGCTTGCTCGAGAAGAAATTCCCGCAGCTTGGCTGGTTACTCGGTTCGGCTAAAAAGCCGGAATACACCAGTCCGAACCAATAATTTGTACACTAGCAAACCGCTCCCCTGGGGCGGTTTTTACTATACAAACCCCTTCCCCGACCCCTTCCCCGGGCTATTTTCTTGCAAAATCAGCGAAATTGTTATGACCCCTGTAAAATAGAACATT
>OFQZ01000292.1_pt1 | contig 18780 bp, 32 predicted proteins | sample 1543011 | NCBI WGS metagenome assembly OFQZ01 (sample SAMN07774216, study PRJEB24372) | wastewater metagenome | isolation source: Exp Tend NO 0WW | collected 2016-02 | reverse complement strand
ACACCAGATCTGACCTTTGGCGGGCTGGTCAAGATGATCCTCGCCCCGCGCATCGAGCCCGACGTCGACGACAGCCTGGAAAAGCCCTGCGGCATCAATCGCATCACCTACCCGATCACCTACTTCATTGCCGGCACAAACCCGGCCGTTTCCCTTTAGGAGCAATTCATGACCATCCACATTAATGCCGGGCTCAAGCTCTTCATGGAATCGGCCATCGCCGCACCGACCACCGTCACCGCGATCACCAAGGCCGCGCCTGGCGTCCTCAGCGCGGCCGGCCATACCTTCGCCAATGGCGATGTCGTGTTGCTCGAAATCCAGGGTATGTCCGAACTGCACGGCCGCTTGTTCAAGGTGGTCAACGTCGTCGCCACAACCTCTTTCCAGATATCCGGAATCGATGGCGCCACCGGCGTCGACACCACGCTGTACAACACCTTCACCAGCGGTACGGCGAAGAAGGTCACACTCGGCACCTCGATTACCGGCGTCCAGGAATTCAATTTCGCCGGCGGCGAAATCAAGGTCGTCGATACCACCACGGTTCACGACACCCAGGACACCCAGGCTGTCGTCGGCGCCACCGCCCAGTCGGCCGACCTGACCATGCAGTGGGACCCGGCCAACGCCGCCCAGCAGGCCATGATCACCGCCTTCCAGATCCGCGCCAACAAGGCTTTCAAGGTGCTCTATCCGGATGGCGTCTATGTCCTGTGGTACGGCACCGTCGGCTATACCGGCGCCCCGGGTGGCGGCAAACAGGGCGTCACCGTCTCGCCGGCGAAAATCACCATGCTGGGTGGCCTGACCACCTACGCCGCCTGATGAAAAAACTCGACCTGGCCCGCTTCCAGAAAGGCCGCGAATCGATGATCGTAGCCGGGCGCTACAGCTTCACCGTGCGCCGACCGACCCAGCTCGAAGTCGTCCGCCTGATGGCCGACGGCGGCAACCTGTCGATCGAAACCGCCTGCCGCCATGTCGTCGGCTGGGGCGGCGTCCAGGAATCCGACCTGTTGCCCGGCGGCGATCCCGAGCCGGTTGAATTCGATGGCGACCTGTTCGCGGCATGGATCGCCGACCAACCGGATCTCTGGGGCGTCATTGTCAAGGGCGTGGTTGATGCCGTTCGCCAACACGAGGAGGCAGTCGAAACCCGGGGAAACGTCTAGCCGAGTGGCTGGCGACGACCAAGCGTCAGTCGCCACCACCCGGCCCGGCCCCGCTCGACAGCCAAGTTTCGATCCTGGCCTGGAATCTGATGGGCGGCCTGATCGACTGGGACGCACTGCCCTGGGTCTGCGATCACCTGGGGATTGACGATGTAGACGCAGTGATTTTGGACATGATCCAGATTCGAGACTTTCAGCGATGACCCAGAAAACAGAATTCATCCTCTCGGCCCGCGACGATACGCAAGCCGCCTTCAATTCGGTCAACGGCGCGCTGTCAAAAATCACTGGCTCCAGCGTCAATCTGATCGAATCGTTCAAAGGCATCGGCCTCGCCGCCGTCGGCCTGGCCGGCATCGGCTCGCTGGCCGCCTTCAAGGGCCAGATCGACACCGCTATCCACGGCCTGGCCGACCTCAAGGACGCCTCGGAAAAAACCGGCGCCAGCGTCGAGAACCTTTCGGCACTCAAGGGTATCGCCAAGATCGGCGACCGCGATTTTTCCGCCATCGAAGGTGCCCTCGGCAAACTGAACAAGGCCCTGCACGGCACCGACGACGAATCCAAGGGCGCCGGCAAGGCGCTCGCCGCGCTCGGCCTGAGTCTCAACGCCCTGCGCGATATGGACCCGGCGCAGGCCTTTATAGAAATTGCCAAAGCCCAGGAAAAATTTGCCGACGGTGGCGGAAAATCGGCCGCGCTGATGGCGATCATGGGCAAGACCGCCGCCGAACAGATTCCGTACATGCACGACTTGGCAGATGCGCAGCATCTTATCGGCAAGGCGACGACGCAGCAGGCCAAGGACGCCGATGACTACGAAAAGAACGTCAAGCGCCTGCAGGCATCGTGGGGAACGCTGTCGCGCCAGATGGGCGCCGCTGCCGCCGGACCACTCAAGGACATCACAGACTGGATGGTCCAGGCGCAAAAAGAAGGTGGCGTGCTGGCCGGCGTCTTTACAGGAATCGGCATGGCGATGGCTAAGGCCGTTGGAATCGAAATCAACCCGTTTAAGCGGGCCGAAAGTCAGGCTAGCGAAGCCTTTGCAAAAATCGCCACCCTCAAGCAGGGGGTCGCTGCCACCCAGGGCGCCATCGATGCCGGCGAAGGCGGCCTGCTGGGCAGCTTCGTAAATAAACAAAAACTGGCCATCTTCAAGGCCGACCTGGCCTCAGCGGAAAAAGACCTGAAGTCATCGACTGCGCGCCTGAAAAAAATAGCGGCCAGTGAAGTCGAAAAAGATAAGCCGAAAGACACGTCGCTGAATAGCCAGACTTTCGGCGCTGCAGCAAAGGGTGACAAAGGTGGTAGCGCAAATAAATCCGATCCGGCCACCGACCTGATCGCCAGCCTTGATAAGCAAATATCAGTCCGCGCCCTCGACCTGACCACTACCGAAAAGCTCACCGCTGCCGAGAAAGAGTCCGCCGGCATCCTGCAGCAGCTCGATTCCGGAACGCTCAAAGCCACAGCCAGCCAGCGCGCCCTTATCGTCGGCAAGCTCGACTTCCTGGTAGCCGCCGACAAGGAAATCGAAGCCCAGGCCCGCTACGCTGCCGAACTGACAAAATCCGAGCAGGCCATGAGCACCCAGCGCGAAAAAATGGTCGAGTCCATCGCCGCCGCTGAAAATCAGGCCGAAGTCCTCGGCCTCACCGAGTCACAGCTCAGCGTCGTGACGCAGTCCAGGCTCGACGACGCCATCGCCATCGCCAAGGCCAACGGAGCCTCTGAAGAATCCATCAAGTATCTTGAGGAGGAACTTCGCCTACGCGGCCTGCTCACGGATGCGCTGATCAAGGTCGATCAGAAGCGCATCGATCAGCAAGCCACCGCCACTGGCGAAATGGATGAGTTCGCCAAGTCAGCTGCCCGCAACCTGCAGACATCGCTGTCCGACTTCCTTTTCGATCCCTTCGCCAAGGGCACCGAAAACATGGCCACCAAGTTCGGCCAGCTCCTGCAGCGCATGGCCGCCGAAGCCGCCGCCGCCCAGATCATGAAAGGGCTTTTCGGCGACATGGGCAGCGCTGGAAAGGGTAGTAGTGGCGGTGGCGACTGGGGATGGGTCGGCCAGGCTGCCACCTTTGTCGGATCATTTTTTGCGGAGGGCGGTGTGATGACAAGCGCCGGGTCTTTGCCCCTGAAAAAATACGCCAAGGGCGGTATTGCCAACTCGCCACAAGTCTCCGTCTGGGGCGAAGGAAAAACCCCGGAGGCCATGGTGCCGCTGGCCGATGGCCGCACCATCCCGGTCACCCTCAAAGGCGGACAGGGCGCCACAACCATACACCAGACCATCTATGCCGGGCAGGGTACCGACGCGGCACAGGTCAGGCGCAGCGCCGCGGCTGGCGCCCGTTCGGCGCTTGGTGCCATCACCGGAGCCCAGCGCTATGCCTGATTTTCTTGAAGAGCGCATCAGCGGACTGATCCGCATGGGCGCCAGCTACGTCGACGACTACGCCGTCGACATCGTGCAGACCTCCGGCGGTCAGGAATTTCGGCGCCTGATCCATCCCTTCCCAACGCGCAAGTTCGACATCTCGTACCTGCTTGACAACGACAAGTCATACAGCGAGCTACAAGCCATCTATCACCGCGCCCATGGCCGCTTTGCCGGCTTCCGCATCCGCTGCGTCGATGAATATTCCAGCAATGGCCGAGTCGGCACGCCAACGGCCTTTGATCAGCCGATGACGCTGGTTTCTGCTGGCGTTTATCAACTAATCAAGCGCTACGGCACCGACAAGGCCGCTGGAACTACTGGCTACGCCTACCGCAACATTAAAAAGCCGGTAGCCGGCACCGTCCGCATCGCCATCGGCAGCACCGAGATCCGCAGCGCCGACTGGTCAGTCGTCACCACCTCCGGCCGCGTTACCTTCGTCGCTGACAAGACCTACACCATCACCAGCATCACCCAGGCCGCTGCCGCCGTCATCACAATCGGCGCCCATACGCTGGTCATCGGTCAGTCGGTTCAGGTTTCTGCCGTGATCGGCATGAGCCAGATCAATGCCATGCGTGGCCTGATCACCGCCGTCACCGGCACCACCATCACCGTCGCCATCAATACAACCCTCTTTGCCGCCTACGCATCCGGCGGCGTTGTGCACACCCGGCCACAAACCGGGGAGACAGTCACGGCCGGCTTCGAATTCGATTTTCCCGTTCGCTTCAATACCTCGATGCCCATCGGTCAGGACTTCCCGGGACACCGTTCAGTCGACGGCGTTGAACTCGTCGAGATCCTGAATCCATGAAACCTCACCTGGTTCCCTACGAAACCCGCGCCATCTGCCTGCGTATCGAATGCACCAGCGGTCAGATCATCCGCATGACGCGCTACCCATTCGACCTGACCATGAGCAATGGACAGGTCTATGACACCGGCTCGGGCTACGATTTCACCAGCTATGCGGCCACGGCCTCGATGTCTCCGTCGGCCATCGACATGGACGGATTTCTCGGCTTCTCCGGCGTGACTAAAGAGGCTATCGCCTCCGGCGTCTTCGATAATGCCCGTTGCTACCTCTTCGCCTGCGATTTTCTCGCGCCGGTCGAAGATGACGAGCCCATCGTCGCCAGCCTGCTCGGCAAGACAGCCATCGACGACGAGCATTATCGTATCGAAGAAATGGCCCTGATCGATGCCCTTGGCCAGTCTGTCGGCCGTACCTACAAGGCACAGTGCGACAAGGTCTTCGGCGGCACCGAATACGCCGGCTGTGGCGTCGCGCTCGGCCCGATCACTGTCACTGGAACATTGACGGCGGTAGCCACATCGTCACAAATGACCGACTCATCCCGGGCGGAGGCCGCCGATTATTTCACCCTGGGCACCATTCAATTCACCAGCGGCCAGAACGCCGGCCTGAAACCGCTTGAAATCAAGTCGCATGGGGCTGGCGGCGTCATCCATACCTATGAGCCGTTTTATTTTACGCCGGCCATTGGCGACGCTTACAGCCTGATCCCCGGCTGCCGAAAGCGCCATGCCGATTGCCGCGACAAATGGAACAATATCGTTAATTTTGGTGGATTCCCGGACATGCCGACATCCAGTGTTTATGCCGAAACGGGGTCAAAATGACCGGCGATGATGTCGTTGCTGCCGCCCGTGAGTGCCTGGGAACGCCGTTTTGTCATCAGGGCCGCATTCCCGGTCTGGCGCTTGACTGTGCCGGCCTGATCGTCGCCGTGGCGCAGAAGCTCGGCATTTACCACTTCGACGTCGACGGCTACGGCCGCCGGCCAAATCGAGGGCTTCTCGAATCCACGCTGGCTATCCAGCCCGAACTAATCGCCGTCGACTGCGCCCGCCTTGTCCCGGGCGACATACTGCTGATGCGTTTCACCAAGGAGCCTCAGCATCTGGCCATTTTCGCCGGGGAAACGATCATTCATAGCTGGTCGTCACCCGGCAAGGTCTGCGAGCACCGCATTGATGCCGTGTGGCGCAGCCGCATCATCGCCGCCTATCGATTCCGCGAGGTGCAGGCATGAGCAGCAACATGACCGTCGGCCAATGGGCAGGGGCCATTGTCGGCGCTGTCGCCGGATTTTTTACAGGCGGCTCAACCTGGTATTACACCGCCGCCATGATGGCCAGCGGGGCGTCGATGGGCGCCTCCATCGGCGGCATGCTCGACCCCCCCAAAGGCCCGCGCCTGTTCGGCCCGCGCCTGTCCGATCTGACACAGCAGTCATCGTCATACGGTCAGATCATTCCGCGCGTCTATGGCAGCGTTGCCCTGCTTGGCAATGTCTTCTGGATCGAAAACAACGCCCTGAAAGAAACCAGTCATACCGAAGAGCAAGGCGGAAAGGGGGGTGGCAGCTCTTCCGAGACAACGACTTATACCTATTCCTCAACCTTTGCGCTGGGATTGTGCGCCGGCCCTATTGTTGGCATTCGTCGTATCTGGGCATCGGGAACCCTGATTTATGATGCCGGGTCATCCGACATATCGACCATGATCGCCAGTAATGCCTCGGTATCTGGCTGGCGTCTCTATCTCGGCAATGATACCCAGCAGCCCGATCCGCGCATGCAGGCGGCGCTCGGCATTGCCAACACTCCCGCCTTCCGGGGTCTGGCCTATATCGTTTTTGACGATTTCGATCTGGGCAAGTATGGCAATACCCTGATGGGTGCTCAGATCAAGGTCGAGGTGCTAACCGCCTCATCCGACGTCGCGGCCACGCTGGTCCAGAGCAAGGTATTGTCAGGTTCGGCCAACCTTTACAAATCGACGGCCCTCTACTGTGCGCCCAATGCTGTTATGGATATTTACAATAGCAATGACCCGCTCTATAGCGCCGGTTCGGGACTGATCAAGAACTATTCGGCTGCCGGAAACATGGAGGTCGCGCTGCGCCCATACAGCGAGCCAACAGGAAATATCTATGTGCAGGGGTGGAGCGATGTCAGTGAGTGCTGTTTTATGGATGTGTCAGGAAATATTTGGTCGATCGACGATCAGAACGGCGCTGAGTTTATTGCCCAGTCGCCTCTGTCCGCCACGGTCGGCGGTCAGGGCTTTAATTATCACCATCGTGGCAACGAAAAACTGCTCTGTATCGAGGTCGGTTCCGTCACCCATGTTACCGACATCAGCCAGGGCTACGAAACGATCCTGTTTTCAACCACAACAGCCGATGCCGACGGCCGCCTGAATGATATTTTCCTTGGTGAAAACGTCAATTATTCGATCACTTCCTATCCTAAGCTGATCTGCTACGACAAGTCCTGGGTCAAGCTGTGGGCAGTCGACCTAACCGGGCAATTATCGATAAGTCACGGCATCGGCGGCTCCGATGGGTTGATTCGGGAAAAATCCGATCAGGTCGCCGTATTGCGGGTTAGCAACAAATTCTGGCAGGTTGATTCCACTGGCTATAAAGTCCTTGGTGCCGCAGCCGGCTTTGCTGAGGGATATGAGTCTCATGGTGGCGATCATCTGATCTGGCCGATGTGGATGCACTACGCCGCCGGCACGAAAACCGTTTTCACCATCCGTCTCGACGGGCTGAATAACGCGACAGTTACCCTATCCAGCATCGTGCAGTCTGAGTGCCTGAGATCCGGCCTTCTGCAATCTGGCGATATCGATTCAACCAGCCTGGTCGATGCCGTGCGCGGCTATCGCGTCACCTCTGTCAGCGCCATTCGGTCAGCTATCGAGCCGCTGCAGGGGGCATGGCCGTTCGACGTCATTCAGGCCGGCTATAAAATAAAGTTTGTCCGCCGTGGTTCTTCCTCCAGCGTTGCCAGCATTGACAGCGATTCGCTCGGCGCCCATGTAGGGGGTGAAAAATCGGTCATGCGCCTGACGCGCATGCGTGAGATGGATACCCAGCTCCCGTTCCGAGTCACCGTGACCCACCTCGACAATGATCGTGAATACGACCCGGGCGAGCAGTATGCCGAGCGCCTTAATACCGCCTCAGTCAATGTCCAGACCGTTGAAATGCCAATCGTCATGACTGCCGACGAAGCGGCGCAGCGGGCTGAAATCCTGCTCTACATGTACTGGCTTGAACGCAATACGGTTCAATTCACGCTTCCCGCCACCTTCGGCCACCTTGAGCCGGCCGACATCGTGGTCGTCAACGACGGCGTCAATGATTACTCGCTGCGCATCAAGGACATCACCTACCGTGCCGATGGAGTGCTTGAAATATCGGCGGTCTATAACGATTCGTCACGCTATGCCAGCACCCAGAGCGGCGGCGCATCATCCGTGGAATCAGCCCCGATATCCATCGGCGGGCCATCCCTGCTGACATTGCTCGACATTCCGCTGGTTGTCGATACCTACAACCTGTCCGGATTCCCGGCTGGCATGGCCGGTTATCTGCCGGGCTGGAAGAGTGGTAGCCTGTTTCGCTCCGACGATGCCGGGCAAACCTGGGCGTCGACCAATACCTTCGCCCGCGCCACACCGTTTGGCTTGTGCACCTCAATACTCCCGGCCCCGGCCGACACCCGCATGATTGATACCAGTTCGGTGCTGAGCGCTGCGCTATACGCCGGGGCTCTATCTAGCGTCACCGAGTTGCAGATGCTTAACGGGGCCAATCATTTCGCCGTCGGCGTCGATGGCCGATGGGAAATCATCGCTGCTGAAACCTGCGCGCTACAAGGCGATGGCACCTACAAGCTAAGCAACCTGCTGCGCGGGCGTTTCGGCACCGAGTGGGCCAGCGGGCTGCATGCTGCCAGCGACACGCTTGTCTATCTGAGCGCCCGGCACCTGCAATTCGTCCTGCTCAATATCAACCAGATCGGGCAGGCCAAGGACTACCGGGCGATCACCTCCGGGGCCGGCATCGATTCGTCCGCCTCGACGACGTTTTCCTACAAGGGGGTCAATCTTGAATGCCTGTCACCCGTCTGGCTGAACGGTGACCGTCACCCGACGACGAATGACTGGACACTGACCTGGCTACGCCGGACGCGAACCGGTGGCGAGTGGCGCGACAAAGTCGACGCGGCGCTGGGCGAAACCAGCGAAGCCTACGAAGTCGAAATTTACAGCAGCAATACCTACACCACCCTGCGCCGCACCCTGACCGGCCTGACGGCTGCTACCTGCGCCTACAGCAGTGCCAATCAAGTTTCCGATTTTGGCAGCAACCAAACCACCCTTTACATCAAGGTCTATCAGCTATCGGCCACCATGGGCCGGGGCTATCCGCTGACCACCAGCATCACGAGGTAAGCATGTCCAATTCCACCATCACGTTTGACGCCATCATTCAATCCCAATCCGCCAAGGAAATCACGGCCAATGCCATGCTCGATGCCGTTTCCCCGGCTTCGCTCTACGGCCGCCGGCAATCGACCAGTAGCGGCCTGACCTGGGGATATTACGGCGGCAATGTGCTGATCAACGGTGTGCTGACGCAGATCGCCAATGGCACACTGAGCCTCACTGCCTCGACCACCAACTACGTACAGGCGCTGCCAGCCTCCGGCGCAGTGTCGAGCAATACCACCGGATTCACAGCCGGCAGCATTCCGCTTTATACCATCATCACCGGCGCCTCGACCGTCACCAGCTATACCGACCACCGGCTGGCCACCCCGGAATTCACTGGCCGTCTGGCCAAGACGATGGGCGACGCCAACACGACGCTGACGCAGGCCGAGGCGCGCAACAACATCATCGAACTCACCGGCACGCTGACGGCAGCGCGCAACATCGTCCTCCCGCTGGCCGTCCGCCAATACACCGTTTTCAATGGCTCCACCGGCGGCTTCGGCCTGCAGTTTATCGGTGCCAGCGGCACCGGCATCACGGTGGCTGCCGGCAAGCGTGCCATCGTCTATGCCGATGGCACCAATATTGTGCGGGTCACCCCCGACGCCTAATAAATAAAAGGAAAAATAGTCATGCCAGAGCCCCATTCAACCACCTCCGTCGGCCTCGCCATTGGCGCCGGCGTCGGCCTGACCGGCACGGTCATGGGTGCCCAGATCGACGCTTTGTTGATCGGATTGATTGCGGCCATCCTGATTTCGTTCTGGCTGCCGACGATTGACGACCGAAGAAAGGCGGCAGCCTCTGTCGCCCTTTCCAGCCTGCTCGCCGGGTATGGGTCTCCGGTCGCCGCCGGCTGGCTGGCTGGTACGCAGCCCGAACTCGCCGCTGGCAGTCCGTTGCGCCTTCTCGTTGCGCTCGCCATGGGCGCGCTATGTCCAACCCTGGTGCCGGCCATCATCGGCTGGGCCAAGCACAAAGTCGAGACTCAGCCATGATCGAAGGTTTTAGCTTTATCGCCGCCGCGCTGGTGCTTTACAAGATCCTTGGCGCCATTGCCCATATCAGCCCGAATACCTTTGACGGGCATCCGTGGCAGTTCATCAGTTTCACGCTGCACTATGCGCTGCTCGGCGCCGGTAGCGTTGCCATTGCGCTCGGGCTGTCGGTCGGCGGGGTCATGCTGCTGGCAGGCCTGGCATTGATGGCAATCGCCGATCGACGGAGAAACCCATGATTACCCGCGAGCAGTTGATCAAGATCATGCCGCATGCCAAGCCGCGGGCGGATATCTGGCTGCAGCCGCTGAATGACGCCATGTCGGAATTCGGCATCGATACCCAGCGCCGCGTTGCTGCCTTTCTCGCCCAGGTGGCGCATGAATCAGCCGAGTTGCGCTATACGCGAGAAATCGACAGCGGTTCCGCCTACGACACCGGAAAGCTGGCCGAACGCCTGGGGAACACGCCGGAAGCCGACGGCGATGGCCAGCGCTACAAGGGCAGGGGCTTGATCCAGATCACCGGGCGCTTCAACTATCGGCAGGCTTCGCTGGAATTGTTCAAGGATGCCACCACGCTGCTGGAACACCCCGAGCTACTTGAGCAGCCAGAACTTGCTGCGCGGTCAGCCGCATGGTTCTGGTGGTCGAATGGCCTCAATACGGTCGCCGATTGCCCAAACAGCTTCCAGACCATAACCCGCCGCATCAATGGCGGCCTGAATGGCTACGCCCAGCGGGTCGCCTACTTCTCGGCAGCGCAGGGGGTTCTGGCATGAACCTCTTAAATCTGATTCCTTCCCCGTATCGCCTGGCGGCACGGGTTGCCGCCCTTGTGGCGATTGCCGGGGCGTTGATGGTTGGTTATCTCCGACTGATAAATTTCCACGAAGAGATTGGCTACCAGCAAGCCAACGCCGTCTGTATGGCCGACAAGCTCATTGCCGAGCAGGCCGCGAACGAGCGCGACGCCGCATATCAAAATCAACTTCGAAAGGCCAATTATGAATCCGAACAACGTCAAGCCGAGCTGGCTGCCGATATTGCTGATCTCAGTCGCCAGCTTGAGCGGGTGCGCAACGACCGCAACGCCATGCGCGCCCGTGTCGCCCAGCTATCCACCGAGGCCGTCCGTCGTGTTGCCGATGCCGGAATCCAGCTACTTGGAGAGTGCGAAGCGGAATATGGCCGAGTGGCAGAAGCAGCTGATAAATGTCTTTCCGACCGACAAGCCCTGATAGATGGTTGGCCAAAATGACCGAAACCGAATGTAAGGCCGGGTTTCCGAAAGCCTCAACCTGCGAAGAGATGCGCGATTATTTCGACGCCCACTGCAAGGCTGGCCGAGGGAAATACTACCCGGAGGTGCGATCGCATTTCTTTGCGGCCCCTCCGCTGGGCGAAACGCATGATGACGAATTGAAGATCGTCATCGTCAATGGGTTCTATTAGGAAATCTCCATGCCCGCCAAGATCATCAGCTTTTCCGAATGGAAGGCCGCACACCCGCCGGTTCTGATTTGCTGGAATCACGGCTTACAATGCGCGCTGGCGTGGCAGCAGTTGTGGCTACGAATTTTGTTTAAGCGGTAATGCACGCAAAAATCACGCACACCGTCCCGTAAATGGCGCGGCTACGTGGATGGCCAAGAAAGTCGACGTGATTACCTTGTGCAAGATATTCGGCTGGACCGACCCGAAGATGGCGATGGTTTATTACAACCCGAAGGCTTCAGACATCGCCGATCTGCTGTAAATGGTGTAAAACTCGGCTGTGGGGTAAGTAGACACCAATTTTGGTGTCTACTAAGCGTTGGGCGGCACTTCTGGTATCCCGGACATCTTCAGGTAGATCGAGCTGTGTCCGTTCTTCCGTGCGTCTTTCGCCACCCAGTTCATGTACTTGTCCACATTCACGCCGCCGTGTTCCGCGCACTGCGCCAGCGCCCGGTAATGGTCAAACACGCAATGCCCGCTGCTCTGTGCCGACGAGCAAAACCCGTCCTCGCTGTACTGAAACGAAGCGAACATAGGCACGCCTTCGCGCTGGCAAATCTCCAGCAGTTGCGTCATCAGCGGCGCAATCTGCTCGTCGTAAATCGTTTCTTTGTCTTCCATAGTCATCTCCAAAAACCAGCCCAACTCAACGGTCAACAAGACCGCCGCAATGGGCGTTGTTCGTCAAATAGCCACCAGTCGCGGCGGCTTGTTACCTAAGCGTTAGCCCCTTGAAGGTCATCCGGGTGCAGCCCGTACAGTCGAGCAATAGGCTCCCGCAGCGAGGCCCGCACCATGAACAATTCGTGTTCCAGGTGCGCGATCCGCGCGTCCTTCTCGTTCAGTCCTTCATCGGCCATCGTTGCGGCAGTGCCGTAGGCATCATCGCTCACGTAGCTCAGTTCTCCGTAGCCGCTCAGGCTGTAGCCGATCAACTGCGCCAACTGCTGCCAGTCGTCGGCATGCTCGGGCGCGTAGAACTTGCGCGCCAGTTCATTCAGGCCCAAGCCGGTCGCCTGCCCGTGGTCAAGGAGGGCGCGCACCAGCGAGTTTTCCTTGAAGCGCAGCACGCCTTGAGCGTCTTTCGCCAGCGGTTGAATCGGGTTTTTCATTTCGTTCTCCGTAGTAGCGCCGGGGCTAACCCGGCGGTCAAAGCGGACGCCTGCCGGCTGCGCCGTCAGTCGCCCTTTACCTCTGCGTTGGAGGGCACAACCCCGGCAGCCTGCGCCGCTTGTCGCACCGTCTCCATGTCGCCGCCGTACCCCCACAGATCGCCGCCGCAAACCCAGTCGGGCCACGGGCCAAGGTGAATCGTTGCCGGGGTGCCGCTGCGAATGAAGTCGCAAAGCTGTAGCACCAGCGCGCGCAGCGTCCCGCCTTCGCTGAACCCGCGCCAGCGACTCCACTTGCAGGCTGTGTAAATCTTGGCTTCGCGGTACGCATCAACGAACCAGATGCACCCGCGCTCATCAACTTCAAACCGAGAAATCCGGCCGTTGTGGGCAAAGAACTTCCGCCCGCACCCGGCAATTGCCGCAAGAAGCTGGTTTGCTTGTTCCGCCCGCTCTGTCTTGGTAGCCATGTGCCCTCCAACCCGTCAGTCGAGAGGGAGCGTCCGCGATAAAGCCGCGTCCGCCCCCTCACTTTTTGCGTTCTGCGGCAGGAAGTAGCTCACTTCCCATGGCCGCACGCCGTCATCAATGCTCGACCCGTTCAGGATGTTGTTGTCCTTGTCGTAGAGCACGGCCGACACAACAACATCGGTAGCCCCGAGCGCATGGAACCAGCCAGCCACATCCGAAGGAGTCAGGTCATCCGCTCCGCTGTGCAGGTACAGGCAGGCTGTGTAATAGCTGCTTGCGCTTCCTTCAGCCCTGCCTTCAGTGATTGCGGCGCACTCGCCAAGGCTTCCTGCCGTTGGGCATCCGCCGCCATTCATCCGGTAGTTAATTGCTTCAAGCATGTTCATTTCGTTTCCCTTTGTTGTCATCGCCAGCCGCAGAACACAACGCTCGTGTGGGACCGTCGCCATGAAGCCGGCGCCGTCCCCACAGCTAAGCGTTGTGCGTCATCAAAACGGTATCCCGTCGCAGTCGCCACGGTGCCCATATCGAGCTCCGCATGCTGGGCACTTCTCCGGCAGCCAACGCCGCCACATCCAGTAGCGCAGCCAGTCCATCGTCCGGTTGTGGATCGTGTCGCCAACCATGTCTCCGTAGGGCACATTCCGGCCGCAGTGCATGCACGTAATCTCATCCGGCGGCGCTGGGTCTTGCGGGAGCGGCTCGCAGCCAAACCACCAGCAGCGCAGCCGCACAACAGTTACGTCAACCAGACCTGCCGCAATAGGCGTTGTCATGGTGTCAATCTCCTTTCGTGTGCGGCAGGCTGGTTACGCCAGCGTTATGCGGCAAACCGCGAGCGCACCAGTTCGGGTCGGCTGGTGCATCAAAAGGGCAATTGCAGTGTGGGTAACTGCATGTCTTTGGCTTCTCGTCCGATGCCGCTTTTTCTTGTGCAGCAATCTCAGATGCCAGTTTTCGTAAGTCTTGTGCCTGCCATGCAAGGTCAATCGCAGAGCGCATACCGGCCTCCATCGCTTGCATGGCAATCCGCTTCATGTTCCGTATCGCGTGCCGCTCTGGGTGTTCCATGTCCAAACCGTCGTCCATGGCTTTCACCATCGCTAGCGCCTGTACGGCCTGGTCAGCCATGCTCATGTTTTCTGCCATTTCAATCTCCAAAAATCCGCATAACACATCGGTCGATGTCGCGCTTCGCGCTGGACCTTCGCAAGCTGCGCTTGCTCGGCCCATCACCTAAGCGTTCGGCGTCACCACTTGCCAATCATCGGCAAGCATGTCGGCTTGGCTTGCGAGCCATCCGGGCTGATGCGTCTGTTGCGCAGTCCACATGCAAATACATGGCTCGTACTTACGCGTTTCGCCTTTAAAAACACCGCCACGTACTTTGTGCGTCAGCATGTCCTCAAGGTATAGGTGCATTCCCTTGCCGTTCCATCCGGCGCGCTGTACCAGTCCGCCGGCCTTTAGTGTTTCAATTGCTTGTCCAAAATTCATTTTATGCTCCAGTCGTTTTGGTAATTGGTGCGGGAGGTTTGCCTCAATCGCTGCGCGTATTTCGCTTAGCGTTGCCACAATCGCCTCCGGGTCATCGTCGGGGCTGCTCCGGTCGGGGAGTTCGCACAAGTCGCGTATTGCTTTGCCAATCCAGTCCATTTTCATCTCCAGTCAATCAGACGCCGAACCCATCGCTCAACGCGACCGGCCGCAAGCATCGTCCTTGTTCAATCGCCGGTTCTGGCCGGCGCGTTAGCTTTCGCGTTGGGCGTCACAAGCCAGTGCCATTTTTCTCCAACCCTTGCTACGCCGACTGCATTCTTTACTGGGCAGCGTACCCATGTCAGTGGTCCGCCTTTTGGATGCTCAAGTTGCGCCCCATCGTTGCCATCAACAGCAACAAACCTAGCGCCGGGTGCTCGGTGTAGCAGATCGGGCGTCAGCCATTTTTGAGTTCTCCAAGGCTTCATTTCAGGCCCAACAGTTACGTCAACCGGACCTTGCGCAATATCTGTCGTCATTATTTATTTCCTTTCATCGGCGCAAGGCCGGTTACGATAGCGTTTGGCGTCATCAGTCGCACCATCCAGGTCCTCGACCGCGCCGCTGTGTTTTCTCTGCAGGTTCCCGCCATACCGCCCAAGCAAGGAACAATGCCCATGCTTGGAAGTAGGTATGTTCAAACGCCGTCTCGTAGTCCGAAACATCCTGCGCCCACTCCCATCCGAAATTCCCGATAGCTAGGGTAAGCAGTAGCGTGAATGCCCCGAAGAAAGTCACGTTGTTCATTCCATTCCCTCCTTGTCAAATGACGCCGAACCCGCCGGTGCAGGCGATGCTTCGCATGCCTGACCTAGTGCGTTATACGGCACAGTGCCGGCCCTCTCCGCGCCGGTTCAGTTCGGCATGAATTTGCTCGTAGTGGAACTCGACTCCAGCCAATTCTTCCTGGTCTGTTTCGGCCCACAAATCCCATTCGTGCTTCAATTGCTCAGTGCTGGCGTGCTGCACGTTGCGCTTCGGTAGCTGTATCACTTTGCCCATCATTTCCTCCGTATCAAAGCCGCCCAACATTGTGGTCAACGCGACCGTTCGCGGCAATAGCAGCCGTGCCTTGCAATACCTTTTGTCCGCCGCTCAGTCGCGTTACCGCCAGCGTTATGCCGATATCGCCCGGTCAATTTCAGAAACTGGGATTCGGCCGAATTTATTGAGCTTCAGCGCGCCCGCCTTAACCATTCGGCTGATCGTTGCCGGAGATACTCCGACCATTTCAGCCGCTTGGTCTTGCGTCACCTGGCTTGGCCTTGGGTGTGACTCGGCGTAAATCTGGACTGCCTTGATGGCGATTTCTACTTCGCTCATATAGCCTCCAACAATGTCCGGTCGTGCCGTGGTTTGTGTTTGATGACTTTCCCGCTTTCAACCAGCGGATCAATCAGGTGCCAAAGCTGCGATGTCGTCAGGTCGAAATGCGCAGCGACATCTGATCCGCTGACCTTTCGCTTCTGCTTCTTGAGCCACCGAAACAGCTTGGCGCGTTTGGCGATGGTTTCAGGCTTGATCGGGTTGGTGGTTTCTGGCTTTTTATTGCCTTCGTACCACCATGTCGGGCGCTGAATCTGGTTGAATGCCAGTGATAGCGATGGGCTCATGCTGCGTCCTTCAGGCCAAGGCGCTCAAACTCGATATTGATCATCTCGGTATTGGCTGCTTCGCTCAGCGCGTGGCGAGTGAATTTGATCAGCCGGTCTTCGCAATGTTTGAGCAGCGTCAGGCATTGATGCACTTCGATGGGCTCGATGAGTACGCCGTTTTCCAGTTTCTTGCTGACGAGCTTGATCGTGGCGACATCGAAGTCGGGCATCAGGCGCTCGATCAGGGCGACGAAACCATTGATGGCGTGGTCGATACGGGCGAAGTCGTTATCGGCGTGGTGAATGCGCGTGATGGCATAGCCGCGGTGTGAATCGACTTCGCCGGTCTTGATCTCATTGAATGCCTTGCGGATCGGATCAAGCCACGCGCGGGCCTGCTTACGCGTCGGTGGCTTGTTCTTGTCGGCGGCGAAACGGTCGCAGGATGCGAGGTAACGGGCGCGTGCTTTAGGGGGTAGGTTGATGCGGCGGGTCATGCTGCATCTCCTGCCATAGCTGTAGCGGCTCGATGAATTCGAGCATTGAACCAGCGCCGAATCGTGTAGCTGCGAACTAAAGAAATAACGGTGTAGATTGCGCCAAGCAGGAAGTTGTCCGCTGTGCTGATCTGCCAGCCAAAAAGGGGGAATACCAGAGCATTGGCGGTGAAGTTGATGCCGAATACAATGATGATATTGATCATTGCTTCAATGAATGAGCTAAGGCGCGACTGGCTCATTTTGCAATACTCACATTCAGCCAACTGGTTCCATCGCGTGGGTCAATCATGCCGCCGCAGCGAACCAGGTAGCGGTAGAGATGTAGGGTGCAGCGGACATCATTTAGGCAGTAGTCTATGACTCGACCGATGCGGCCATCCTGAAAGTCCTGCGGTGCGTCAGCACCGTTTCCACTCTTCTGGGGAAGGTTGTGGGCGGCACAGCAGGCATTTAGCGATAGTCTGCGCGGGTGTTCGCCCTGGGGTATGCCCGCAGCGTGCCAGATGGCGTCGGCTAGATCATGGCTTTTGGTTCGCGACAGGTACAGACCGTTATCGCGTAGCAGCTTGTCATCAAAACGAAAGTTATTGAATCCGAGCACGCCATCACGCTTCTCGACCAGTTCCATGAAGTCGCTGAAGTTATCCTCAAGGAAGACGCGATACCGGGCCTCAAGGATGTCATAGGCGCAGATGACGGAGATGCCCATGCCGGGGAAATCCGTCCAGCCCTTGGCGTATTTATAGCCGGACTTGGCTGGATTATCATGGGTGATCACGCCGTGGCGGATCTCGGTGTCGTAAATTACGAGGTTCATGCTGATTTCCTATAGGTTTTGGTCAAGTCGCCCTTAATGCTGTGGCCGCGATAGCGCACCTCGTTGGCGAGCAGGGCGCGGTCGTGGTGGCTGTGGGTGGATTGGCGAAGCAGGCCGAAGTAGCTGTTGGCAGCCTGGTGCAGGTCTTCGGCCGGAATGATTTGAATGCACTCCATGGCGATCTTCTCGCCGATGGTGCGCTTGTAGTCACGGTTCATGTTCTTGACCATATCGGACGACAGGCCAAGCAGCTCATAGGCCGCTTTGTAGATGGGCAGGGATGTGTGGGTGGCCATGCTGATTAAATGACTAAATTACTCAATGACTAATCTGCGGACGGCACGAGCGCGAAGCTCGCCGCTCTTGCGGTAGCTGCTCTGGATGCCGATGTTGAAGTACTGATACCAGGCGTAGCCGGAATCGGACTCATGGGCTTCGCTGGACCAGTACCAAGCGCTCTCGAACTGATCTTTGAGGTTGGCGTAGAGCAGGGCCTGTTCGCGGCGTGTCGGTAGGCTGGCTACAACATCAAGGCTTCCACGCTGCGCAGCCCACGTCATGGCCTTATCCCAGGTGATGCTTTCTTCGTCTCCGGGTAGCAGCACCAGGTGATAACTGGGTTCGCCATCCTTGCCGATGATCAGGCCGGCGTAGTGTTCGCCTGGCTGCAGGGTGATGAGCAATTCGGGGAAATGGATCTCGGATTCTTCCTGTGCTTCGAAGGAAGCGATCAGGTCAGCAAGGCGGGTGTGCTCGGCCTTGATGTAATCAAGCGTGATGGTGGTCATTGGACGTTCCTTGAAATGACTGAATGACTAAATGGGCAATCTGCGGACGGCCCGAGCGCGAAGCTCGTTGCTCTTGTGCTCGTAGATATGGGTGCCGTAGCCGAAGTACTGACACCAGGCGGAGCCGGAAACGGAATGGTGCGTTTCGTTGCTCCAGTACCAATCCTTCTTGAACTGATCTCGGTGATTGGCCCAGAGCATGGCTTGCTCAACGCGGGTGGGCAGTTCGCCGCCGATGCTCTGGGCCCACTCGGTCTGGGCCTCGAACGTGGCATCGTCGTTGTCGCCGGGTAGCAGAATGACGTGATGGACATCGCCAGCGGTGTCGCCAATGGCGCCGATGTAGATTTCGCCTTCGGCAAGCGGGGGTATTTGCAGTTGTTTCATGGTTGCTCCTGGTGGTTGATAGGGGTGTCGAGCCCTCGGCGGGAGGACGGTGCGTATGGACCCGCCAGCGACGCTGGTTGGCCGATGCTCGACTGCTGCGGTTATGTCCCGACTCACAGCTTCG